>Ga0209347_1001292_pt1 | contig 42906 bp, 41 predicted proteins | sample AutmiccommuBRH23_FD_187382 | JGI IMG/M metagenome (GOLD analysis project Ga0209347, IMG submission 187382) | Deep subsurface microbial communities from Mt. Terri, Switzerland - Autotrophic microbial communities BRH/23 (SPAdes) (version 2) | ecosystem: Environmental > Aquatic > Deep subsurface >... | reverse complement strand
CGATACTCATCCTCAGCGCGATAGCATTCGTTAAGGGCCGTGCGCTTCGGCGATACTCTCCACCGGAGACTATCGTCACCGAAGCAGGGTATGGGGGCCCACTTCCACTTAAAGAAGTGGGAGTCTTACGATTGGATAATATCGGAAGGGAATACCAAGCTGATCTCAGTCAATGCCCTTTTGTTTATATTATATAATACAAAGAAACACCCTCTCTGTGTAAAAGAAAAGGGTGTTTTTCATGAAAAGTTTTCTAACATTTTCATATCTTACATTTCAATAATCCTTTAGATTGTTTAATGTTTTTTGGTATGAAACTTACAACGGGGATTCTATTGCGCCCACAGGAGATGCAATTGAGCTAGAATTAAAGTTTAAATCAATAGAAGGTAAAACTATCTATTCCTGCACTCAGAGGATTTCCGGGTGTAGGATTTTTTTGATATTTTCAGAACATGAGTTTGATATATTGTACTGCGAGGTGGCAAATTATAATGAAGGATATGCTCAGATTGTCACTGAAGTCTTTTTGGAGTAATAAACCTACGGAGAAATATATATGCAGATCGTTTTCACAAAATTTGACGGTTTGGCTTTTTTGTTTTTCCTTGGATTATTTTCTCGATCATAGGAGGAAACGAAGGGAAGATGTGGAAAGCTTAGGTATGATAATTCCCTTCTCAAGCATATCGATAATGAACATAAGGTATATCTTGGTGTCAAGTTACCCAGTGGTATGTCGTCATAACCATTTTATGTCAATATACATTACTTTTAAATAATTCAAGTTCTCGAATAATTAATCAACTATTATGGTAAACTAAGGGAGTATATGGTAATAATGGTTTTATTGTGCTCAATTGGATTAGAGTAGCCAACTGTGGACAATCACATTCTATTTTATATTACATAATATATTACTCACAAGCTAAAGAATAAAGAATCTTGTTGTATGAAAATAACTTGTGTTAATAGATTCATTTAGGTATTCAGTACCTTTGTATTTGAAAGGAGGAGCGAAAAATGACTAACAATCGTTATCTAGCGATTATTGGAGATATAGTTAATTCTAGAAAAATTCCTGGCGAACAGCGAAAACAAATTCAAAATAGACTAGAGTTTACTTTAGACTCTGTAAACCAGGAATATCGAGATTATATAGTTTCGGATTTTCTTATTACGCTAGGCGACGAATTCCAAGGACTATTACGACCAAATGCTCCTCTTTACGAGATTATTTCTCATGTTGTTGAAGGTATTAACTCAGAGCGACATAAGGAAAAGTTTGTAGAAGTACGCTTTGGTATTGGCTTAGGGCGTATATTAACGGATATTAAAAGAGTTGCCTTGGGAATGGACGGTCCAGCGTTCCATTATGCCAGAAATGCGTTGGATATAAGCCATGAAATGAAAGGGCATGCGATAGTTTTTAGGGCTGAACCAAACACTATTATTGAGCAAGATGAGACTACTATAAATGCTTTACTTGGGCTACTTGCCGTTACTCGAAAGTTCTGGATACACAAAACCAATAAATTTAATGAGATATTGCCATATTTAAGAGAAAACAAAAATCAAAGAGACATAGCTAGTTTATTAAATTGTACCCAACCTTTAGTTAGTAAACAGGTTGCTTCGGCCTACTGGAACGAACTTAAAGAACTGGAGTCAACCGTTGATACTCTAATTAAAATGTATTTAGAGTCACCACGAAGGTATCGAAAAAAAAATAGTTATGCAAGTCCGATATAAGTCATATAACCATATGGGTTTTACACAAAAAATATAACCTATATGGTTATATTTTTTCTTTATAACCTTATAGGTTATTTTTTAAAATACAATCTAGATTAGGAAATAGATTAGACTTTAAAAAATTGATTGTATGAGTATGTAATTTCTGGTAAATTATACTTAGGTTATCCAGACAGTTGAGGTGTAGAGAGTGTTTTCGAATTATTTTTTAGTTTTATTGCTATCTCATTTAGCAGGAGATTTTGTTTTTCAGAATGATTGGTTATGCAAAATGAAAACAGACTCAGACATTAAACAGCGAGTCCGTGGTGTATCACTACATGTAGTAATAATATTTCTAATAAATATATCTATTTTTTTAATATTTATACCTGGAGAAATTCCATGGAGGGTATTGTTTTTTATAAACATTTTTCACTGGCTTTTAGATATGGTTAAGTCTAAAATCCAATCGAAAAAGAAGATTTATGAGATTGAGTCTGTCATGACAAGCAAAATTCCAAATAGTTCTGCAGAGAAGACCTCGATTAAGGAAGTTAGTTCTTTTGACTCGGACCAAACAAGCACTTCTAAAAGAAAACAAGAATATGAAAAAGAAAAGGTTAACGAAAAGATATCAGAAATTATTACGAGCACGGGTCACATGGAATCTAAGACGAAAACAAACAAATGGGCTATATGCTTGTTTTTTGGTGACCAAGTGTTACATTTAATTAGCATTTTCATTGCTGCAAATGCATTATACAGATTTGATGTAAACCATTACATGAGCTTTTGTTATCAATTTGTCAGCGGAACAGTAACTGTTTCTACATCATTGAATTTGATGAAGAAAGTACTGCTATTTTTGATCTACTTATGTCTTGCTACGTCAGTGTCAAATGTTGTTGTTAAGCTGTTTTTAGGCGAATTCAGAAAAGATTTAGGCGCAGACGTTAAAACAGGGAGGTACATAGGTGGAGTAGAGCGCATTTTAACTATTAGTATTATTTTAGTGGGTGCATGGCAAGCATTGACAGTCTTATATGGTTCAAAAACTGCTATTCGATTTGATCAAGCCAAAGGAAACCCGGATTTTGCAGAATACTATATACTGGGAACGACTTTGTCAGCTTTGTTTGCTGTTATCATTGCTGTTGCTGTGAAAATAACGTTGCTTTAACAGCAATCCACTGGGACAGAAACTAGCCGACCTTTAAAGCCGTCGTATTACATCAAAGTCCTATCTGGTGAAGTTAAACTAAGGCCTTCGTACCATCGCCTCCGTGCTAAGATGGGGAAGGGTATCATGCTTACCAAAGAGGAAATGGAAAATATGAGATGTTTTGGGTGAGTTGAATCTCTAGAATTAGATTTGAGTAGAATAACTTTGTTGTTCTGTGTGTCCGACGCTTGAATTTGCGTCCTTTTTGTTGTTTATAGAATTATGTTAAAGGAGTTCAGCGAATGACGCAGAATCTTATAATTTACAAACGTGTTACACTCTGATAGGGGTGCTTTAATGGAAAACGATCAAGAATGTGTACATTATTTATATTTTACGAAGTAAATTGGGGGTAAAAATATGAGAAGAAAAGACAGGGAAGTTACTGACCCAAAAGAGTTATTGCTCATGATTGCTGAATGCAAGGTTTGCCGTATTGCTACGCAAGATGAGGAAGGGTTATATATCGTACCATTGAATTTTGGATATCTATACCATGATGAGAAATTAACGCTGTTCCTTCATTCTGCAAAAGAAGGAAGAAAAGTAAATGCATTCTCTAAAAACGATAAAATAGCATTTGAAATGGACTATGAACATAGGCTTATTGAGGGCGATATAGCTTGTAAATACGGATATACTTTCAAAAGTATTATCGGCAACGGCCAAATCAGTGTCGTAGATAATGCAGAAGAAAAGAAAAAGGCATTATCCGTACTTATGAAACATCAGACGGGGAAAGATTTTTCTTTTGATGACAATACGGCAAACTCTGTGTTGGTTTACAAAATCAATGTTAGTAATTTTACGGGCAAGCAGAATTAAGAGCAGCTTGTCCGTCTACGCAAAGAAAAGGGTCTTACCTAAAGGCCTTGTCAGAACTCGCTGGAACAAAATCGGATTATATCGGGGCAATCGAACATGGGAAATTACCCGGTAATGAAGTTGCCAGTAAATTGGCCAGGGCGCTTGATGCACTGCTCGAAAGGAGTGCCGCTCATATGATTTTAGTACATGAAAGTATTCAAAAGATAGATTTAACTGTAAATGCCCGTCCATTATTGAAGTGGGCAGGTGGAAAAACGCAGTTATTAGATAAATTGTTGCCATTGGTCCCTAAGTCTTATGGGAAATACATTGAGCCATTTTTCGGTGGAGGAGCATTATATTTTTCTGTTAAGCCCCAAAATGGAATAATAGCAGACAGTAATCCTGAAATTATTAATTTTTATCAAGTTGTAAGAGATAGCCCTAATGAATTAATGTCTGAACTTGAAGGCTATGAAAATAGCGAAGAGTTCTATTACAGTCTTCGCAAACTGGACTGGACAAAACTAAGTGCTGTCAATGCAGCGGCAAGAACGTTGTTCCTAAACAGAACCTGTTACAACGGCTTATATCGTGTCAATAGAAAAGGACAGTTTAATGTACCGTTTGGGCATTATAAGAATCCAAGAATAATTGATGCCGATGCTCTTCAAGCAGCTTCCATAATGTTTAAAGCAACACAGATTATTAGTGGCGATTATAAGGACGTTTTGAGACAGTGTGCAGAACCCGGTGATTTTGTATTCTTAGACCCGCCTTATTTATCGATCTCTCAATACTCGGATTTTAAACGATATACAAAGGAACAGTTTTACGAAGAGGATCATCGCGAATTGGCAGATGAGATTCAACGGCTGAATGAGCTTAGATGCTATACTATACTAACAAACTCTAATCATCCGTTGGTACATGAATTGTATAGTCAATACCAAATTGAAGTTGTCCAGACCAAGAGACATATTTCCTCAAAAGCGGACTCGCGCAAAGGTGAAGATGCAATCATTATTATTCCGCCAAAGAACGGGTTTAATATCCGACTTGTCCCAGAGCATCAACCACGTCAAGTTGATAAATACCCTACAACCCGGTTTATGGGTTCGAAAAGTAAACTCTTATGGGAAATTTGGGCAGTTGCGAAACAATTTGAGTTTGATTCTTCATTAGATTTATTCTCAGGTTCAGGGATAGTTGGTTATATGTTCAAAGCCCATGGCAAGCAGGTTATTAGCAATGATTATATGGCGATGTCTGCATGCTTCTCAAAAGCAATGATAGAAAATAACCATGTGACAGTAGACGAGTCAACATTGCAACAATTGTTGACTGCTGAAGTTCCCTCAGATCATTTTGTAAGCACTACTTTCAAGGATATATATTTCAGTGATGAAGAAAATGCTTTCATCGATAAGATCAGAGCGAATATCATTTTGTTGAAGAATCCTTATGATGTGGCAATTGTGAAGTCTGCGTTGATCAGAGCATGTTTAAAAAAACGTCCGAGAGGAATCTTTACATACGTGGGGGAACGCTATAACGATGGTAGAAAAGACCTGAAAATAACCCTTGAGCAGCATTTTATTGAAGCTGTCGAAGTAGTTAACAATGCTGTCTTCAATAATGATAAAGAGAATAAATCAAAAAACAGTGATGCCATGTCATTACGTATAAAGAAACCTGACTTGGTCTACATCGACCCGCCGTACTATTCTCCATATTCAGATAACGAGTACGTGAGAAGATATCATTTCATTGAGGGCATTGCCAGAGATTGGAAAGGTGTTGAAATCCAGGAACATACTGTAACCAAAAAATTCAAATCATATCCGACACCGTTTTCAACCAAAAATGGTGCAAGCGATGCATTTGATCAATTATTTAAAAAATATAGTGACAGCATCCTGATTGTTTCCTATTCCTCAAATTGTTTACCGGATAAGAATGAGATGCTTAGTCTGCTAGTAAAGAATAAAGATAATGTTGAAGTTGTGCCCATCGATTACCGTTATTCATTCGGTAATCAGAGACATAAGGTAGATTCAAATAACAATAAAGTACAAGAATATTTATTTGTAGGATATTAAGGACTGCCATGGTGCTCTACAACAAGAAAGGGGCGGATAATTCTATGCTTATTGTAGATCGTTTTGAAGGGAGTTGGGCAGTCATCGAATACGGAGGAGTTACCTTTAATTTCCCGCGCTCGTTATTGGCTCCGGACGTTAAAGAGGGCGATGTTATTACCATAAGTATTTCAGTCGACCAAACGACCACTAAAGAACGACGGCAAAAAGGCGTGGATATGATGAAGGGCTTCTTTGACAGTTAGGAGAAATCACCTTGATTATAAGGAAATCCAAGTTGTTATGGGCGTTCGTCTTATTATTGTGTATAAACCTAACAACCGCTAGTTGCGGAAAAAGCTCAACATATTCTGATCCGAAAAGCACCTCGTCAACGCAGGTTAACGGAACTCTGAAAGTACATTATATTGATGTAGGTCAGGCAGATAGCATTTTAATTAAAACCTCAGATGGTACGGCGGTACTTATCGATGGAGGAAATAATCCAGACGGACCAAACGTCGTAAACTATCTGAAGTCACAACAGGTTAAAGAGCTTGCTGCAGTGATAGCCACCCACCCACATGAGGATCATATTGGTGGGCTTGATACAGTGATGAAAAGTTTTCCCGTTAAAGCAGTCTATATGCCAAATATATCAAATACCACAAAAACATATGAAGAATTCGTCTCCGCCGTTACCTCAAGCGGAGCCAAACGAATCCAAGCTAAGGCAGGTGTTACCTTTGATGTCCCTGGGTTATCTGGACAATTCATTGCTCCGAATGGGAGCGGGTATGAAGACCTAAATAACTATAGCGCAGTCCTAAGATTAACCTTCGGAAAAATAACCTTTCTTTTCACGGGTGATGCTGAGGGAATTTCTGAGAGCGAGATGCTCAACACTAGGCAGAAAGTGAAAGCAGATGTGCTTAAAGTTGGTCATCACGGGAGTTCAACATCTACCAGTGTTGCTTTCCTAAAGGCCGTGTCACCGAAATATTCGATTATTTGTGTGGGAGAAGGCAATGACTACGGGCACCCAAAAGCATCTACCTTGTCTAAGCTCTCTGGGGCAGGGGTTCAAGTGTTTAGGACTGATCAGGATGGCACTATTGTGGCCACTAGTGATGGGGAATCAGTATCTTTTAATAAGAAAGCCTCTATTCTTTCTTCGCTCCAAGTACGACCGCTCTAGCCAAAACTAGAGGACATCAGTACGGATAGACTGGTCCGTTGACCACATCACTAAGGTAGTCTCCTCGATGTTCAGGTTTTGTTGATAGATCTTCTAATCGCGTGTTGGCAAGCAATTCATTTATCCAAACCTGAGAACCCCCTACATAGGTCCATCTGAAATCGATCTCGGTCGCTACACACCAGGTACGGTCATCTGGCCACCACAAACTAGGAGTGAGAGGCTCGAAACTATTCTGGCAGATAAACACACCATTGGCAATCTTAGCTAATGGTACATTCAATAAATAATAGCCTCGATCTGGTAGTTGAATAAATGGCACAGCTTCATCGATACGTTGTATAGCTTCATAGATACCTGAAAAACCCTCCCAAAAACAAACCCAACATCGCTGTGGGCTAGTGGTATGAATCGATAGCAACTCTGTTAGTGGAATTAGCACTTCCCTTGGACAATGGCCTTGCATTGGTTCATTACTCCACGGTCTTGGAGCTAAGGTAGAACTAACAGGTTGGCAAATTGCTTCCCACTGCATCTCAGGATGCACGGAACGTCCGGACCAAGTTGCGACCTCGCTCCACCGTACTGTGCCACGACCTTCGTTATCCTCCGCTGGATGGAATACGCGAGCGTATTTATCATATACATTTGGAATTACAGATTCTACAGGCGTGCCCGTGCCCCGTTTTCTTTTAGATAGAGAATGTAATAGCCATTCTGCTGGTTTAATATCTTCCGGTATCGTTACTCCTTTGGCTAGCTGTAGCACCACTCACCCAACTCCCCCGAATATTTAATCCATATATGTCTGCCGAGAATTTTCCTCGCAGTTGTTTACTGTAACAAAAAAGCAGTTTAAGCTTTTTGAGCTTTTAAGATACTATATAAGTTCATCAAAACTGTATTCTCTGTTTTCGCTCAGATTCCTCTCTCTGACAATCGATTTACCCCTGTCAATTTGATTGCCAATTGACAGGCTGTTTTTAGTATTTCTATTCAACGTACGCCTCAAAAGGAAACGAGGTAGTAAGAACTCAGGAGCCTAATTATGAGCGATCTTCGAGCTTACCTGTCCGATCAGCCTGTCCCTATAAACCGATAAACAGGAGGCGGGCCAGAGGAGGTAGCTCCCACAGCTCATTGTTTGGAAAAGAAACTCGGTTTGATATTTCGCGCTCTGGCCATTATCTTAATGGCATAAATTAACGTTTTAGAATTCTGCCTTTTGTAGAAACTAAATTTAGATTTAATGTAAAGGAGATTAAACCATGGCAACCTTAGGTAAAAGCAACAATACAAATTTCTTACCACTAGGAAATACTCCTAAACCAGGAATAATAACACCAAAGTCAAAAGTAATAGCGGAAAAGACGGATAGTCAAACTAATGAAAATGCAGATCCTAGTCATAATTAACTATGAAATATCTTACAGGATGGCTTTGGCTGTCCTGTTTTTTGACTTACTTAGCTTGTCTTTCCTTCTGTGAGGGTTTTTCAGTTAATACTGGTGATCTTATTAGTAACTTCAAAAATGAGAATGATCACAATTGGTTCTGGAAACAAAGCAATCCATGATAAAAGCAGACTGCTCTTGAGTAAGATCTGTGTTAAAATTTAGGGAATATGTATAAAATTATTGGTTGATGTGATATGATTTCGCAGTATGAATATTTTTCTAGGAGGGGCACCGATGAATTTCATTTATCAAAGCAAGTTGTTTAAACAATTGATTGTTGTAATTGGCTTGCTGATTATTCTGGCTATCGGTATTCCCGGCGTTTTTACCCTCTTGTATATAACCCCTAATGTAGTGGAAGAAAGATATCATAAAGTAATGATCAATGATGCGGATTTTTTAGCTAATAGACTTGATTGGCTCCTGGCTAAAAGTCTTTTTGATGTTAAATACTTGTCTAATATTATTACCTTATCCGATCCCTCAAAGTTAGATGAAGCAGCAAAAGCTTTGGATATATTCGTAAGTAGCAGTGCTGTTTTTACCGGAGGAATTGTTACGGACAAGAACGGGATAATGCAACTTTTCTTTAGTTCTCCTCAAGGTATAATAGAGCTAAAACAAAAGAATGACATTAAGGATCGGGATTACATTCAATACCCACTGGCAAACAATCAAAGTTATCTTTCCGATGTTATTATTACAGGCTCTAATCCATCTCCCGTGATATTTGTCAGTAACGTAGTGATGCAAGGAAGTCAAGCTTCAGGAGTATTGGCCTTGAGTATCAACTTATGGAACGAAAATAATATCTTTCAATCATTAGTGAACGGTTTTCAGGAAAAGAATCAAGGCAATATCTATGTTGTGGATGGGCGGGGGACAATAGTTTTCCATACGGATAAAAAGATGGTAGGTCATAAAATCAAACCTAGTATCTTATCTCAGATTGCAGAAAACAAAGAAGGCATGTTAGTCAATGTATCTAGTGTAACCGGAAATGTTGACATTGCCTTGAGTAAGTTGGAGAAGAATAACTGGGTAGTTATCTATGAAATGGATCATGAGGAAATATACTCCATGAGCAAAATTTATAGGTATATGTCGGTGGGCACGATGGTACTGGTTTTAATGATAGGGTTACTAGCCAGCGGAATTTTCGCTAGAATAATCTTGAAACCATTGGAAGAGATTACTAACGCCACTGAGCAGGTGGCTGCAGGAGATCTGACTCAGCAGATAGACAGTAAGGGACACGATGATTTTCGTGGATTAATCAAGAATTTTAATATTATGACGACTAATTTGCGATTTCAGTATGATGAACTGGAAAGGTTATCTCTACAGGACCACTTAACAGGGCTTGCAAATAGACGCTATTTTGAGCAACAACTTCATCTGGAATTGGGGCGGGCGTGCCGCTTAAGGCATTTCTCAACCCTACTGATGTTAGATATCGATGATTTTAAAAGTATCAATGATATGTTTGGCCATTTGGAAGGAGATAAAGCTTTAAAGCTCTTAGCCTCAGCTTTAAAAGAGCAAGTGCGGGAGGTAGATCTACCTGTTCGGTTTGGGGGAGAGGAGTTTTTGGTATTACTGCCAGAAACATCTCTAGAACAAGGGCAAATAGTGGCTGAAAAAATTCGAATAAAAATTAGCCAGATCAAGATCGCCAGTAGAAAGGGTAACATTACCCTTACCGTAAGCATTGGCATAGCTAGCACGGAACAGGAGGCTGATCTAAGATGTTCTTCCCTTGACTGCGCAGGGGAAGAACTATTAAAGCGAGCAGATGAGGCCTTGTACCAAGCTAAAAGTATGGGTAAAAACAGAGTTGAAATTTGGAAGTTTCCCAATAGCTAATTGATCTAAATCGTAAGACTCCCACTTCTATAAGTGGGAGTGATACACCTTATTCTGCTTCGGTGGGGGTAGAGTCCCCCACCGAAGACTCGATGTTCAACTTTAGTTGAACGAGTTCACTTAATCCCTGGGCAAAGGATTACAAAAACTTCTTACGACCTTTAAAACGACAGCAGCCCCAACCCTTAATGGCAAGTCTTCAGATGCTTTCTGGGGCTAGTGCGGGACCTTTAATTTTGCATATAACTATTTAGCTATGTAAGTATATAGGATAATATGTCGAAGGCTGATTTTAGTCTTCTTCATGTAGTTAATCATATTTTGTCCTTTCGATTTATAGCCGGAAGGACGCTTTTTTTTACGGTTTTATCTTATTTAGGCATATTATGGAACACTAGAGCTACTTACTGAAATCATACATGAACTTCCGACGATTACGAAAACTCTTTCAGCTAAGTATTCCTTTATATTTCGACAAGAAACAAGCTCTTTTTACATACTATTATTGTCATATTGTTATACTAATAACAGTTTCATAAACACTATTGTAGAAAGAAACTGTCGGATCGAAAGGAGGATCTCCTCTTGGATTTGTCAAAACGAAAAAATAGCATTATGTCGTACCAGTTGAAAGAACAAGTTGCACAAAAATTTGAAGAGGTTTCTTCAAGGGACCGTGATAACATGGTGAAGATGGCTATTGCATTAGCGGAACGAAATGAAAAAAACATGACTTGATTCAAAGTCTCGTGGTAGGTATTCTTCCCAGATAGGCATGTCAGGGGATAGAATGTCCGTGATTGTGGGAAGAAGGTTGAAGAAAGTTAAGGAAATAAAACAGGTCAATGAATTATTCACTCATTGACCTGTTTTATTTCCTTAACTTTCTTCTATCTGGAAGTTGCGGCCATTTCAGGAATGGTCGCAACTGGTTATAGACCCAACGTGATTCCTTCGTCAACAGCGGTCCCAGTATGGCGAGAATAAGAACATATAAGGCAGCAAACGGTTGCAAAAAAGTCAGTAATCCACCTGCTTTCGCAAGGTTGGCTAAAATAATAGAAAATTCACCCCGCGAAATAATGGATAAACCGATATTCAGTGAAGCTCTGTAAGAGAGACCAGCTTTCCTCCCTGCCCAAACACCCGACACCGTATTGCCTAAAAGGGTTAAAATGACAGCAGTTAAGGCAGGCCAAACTGCCCCACCTAAAGCCAGTGGGTCAATGCTTAGACCAAAACTAAAGAAGAAAAGGGCACCAAAGAAATCTCGAAAGGGAACAATTAAATGCTCTATGCGTTCGGAATGATCTGTTTCTGCCAGTACTAGACCAATCAGCAAAGCTCCGATGGCTTCAGCAATATGTAGAGTTTCAGATAAACCCGCTACCAAGACGAGAACAGCAAAAATTACAAGCATAAAAGTCTCGTCGGATGGAATATCCAACCAACGGTCAAGTTTTGGAACTAACTTATGCCCCAAGAATAAAAAACCACCCATAAATACAAGGGCCATTAGCGCGGTTATTATTATCTCTGAAATAGAAGTAGAACCGGCAAGAACCAGGCCGGAAACAACAGAGAAATAAATAGCAACGAAGACATCCTGAAACGTCATCAAACCTAAAATGATCTCCGTTTCATCATTAGCTGCCCTCTTTAAAATCAACGATTACTTTTGCCACGATTGCACTGGAAGAAATAGTCATAATACCTGCCACAACAAGTATTTCCTTTACCGGCCAACCTAGCAGTAAAGGAAATATAATAGCAATGGCCAAGTTAATAACCATATACATCGTTCCACTTCTGATTATGGATGGCCCCGCAGTTAAAAGACGTTTAATGGAAAACTCCAAACCTAGGGAAAACAGGAGAAACAGCACACCTAAACGTCCCATGAAGTTAATTAACGGGGTGCTCTGAATAAATCTAAAGTCAAGGACGCCGATATGAGGTGCCTGTGGGCCAACGATCATACCAGCCAGAATTAGAATTGGTACAATAGAAATTCGGAGTTTACCGGCTATAAGTCCTGCGCCTGCAATTAAAGCTAGTGCAAGTCCTATTTCCAGTATCAAGTGTTCCATTATTGAACACTCCCGTGAAATAATAGCTGCTTACACGCTTTAACTTGGTTCTTTTCACCAAGAATTACAACTGTAGCGCCATTTCGAAAAGTTGCCCCGGGACCGGGATTGACAATTTTACTCTGATCTTGTTCTACTATCGCAATAATCGTTCCACCGGTAACCCGCCGAATACACAAATCTTTTATGGTTTTGTCAACTGCATACGCTCCAGGCTCGATTTTGTACCATTCTATAAGCATATCACCAAAGGTATCGTCCACGGTCGCTAATGCTTTGGGACGATAAGTCATCTCTCCGAGTATAGCAGCTATAAACCGTGATTCTTCGTCATCCAAGGTTACCATCGAGATAGAATTATCCGGGTCCTCATGGTAATAATGATAAATTTCCCTTCGTCCGTCATCATGTACCACGACGACGATCTTTTCTCCGCTGCGGGTTTGGAGTTGAAACTTCTTGCCAATACCCGGCAATTCTATTTCCAATTAATTTCACGCTATCAACCTCCATTATTACTCAAAAAAGGAAAGCAGTAATTTATCCAATCGTAAGACTCCCACTTCTTCAAGTGGGAGTGGGCCCCCGTACCCTGCTTCGGTGGGGGTAGAGTCCCCCACCGAAGACTCGATGTTCAGCTTTAGCTGGACGAGTTCACTAAAAGTAGGTAGTTTCCAGGTCCGCGATTTGTTGAATATCTCTCATTAGCCTATACAATTCTGATTTTCTTGTCAACATTTAAAAGCCAAATCATAGTCTATCCCAACATAAATTAGGCAAAACCCATACAAAGTAAGGAATTTAGCAACCAATCAAGAAACTGATTCTGACCAACTTTTTTATGATCAACACAACTATATAACTAAATAATTAAAAGCTACCACCTTTTCAGATGGTAGCCAGTTCATAAGAGCTTTTTAGAAGATTACGCCTAAAGCAATAAGAATCAAGATAGCAATAGAGATGATTCCAACACCGATCCCTGCACCAACACCGCCATAAGCAGCAACTGGGGCAACAGGCTGAGGACAACATGCTCCGCTCATTCCACCATAACCCATTCCGTACATAAGAAGTTCCACCTTTCTATTTTAGAATACAATTCCCATTGCGATGAGAAGAAGAATTATAACCACAACTACTGCGATCCCTGCGCCAAAGCCTTTTCCGCCGCAACCGCAAGCTGACCCTTCAAGGTTACCAAATGCCATTTGAATTCCTCCTTTGTTAAGAGATAACACATAATATGCATAGAGTGGGTTACATGGAACAATATGGAATTAAAAATCCAAAGGAGGGAATTTTTTTGTTAATAATAATAATAACCCCAGCTTCGATGAGGGTTAGGTTACTCACGAGATTTAATAGAGCATCTGCAGCCATCATTGTTCTTTTGAGCATTATAATATGCTGGTAATTTTAGGAAATACACAACTTTTATTGCTATGATAACGATAGAATCGAGTAACGGCAATCTTCATAAATTGCAAGGATGGCATGCTGTAATGTGTCCATAAATATCCAGAGAATTATTTTGTCAATTAGGCAATGCTATCTAAGGAAATAAATCTAAGGGAGGGTTTAATTAATGAGTAACGTGAGTAACAAAGGCAAAATGAAAAAAATTCAATCAATTACCAACGAAAATGCTAAAGCTGATATGGAGGTAGCTAATGAATATATCCAGAGAATTATTACGCCAATTAGGCTAAAGAAAGAAATATGAGGAAGGTTTATTCATTAGTAACGGTAAAGACAAATGAAAGAAATTAAATCTATTATGCTATCTAAGATTCTAGGGTGAAATAGTGGTAGCTAAATCAATAATGACAATTAAATTATGTTGAAGGATTAAGTCTTTGGTTAAGCGAGGCAAAAAGGATAGGCACAGCAGTAAGAAAATTACTGATGGGTTCTATCTTTTTTTTTCAAGTACTTTTAATGCCTAATCCAAGAGTACAATGCTGCTTTCAATGCTGTTAGTTTTTATGATAAGAATAATTTTTTACTTACATTAAAAGCGGAGATAAGAATGATGCAGAAAAAGGTTAAAATAGTACCATATAATATGACAAATTACGCATATTATTTATGCTATAATATTAATATATACATATTAGTAATATTTTTGCTCGAACTAATGGAAAATAAGGAAATTATGAAGCATGTATTTTATTTGGGCGCTTGATACATGTGGAATAAGTAGCGCAACCGGCCTAGATTATAAATATAAATTTATAATCTAGGTTTTTTATTAAAAGTACCAAAAGGTCAAAGATTATATCCAAATCATTTATCATGTGAGGTGGTCTTGTGTCCATCCTAATCGTAGACGACTCTTTATTCAGTCAACGCACGAACCGAGTACTCCTTGAATCTGGTGGTTATGATGATATTATTATTGCACGATCTGCCGTAGAAGCTTATCAATTCCTTGACCAATGGTCTGTAAACGGAAAAGAAACTATTGATTTGATTCTGATGGACATCATAATGCCTGATGTTGATGGGATCGAGGCTTGTCGTATGATTAAACAGAACAAGGCTGCTCTTGATATTCCAATAATTATGGTAACATCTAAAACCGAAAAAGAAGAACTTCAATTGGCTTTCTCTGTTGGTGCCATGGATTATATAACGAAACCAGTAGACAATATCGAATTGTTAGCCCGCGTGCGCTCAGCCATAAAATTAAAGAAAGAAACAGACTGCCGTAAATCAAGGGAATTAGAACTATTAGAGGTTACTCGTCAACTGGAAGCGGCCAATGAGACTTTGCAACAACTTTCCTTGCGGGATGGATTAACGGGGGTTGCCAACCGTCGCCATTTTGACAAAGAGTTGGCGGATGAACTTAATCGAGCAAAAAGAGAAAAGACTCCCTTATCATTGCTAATGCTCGACATTGATTTTTTCAAACTCTACAATGATAATTATGGCCATTTGCAAGGAGATGATTGCCTGCGTATGGTCGCTTTAATAGCTCAGAAAGTCCTAAAGAGATCGGGCGATTCTCTTGCCCGCTATGGCGGTGAAGAGTTTTCTGTTATATTACCGAATACCAACTCAGTTGGTGCTTTTGCAGTAGCTGAACAGATCCGAGAGGCAATTGAGAATTTACAAATTCCACATGTTGCTTCCAAGTGCAAAGACACGGTCACAATCAGTTTAGGAGTTGGTAGCTTCAAGCCTGGGGATGATATTCTTCCTGCTGACCTAATTAAGCGGGCTGATCACGCCTTATATCAGTCTAAAGAAGCAGGGCGCAATAGAGTTTCGACTTTTGGATTATTTAAGAGTATGAAAGATTGGCGATGAGCTACTTCAAAAAAGTTATCCGCTGATTTCTTGGTGCCCTCGCTTTTTGTTAAATATTCAACCCTGATGGCCCTTGGGGTAGTCAGTGCTGTTTGTGATTTATCGGTGTAGTAATTTACGCTCGGTCTAAAGGAAGCTTGTGAACAAGAATATGATGAATCCAATGTTAGATTGTTTGACGGTCTGGCCTTTTTGTTTTTTCTTGGATTATTTATTATCTTAGGAGGATATCAAGGAAAAAGGTGGAAGGTTAAAAGGAGACTTAATATTTCCGATTGGCTTGGTAATACCGCCATTTTTAAGGGTATTACTGAACTTGAGCCAGTAATATATTAAATTGTCTTCAGTTTTTTGATATTAAGGGGATTATTGAGATGAAATTAATCTTAAAACCTTACCAAGCCAAGGGCTTTGCTCAAGGAATTTCTACTTCTCGGGATTTATTTGACGCACAGGGGATATTATTACTTGCCAAAGGAGAAATTGTGACCCCACGTGTACTTGAGTTATTAATAGCCCATAAAGTTTATATATTACAATACGAATTGGATAAAGCAATTCCCCCTAAATGCTTTTCTAAGGAACAATATCAAAATGTTTTAGTATCAATGCAAGACATTTACCAGGGGGCCAATTTGGTAACTGAAGAAAAACTAATGGCTACAATCGATGTTGTTGATGGTATAATTGACGAACTAACTGAAAATCCACGCATTTATTTTGATTTGAATCAATTTCGTAATTTTGATAATTATACTTATGTTCATTCCGTTAATGTCGGGTTGTTAGCTACCCTGATAGCAATTGAAATGGGGTACAGGGATGAGCAACTAAAAGAATTGACTTTAGGAGCTTTATTACATGATTTAGGTAAAATGACAATTCCTTCTGAAATACTTAATAAACCAGGTGGGTTAACTTCACAAGAATTTGAGATTTTGAAACAGCATCCCCTGCGCGGAGTAGAGTTGCTCAGGGAAGTTAAGGTTTCCCAGGAAGTTTTAGCTGGAATTTGTCAGCATCACGAACGTTGGAATGGACAAGGTTATCCTGATCGATTAAGATCAGATGCTATTCATCGCAATGCTCAGGTGATTGCTGTAGCTGATGTGTTTGATGCAATTACAGCTGATCGACCGTATCATGATGGTATGCCGCCGTACCATGCATTAGAATTAGTCATAGCAGGATTTGGTAACGATTTTGCACCGGAGGTTGTTCTGGCTCTACGTAATTCTTTGGTTATTTATCCAGAAAATTCATATGTTAAATTAAATACTGGTGAAATAGGGGTTGTAGTTGCTATTCCACCTAATTTTCCGACTCGACCATTAATTCGTATCTTTTTTGATAAATATGGTAATTTTACTCAGGAGGAGACAATAGTTGATTTATTACTAGATCTTACTCGTTTTATTAGTACTGTAGATTTCCAATAAGGGTTCACTGAGAAAAAAACTAAATACAAGCAATAGTCGGTTTGCATTCATCTGTATTGTGCCTGAAGAAGGGGATAAGTAGTAGACCGAGAGGTTGAGAGATGGGCAGATTAATGAAATCAAGGCGTATCTGGCAGCGCTTCTTGAATAGAAGATAAAATGATATGCGTATCAAACAGTGAATGGAGAGCTAGGATGAAAGAGAATGAGCACTTTGACACAAACGGAGAGAGCGCCGACCAGGATCAGGCAGACAAGGTCCTGAGATCCTTCGACGATATTATGATTTTGTTACGGTCAAAGACAGGTCATGATTTTTCCTCTTATAAAAAGAACACCGTATACCGTCGAACTGAGCGGAGAACGAGTATCCATCAAATCAAAGCTGGGAATTAACTTCCTTAGATACTCATGTCAGAGCAATAATTGAGACGATCAGGAACGACTCACTGCGTAAACTATGGAGTGAACTCCTTAATACGGAGTAAGAGTATTACGATAAATATCTAAAGTATGGAAAAATGAAAGGTTGGACAAGGGTAGTTCCAATTTATGGAGAGCCGGTGACATGGTTAGATCAATAAAAAAACCTCTAATAGAGGTTTTTTCCATTTTCCTATTATGTTGCCACTTCGTGAATAATAAGGAAGGATTATTTTGGTATATATCGAATGTATTAATATTGTTCAGCTCTAAATATTAAGACTTTATCAAATTTTGCAGTAAAATTTGTCGAGGAGGTGGGAGCTTTAACCATGGATTTACATCTTCAAGTTCAAAAAGCATTCAACCGTCTGGAGAACTTGTCTCAATGTGATATACCATCCCAAGAACTAACATCAAAACTTTTTTCAGAGCTCAATTCTGCTCTTCACGAATTACAAACAACTTCACTTGAATTGCTTGAGCAAAATGAGGAAATGGCATCTAGTCGCCAGACATTGGAAGAAGAGCGATCTCGTTATCAGGAACTGTTTGATTTTGCGCCAGATGGCTATTTAGTTACTGATACGGAAGGCATAATACTCGATGCCAATAGTGCTGCTCTCAACCTTTTTAACGTGAGTAAATCTTTACTTATTGGCAAGCCGTTAACGATTTTTGTCCGCAATGAAGAACGCCTGGCCTTCCGTACCCGTTTGGCTGAGATGAAAAAAGGAACGGTTGTCCAAAACGAGAACTGGGAGCTTATCATGCTCTCTGGAAAGCGAACAACTTTTCCCGTTTCTATAACGGTGGGGAAAGTAATTGCCTCCAGGGGAAGAACAGCCGAGTTGCGCTGGTTACTACGTGATATCACTAAACGCAGACAACTGGAAGAAGAGTTGCAGAAAGCTGATAAATTGGAGTCCGTTGGTGTTTTAGCTGGAGGGATTGCCCATGACCTGAACAATTTCCTTACCGTAATCCTCGGTAATCTCTCACTAGTAAAGAGGTGCACCAAGGAAGACCCCAAAGCTACCAAGTATCTTCAGTATATGGAAGAAGCTATTAGACAGACTGGGAACTTGACCTGGCAATTGCTAACCTTCGCTAATGGCGGTCAGCCGTTGACCAAGGCTGTTTCCATCGGTAAGTTAATTGAGGAAGATAGTGCTTTTGCCCTAAGCGGTTCTAAAACGCGTTGTGAATTATTTCTTATAGAAGACTTGCCTTCGGTAGAGATAGACCGGGGACAAATAACTCAAGTCATTACTAACTTACTCATCAATGCCGACCAAGCTATGCCGGATGGCGGAACAATCAAGGTCCGGGCCGAAAAACGGGCCATTACCGGTGAAAACAGTACTTTGCCGCTTCAGCCTGGAAATTATGTGGCCTTAACAATAACAGATGAAGGGGCTGGCATTTCCAGTCAGATCCTGCCCAAAATATTTGACCCCTATTTTACTACTAAAGAACATGGTAGTGGGCTTGGACTTACTATCTGTTATTCAATTGTAAAAAAACATGGCGGTCATATTTCAGTACAATCTGTGGAGGGGAAAGGGACAAGCTTTACTATATATCTACCGGTCTCCAGTGCTCAAGCTGAAAAAGAAGAACACGAAGATATGCTTATCTTAGGGGAGGGGAAAGTCTTACTGATGGAAGATGAGGAGAGTGTGCGACAAACAGCTAACGAGATGCTGACTTTTCTCGGCTATGACGTGGAGTTAGCCGGAGACGGTTCCGAAGCAGTCAGACTATATAAAGAGGCGTTTCTCTCAGATCGTCCTTTTGATGTTGTTATCACCGACCTGACGGTTCGCGGTGGTATGGGTGGTAAAATAGCTATAAGAGAGCTAATTAAAGTTGACCCGGATGTTAAAGCAATTGTTTCCAGCGGCTACTCCTCCGACTCTGCACTATCCGACTATAAAAAGCATGGCTTCTACGATGTGATTGCAAAACCTTACAGGCTTCAAGAACTGGGCATGGTTTTGTCAAGTGTCATCAGGAGAGGGAAAAAGTAAAATAATACCAATAAGCTTCTCTTCTGATTTAGCACAATAATCGCTTTCAGACCGAAAGATATTAAGTTTTAAAGCATGCGGATGGAGGTTGTTCAATAATAAGCGTGGGCTTTTGATACTATATTAAGAAATGAAGAGGTTAGCCTAATGAAGGGATACTAAAATTTGCTCGACATCTCAGCTAATCTCTTTGCTGTAGTGTTTAATTCTTCCATAGATACATCAATTTCTTCTAACATCGCAATCTGATCTAGAAAAAATCCATTTGATTCTTGGATATTATTATTGATATGTAAAACAGATTTTTGGATTTTAACTAGAACATCTTCAATTTTTTTAATCGATTCGCTACTGGATATGGATAGTTTTCTTATTTCATCAGCTACAACCCCAAAGCCCTTGCCGTGTTCTCCAGCTCTTGCAGCTTCTATTGCCGCATTCAATCCTAATAGGTTAGTTTGAGTTGCGATACTCTTAATGAATTTAATTACTTGGTCAGTTTTCTTAGTTTCTTCAGCAGTATCGTTAGTATTTTCTAGAATGTTCGTATTTGTGGCCGCCAATGTTTGGGATGCAGCAGCAATCTGAGATATTGCATTAGTAATTTGATTTGACGTAAGAGCTAATGAATTCGAAATATCTAATATTTCAGCCTGTTTTTTTAAACTACTAAGAATTGTAATCCCACCAATAACATTTCCGTGTTCATCCCTAAGCGGAATGCCTATAGACCTACAAGGGAATCCTAGGGCTTCTTTTGGAACAATTACGCTAATTGGCTTACCGTATTTCATTGCTTCGATGATAATATCTCGTCCTTTAACTAAGGGATCTCCTTTTTTTATTGATATTGGAATACTAGGATCAGGAAATGCTTTAATAAATTTTTCATGATCTGTTATCCCAAAAATAACGTCTTCCTCGAAGAAATCTGATAAATATGGTTGTAGAGTATCGAATGCAATTAAAATTCGATTCAGAGCTTCATTTTCCATGGTGTCATATCCTTTCGCAAATGTAACAGATATTTTGTTATTCGACAAGTTTATGATAATTCCTGCATAAGAGTTATCCCAATTAAAGCAATACTCATTATTTACTCTTATATTTGTACTCATAATACTAAATGTGTGAAGGTGAAGTATGTATAAAGTTTTACTATCTAACGGAAAACTAGATGCTTTCCTACTCTAGTGCCAGGATGCATACATTCAGGATTGGATGGCAGGCACTTGATAAGTATAATGAAAGACATTTCATGGGCTTTTATAATCCGATGGTAGGGGGAGATTTGACTTAAAAATGAGATATTTATGCTAATGTATTATTGATATTTCTCACATAAGCATGGTAGTATTTAGGAAAGATTGAGAGGGGGTATTTATATTCTTCCAAGTAAATTTGTGAGATGCTTAATGCTAACCTTTCTTTGTTGTGCTTTTGTCCTTATATGTAATAATGGGAATGCAGAAGCGTCTTCATGGAGCGAAAAGGTTGCGCTTGATCAAACAGGTAATTTAACCTTGCCTGATATCAGTAATGACGGTAATACAATAGTATGTTTAGACATTTTTAATACATACAATGAAAGGAAACGAGAGCTCGGTGTTGTTGTCATTGAAAAGCATGATGGTAATTGGGGCAATCCTATAACGCTTGCATCAAATGGTATAAAATCTGATTTTCCACTAATTGAGACACGTCCTGTCATTAGTGGAGATGGCAATACTATAGTTTATCTGGGTAATGATAATGAAGGAGTGCCAAGAATATATGCTTTAGAGCGCAAAAACGACGGGACTTGGGGGCAAGCATATATAATTGAGGCCATACCGCCTGGATGGTTTGGTCAGTATTTATCGATTGATTTCAAAGGGGATACTCTCGCATATATTTGCGGTAATGGAAATGGATGGTTCGGAGGTACCCCAACCTTATATATAAGTGAAAAGGTAAACGATCGGTGGCAAGTGCCAATAAAAATATCAAATCATGAGGGGAATTATAGTGGTTTGGCAGAAAACCCCTGTTTCAATGATGATGGAACGGCTTTAGCTTGGAAACAGGCTAATTACCAATGCGAAGTGTTTTTCTCAAAAAAGGTAAATGGACTATGGACAGAACCTCTGGTCTTAACTAATTCAGAAGAAAATGAGGAACATATTACCTTAAGCGGTGATGGTAGTACTATATTTTTTTGGAGAATCTATCAGGAAGGCATCTACTTAACCGGAAAAGATTTGTATGCAATAAAAAATATCAACAATGTTTGGGGCAATCCTACAAAGATAAATATATCACGTGAACTTGTTTCGGGTATTTATGAATCTTGTCCAGCCGTTGACTATACAGGAAATAGGGTAATATTTAATACTTTAGTAAAAGAAGAAGATAGCATATCATCAGGTTATCTAAAAATTGTTGAATATAAAAGTAATAGTTGGGATGGGCCTAGGAATTTAACATTTTCAGATTGGTTTTTTCACTATTACCCCAAACTTACCCCTGACGGTAAAAATCTAGTTTTTCAAGGGGTATATGAATTAGACTTTATGAGCACATCTATTGAACCACCCGGGAATTCTTATATCCCCCCAATAAATGAAACTCCTCAGGAGCCACAATTAGGTGAGGGGTATCAGGAATGGCCTGAGACAAAGAATAACGTTGTTAAAAACAAGGTATGGACGATAGAATTTAGTCAGCCATTAGATGTGAGCTCACTTTCTGAATCATGTGTTTATGTTAAAGATGTAAACAATAATGTTTTTCCAACTAAGTGTGATTTATCCGAAGATAAAAAATATATGACTGTATCTCCTTTGCAAAGTTATGTTAGTGAGGGATGGTACTATTTATATATTCCTCAAGATATAATGTCACAAGGTGGAGAGGATTTGAACATGGGAATTCGTATGAAGTTTATTATTGAAGAATGAACATTTGACATAATTTAGTGCAGTTACAACATAAACGGGATACCAAAGAGGTGTCTCGTTTTGTTTTCAGAAAACTAACTTCGCTACATTTAAGAACCTCTTTTTAATGAACAAAACCAAGGTGATCGCCTAACTTAGGGTGGATGCTCAACGTATTAACATGAGAGTATCTCCATAAAACCAGGGAATGGAGGTACACCTCATTAAGCTATGAAATCTTCGTTTTCAATAACAAGCAATTCTACAATTCTAACGTCAATCAGACCATTTCTTTTTGCTCTTTCGAGATACTCTTTAAGAGTGGAGAATTTTTCCTTGGGAAAGACACTGGCTTTATCCATTTTTACACATTGATAAGACTCAATGTTGCTTACTCTTAAGTATCCACCTTCGCATTTTAACGCATATAATTTTATGGATAGTCATCCTCTCTGTAGTTTCTTGTTTGAAGGTCAAGACAATTGCAAGGATTGAGCTTTCAGGATTAGTTTCTCTAGTTTCACTAATCCTTTTTGGGTATCATGGTTTTGTTCCTGTACCCAATCCCGTAATTTTTGAATCGCTTTACCGCTATTGATTATATCTTTTGCTTTGTCAAACCCTTCCTTGATTGTGCTGCATTGGTTCATTAGATAAAGGATTAGAGATGTATTTAAGCAAACAATGTCTGAGCGGGATCCTGTATCTTTTCCATTTAAAATAGCAATCATGCGGATCGCCTCTTGCTCTAGGTTATTGAGAGAAGCTACCTCAGCTCTAGTGCCTCTCGTAATCCCCAGATCCTCGGGAGAAAAGGAATAATTCACAATAGTACCATCTTCCTTTAACTCTGCAATGAAAGTCTCTCCTAAGGTAGAAGCCTCATCCATTCCTAAAGTTCCATCTTCAGCCAGTCCATGAACAACGATGGCCTTTTTATATCCGATTTCCCTCATTACCCTCGCAACTGATTCTAACATATCTTTTGAGTATACCCCACGCACCGCATACTTAGGTAGCGCTGGGTTTGCTAGAGAAGCCGCGATATTAAGAACAGTCCCAAAAGAAATCTGGGACAGAATTCTTCCCAAAGCATTAGGATGAACCTTAGGACTCATCCCATTGAATATCCCTATTCCTGCTTTTTCGATACTCTTTTTTACCACGTCTGTATCACATTCCACATCGACACCTAGTTCTTCCAAAATATCAATCGTGCCGCAATATGAGGTAATAGCTCTAGCTCCATGTTTTGCCAAGACTATTCCATCTGCTGCAGCAATAACAGAGGCAGCAGTACTTATGTTAAAGGTTTTCAGTGAATCCATCCCGGTACCGCAATTATCAACTAGGGGAAGAGAGGTTACAGGACTTACTTTTACAGTATCAAGTTCATAAATGGCTTCCCAACTTCCAGCTATTTCTTCAGCCGTCTCTCCTTTTGCAGACAGAGCCGCCAAAAATGCTCCTTGATGCATGTCAGATTGTTTGTTATCAAGGATTTGATAAAACATTTCTTTTGATTCATTCCTGGAAATGTTTTCAGAGTTAATTAACTTAGTTACTACAGCCCCAAATGTTTTTGCATTTTCTACTGACATGATTATTTCCTCCTTGTGTTTCATAATTCTTGTGTATGTAAAAACCTTAGTACTCGACAATAATGGATGTTTCAGACATAGATCGCACCATCTCTATGCCAGTTCGTACTTCATCTAGAGAAAGTCTTCGGGTGATCATACTTTTTACATGGACTTTATCTTCAGCAATTAATCGTAAGGCCTCTTTATTATGAGATAGGGAGCATCCATAGGCTCCGGAAACTAATAACTCTTTGTAGTGAATGATATTTAAATCAAAACCAAAGGGTGTATTGCCAATTAAACCACTGAAAAAGCCGAGGCGCCCTTTTTTAGCTAAAACAGTAATTCCTTGGCTAAAGGGCTCTATACCTGGACAGCAGGGAATAGTTACATCGACTCCAACACCCCTTGTAATCAGCATTATTTCCTTTGATAAGTCAGCTTTATTTACGTTAATTAAGTAATCGAAGTTAAGTCTTTGCGCGTTCTTAATTCTTTTTTCATTTATTTCAGCGACAATAATTTTCTTTACACCTTTGGCTCTAGCCAGTTTGGCATTTAAAATTCCTAAAGGCCCGGCTCCAATAATAAGCAGACAGTCCTCAGATGAAACTTTTAAGGAATTTTGTATGTTAACGGAACAGGCTAAAGGCTCAGTGAGTGCCGCCTCTGCATAGGTGACGTTATCTGGAATATCCTGAATAACTCCGTTTCTCAAACCTTCAGCAGGGATTAATAAATACTCGGCAAACCCACCATTGACGTGGAATCCCAGAATCTGTACAGAATCACATAAGTTGTCTTGACCCTTTAAACAATAGGGGCAAGTACCACAAGATATCCCAGGGGATACCTGAACTCTGTCACCTACAGAGACCTGAGTGACACCTTGACCTATTGCAGCCACAGTACCCGCAATCTCATGTCCTAGGATTCGAGGCATTTTCAAATCTCTTTGTCCCTGTGTAAAGCATTTCATATCAGTACGGCAAATTCCACAGGCCATAGTTTTTATTAGGATTTCCCCCGGACCACATTGGGGGATATCTATATGAGTTAGTGTTAGCCTTTCTATGGCTTCCAGAAAAGCGGCCTTCATTTATAACCCTCCCTCGTTAGATAATAAAAAAATCCACGCTAAAATATAGCGTGGATTTTCCATCATCCCTCACGTAACCATTTTCCCTTGAAACGGTTCTCATATCTTAGGCAGGTCTCCTGACTTAGGTTCATTGCCAGTATGCCCCTTCCCCCATGTCTGGAGTGGTTCTTGGCATTGGCTAACCTTTACAGTGGCGGGCCCGTCCGGGATTTACACCCGGTTCCCTATTCTCCCTTTAATAAGGGCACCTAAGACAAAACAAAATATAATTAACCTTTAACTGGATTATATTTTCAAAACCTATTTGTGTCAAGAATATTTCTATTATCTAAAAATAGAACATTATTAACGGCAATTTTGAAGAAGAAACCGCTTGAAGTGAAAGAAAACTTTTCGGATTGCTCGCTATTCAGTTGTATATTTCATGTCTTTATGTTTGGCTAAATTTGAGTTATCAGTTGGAGGAGGAATTTAGCAAATAATAAAGAATAAGGAATTAATAGGTTGATATTCTAAACTGACTTAATACCAGTTTGTTATCCAATCGTAAGACTCCCACTTCTTCAAGTGGGAGTGGGCCCCCGTACCCTGCTTCGGTGGGGGTAGAGTCCCCCACCGAAGACTCGATGTTCAGCTTTAGCTGGACGAGTTCACTTTGTTTCTTTAACTAATAATAAGCAGTCGTGGTTTGTATAAATCATTTTCAGCCAAATCCACTAGTTTTTGAAATTCGTCCACATATAAATCCGTAGAGTCTGATAGATTGACGGGAGGATACTATGAAAAATGATATTATGAGTTATTTTGAGAAGGATAGGTTTGCTGCTTTTGTAGGATTAAAACTTGTTGAAGTGAAACCCGGTTATGCAAAAGTGAAAATGGAGATTACAGATAAGCATTTAAATGCTGTAAACATTGTCCAAGGTGGAGTAATATTCACCTTAGCAGATTTCGCGTTTGAGGCTGCCTCCAATTCATATGGAGAAGTTTCATTAGGGATTAACGCTAATATATCGTATTTTCAACCACCTAAAGGAAAAATACTCATTGCTGAGGCAAAAGAAATTTCGGCAAATAAGAAAATCGCTAGTTATAATGTTGACATTTATGGAGAAGATAAGGAATTAATTGCTAGGTTTACTGGAATGGTATATAGAAAGAAAGATAAGCTTAATCTTGATTAAAGTAAAAATTCGGTTGTCCTAATTTATATTAATAATTAATGAGTTATAGTAAGGAATTTTATGGCGTAGTTCGATCGCAACTGCTAGGGAACAGAATATCTTCTATTGAAATGAAAGGAACGTCGGACGTGAGTGATAAAGAAGAGATTGAAATAAAGGATGCGATTCAAGAACTTGAGGAAATACATCGTATACTTCTAGATAAATCCTCCGATCCAATCTTTGCTTTCAGCCCGGAGGGTAAGTATCTATATGTTAACCGTGCCTTCGCCGAGGGAGTAAGCATTAGTATTGATCATATCATTGGAAAAACGATATGGGATGTGTTTGATAGGGAAGAAGCGGACAAACGTTATGCTGCTGTGAAGCATGTATTTCAGAATGGTAAGGAAAAAGTCATAGAGGTGCGCGTTCCGCGGTTAGATGGAGACTTGTACTTTATTACTACGATTACTCCTATTATTGATAACTATGGAAAAGTCACAAAAGTAATCTGTTCCTCAAAAGACATCACCGAGCGCAAGCAGATAGAGACAAATTTACGAGAGAGCGAAGAAAAATATCGGGCATTTTTTTCCACATCCAGGGACAGTGTCTTCATTACATCAGCTGAGGGTAGTTTCCTTGACTTCAATGATGCATTAGTCGAAACATTAGGCTTCAATAGCAGGGAAGAACTGCAGAAGGTTAGGATTGCGAACCTGTATGCTAATTCGGACGAAAGGGAGCGACATATTAGTATCATCAACGAACTGGGGAGCTCCAAAGATCATCCGATCAACCTGCGCAAAAGGGACGGCACCATCATTAATACCCTTATTAATTCAGTGATTCGAAAAGACAACAAAGGAACAATCATTGGGTATCAAGGCACGATTCGGGATGTCACAGATCAGAAACTGGCGGAGGATAAACTATTACAAAGCGAGGAGAAATATAGACTTCTGGTCTCTCAAATGAAACAAGGGCTTGCAGTTCATGAAGTAATATGCAACGATTTAGGAAAGATTGTTGATTATCGGTTTATTTACGCTAATGAACAATTTCAGAATATGACCGGGCTGAAACTTGAAACCATTATTGGAAAAACGGTACTAGAGATTTTGCCTGAAACTGAAGATTATTGGATTGAGAAATATGGTCATGTAGCAATGACAGGTGAAGCACTACAATTTGAAAATTATTCCAAGGATTTGGAAAAATATTACAATGTCGTTGTTTATTGTCCTCAATTTCGTCAGTTTGCAGTTATTGTAACAGATATAACCGAGTCAAAAAATATGGAGAAGATAATATTTGATGAAAAAGAGCTTTTAAGAATTACGTTATTGTCTGTAGGTGACGGTGTAATTACGACGGATAAAATAGGTAATGTCAATCTGCTAAATAAAGTCGCAGAGCAGTTAACCGGGTGGACCATGGAGGAAGCTCAAGGCAAATCATTTGAAGAAGTATTTACTATAATTAATGAATTTACCCGAGAAAGATGTGAATCCCCGATGTTCAAGGTATTTGAAACGGGAAAAGTTATCGAATTGGCTAACCATACGGTTTTGATTTCTAAAGATGGTATTGAAACTCCTATTGAAGATACTGCTGCTCCTATTAGGGATGGAGAAGGTAATATTAATGGTATGGTTCTTGTTTTCAGAGATTTCTCAGAGAAGAAGAGAAAACAGGAGAAAATTGAGTACTTGAGTTTCCATGATAGCCTTACTGGATTGTATAATCGTAGATTTTTCGAGGAAGAGTTAAAAAGGCTGGACGTAAAAAGAAATCTACCGATAACCTTGATTATGGCTGACGTCAATGGATTGAAACTAGCAAATGACGCCTTTGGACATTTGGCTGGGGATAAGCTCTTACAGAAAGCATCGGAGATTATGAGAATACAATGCCGTGTTGATGATATTATTGCACGTATAGGGGGGGATGAGTTCGTAATATTACTACCCCGAACCAATAAAGTGGAAACTGCTATGATTGTTAAACGAATAAATGACACCATTACTAGGGAAAAAGTAGATTTAAAAGTCATTCCAGCTTCCTTTGTTTTGTCTATCTCCTTTGGTTGGGAAAGTAAGCAGGAAGATACCGAGGATATAGCGGCTGTTTTTAAGAAGGCGGAAGACTATATGTATCGGCGTAAATTGTCTGAAAGTACAAGTATGAGACATGAAACAATAAAAATTATCATACAGACCCTAAACGAAAAAGTGAAAGAGAGCAGCATCATTCAATACAGGTTAGTCAAATCTGTGGAGCTATTGGGTCGGCTTTAGAATTAAGCGTAGAAAAAATCGATGAACTGCGAACAGTAGGATTAATGCATGATATTGGAAAGATTATTCTAAATGATCAGATTCTAAATAAACCCGGTCTCCTTACTGAATCTGAATGGTTTGAAGTTAGGCGGCATGTGGAAACAGGCTATCGTATCTTGGAATCAGTAAAAGAGTTTTCACAACTGGCAGCATATGTTTTGGCTCATCATGAAAGATGGGATGGGTTGGGATATCCCAAGGGGTTAAAGAGAGAAGAAATCCCTTTAGAAGCGAGAATTATCGCTGTTGCCGACAGCTATGACGCCATAGTTAGTGGTAGGCCATATCGAAAAGCTTTAAGTAAAGAAGCTGCAATAGAGGAAATACTCAAGAATTCAGGAACACAGTTTGATCCAATGATTGCAAAAGTATTTATTGAAAAAGTTTTATAAATAATAGGTAATGTTTTGATTCAGCCACATGTTGGGGCCTCAAGAATGAGCAGGTAAGATCAATGACCGAAGTGAAACTAGCCGAGCATAACAACAGCCCACATTTTCTCATAGGTGAGAAGTGCGGGCTGTTGTTTTTATTCCTAACCACTAACCACTAACTCTCAACTAATTCAGCCAAAGTTTTCAAGAGTTCTTGGAGTTGTTCCCCGTAGGTACCGAAGTCGGCCCAGCGGCCTTCTCGGGCGGCTTGTTCCTGACTGAGGAAGACTTCGTTAATCTTAGTGGAGAGCTCTTTTAAGCTCATGTCTATTCCAGGCGTTTCAGGAGTTTCAGGAACTGTTGTACCCTCCTTAAATTCACCAAAGAGCTTAGTTAAGGCTAGGTCTAAGGTGCTTTCCATGACAAGAGTATCATTGTAGTAGAGAATGATTCGGCGTAATTCAGGGATACTGCCGGTCTGAGATAAGATGAAGAGTGGTTCCACATAAAGTATTTTATTATTGATAGGAATGGTTAAGAGATTACCTCTTACGACGTCAGAGCCACCTTGACTCCAGAGGGTAAGTTGTTGGGAAATAACAGGATCTTGATCAATATAGGCATCAACTTGGCTTGGACCTTCGATCTGTTGCCCTCGCGGGAAGCTAAAGAGGAATAATCTTCCATAATTGTCTGCATCGTTGCCTGCAGCCAACCAGCCTACCATATTTCGACGATTGTAAGGCGTAAAAGGTTGTTTGAGAATAAATTCAGCTTCATTACTGTCAGGCAATTGCATGTTGACATAGTACGGTTCTACGGGGATTTCTTCTCCGCTATATTTTTCTGTAGGAATCTCCCAGACGTTCTCTCGGTTATAGAAGTCCCGAGGATTCGTCATGTGATAATTTCTTAGCATGCGGGACTGGATGTTAAAGTAATCAGCAGGATAGCGGATATGAGATTCTAGAGCTTGGGGGAATTCGTCCCGATCTTTGATCAGGTCTGGAAATACACCTTCCCAAGCTTTAAGGATGGGATCGTTTTCATCAAAGTTATAGATTCCAACATCGCCGTTATAGGCATCGACCACGATTTTCACAGAATTACGGATATAATTCAGCTGTCCCGAAGGTTGGGCATAGGGATAATTACTAGAGGTCGTGTAGCCATCCACGATCCAATAAACTTTTCCATCAGAGATAACAGGATAGGCATTGCTGTCGAGTTCAATAAAAGGAGCTACCTTATTGATTCGCTCGACAATATTGCGATTATAGAGAATACGACTTTCAGGTGTGATCTCATTTGAAAAGAGGAGGATGGGCTTGGCAAAATTAATGGCATACAAAATTCTGCGGAAGAAATTTAGCTCTACGCCGTCGGTCCCTGTATAGTGAACGATTGACTCCTCATTTACGGTTTTATCGGTATAGCCAAATTCTCCGTTAGTAGTCCCTACAACAATAAAATCATTGGTCAACTCTCCAAAATAGATATCCGGCTGCTTCAGAGGGATGTCCGCAATTTCGCTTTTAACCGGAATGTCTCGGAGATAATAGGTAGGATGGCCATTTGCCGTTATTTTATTAACCGGTGACATGACGATACCATACCCATGGGTATATTTAAAGTGACGATTAATCAGAGTCTGTGCTTGATCAGGAAGAGAATCTACGTTGAGTTCCCGGACAGAAAGCATGACTTGGCGCGATTGATTGTCAATCTGATAGCGATCTATGTCAATATCGTTAAATTCGTAGTAGAGACGTAGAGATTGATTTTGCTGGTAATGTTGTTTTAAAGGTCTATAATCCAGGAGGCGAATATTATCGATTGTTTCCTGATTTGCTTTTAATATTTCTGGGGATATCTCTTTAGTATTGATCGAATAGTTTATTTCTTCAATAGCTGATAACCCGTAGGCGTCTCTGGTAGCTTGAATGTGGTGCTCTAAGTAAGGGGTTTCACGTGACAGTTGGTTAGGGCCTACGATAAATTGGTTGACGACTCCGCCAACAATCCCCCCGCTAAAAGAAACGATCGCCAGCAAAACGGGTGCCCCAATAAGAAATCGGATCTTCTTTAGTCGAATGTTCGCGAAAAGAAGAAGGGCAAGGAGTGCTCCCAGTATTCTTTCTAGTTGTAGCAGAGGCAATGTGATGTTTACATCCGTATAGCCTGCTCCGTATAAGGAAGGGGAAGGCGAAATCGTTAAACCAGCCATGGATAATCCCCGAGTTAAGGCATACCAAAGCATGAAGAGTGCCAGCAGGATGGAAAAGTGTGTCAGGGCTTTAGGAGAAAGTCTAGTTCTACGTCCGGCAAAATTGATGGCGCTGCTAATACCATATCCTACCAAAATCGTGGTAATGGCTAACGACAGAAGACTGATGAATGCAGTACTGAGAAGAGAATATAAAGGATATTGGAATAGGTAGTAACTAAGATCTCGGCCTAATATTGGGTCTACTTGACCGGTGGGAACGGAGTTAAAGAGGAGTAAGACTTTATCCCACATCTGAGGCAATGCCCAGATCCAAAAAGTAGTTAAGATAAAAGCGATAATTACTAGGAGCATCTTACTAAGATTGAAGACTTGTGGGCGTATTTCCGTAATGACCGAGACCTTCGGCCATGGTTTGATTCGAAACTGGCCTGCCATAGGTAACAAATTTGCCAGTAAAAAGGCAAAGCCCATAAGCCATAAAAGAAATTTTATCCCTAATTCGCTAAGCATAGGTTTTAGGAAAACCTGGCTTATATCAAGGCTTTGGTACCATAGGTAATTGGTATAATAAGTAATGGTAATCACGATAAAAATGATAAAAGCGACTAGGATTAGAGGTATTTTATACCTCTTTAGAAAATGTAACATTTAATTCCTCCAATTTACATTTATCAACATATTCATTGCCAAATAATAGATTATAAATACAGTCTGAAGCCCATCGTTTCGTTTGTCAAGTGAGCGCACGCGGACACAGGGTTAAAGTAGGCGCTATGATCCAATAAACGCACCACAAGCGAGTCAAGAGGAACTATATCCTTGACTCGCTTTGTTATCCTCCAATGCGTTCTTGTTGAAATGAGAGCGGAGGCGAGACTGAAGGCCATAGCAGGAGAATTTTCTAATGGAACTATTAAACTATTATTGAGTAGGCCCTTTAAGCGGTGGAAGATACTTTTGTCCAAATACCTCTCTGTTTTGCTGTTTGCATTAGTTGGACTGGTAACTCTATTTGTTGCTTCCTTTCTTGTAGGGGGAATGTTCTATGGCTTTAGTGGAGTAAGTCAACCCTTTCTCGCTTATACAGATGGAGCTGTTCATGAAGTAAATATGTTGTGGCATATTTTCACAACCTATGGCTATGGTTGCGTTAGCTTGTTGATGATGGTGACCTTTGCCTTTGCTATTTCCACAGTGACCCGTAATAATTCATTGGCTGTAGGAATTTCATTATTCCTAATGTTTACGGGCAGTATGATAGTAAATCTCTTAAAGGATTATAGTTGGGTCAAATATATACTGTTTGCCAATACTGATTTAACACAATATATTAACGGGACACCGATGGTTGCTGGTATGACAATGACATTCTCACTGATTGTGTTAGCTGTATATTTTGTTGTTTTTAATGCTACTTCCTGGTTTGTTTTTAGCAAAAGAGATGTAGCAGGGTAATTAGGTTTTTTTCCTTACGATTCCAATCAACACCCCCCTTCCTGATTCGCAAAAAGGAAGGGGGGCCAAATGTTACAATTGAAAGGAGGTTGGCGATTCCTCCATTATGCATAAAGGCGTAGTGGAGGAATCGCCAAACGCATTATGAATACGATTCTAGTTGTAGATGATGATCCGCATATTCGCAGATTAATTAGGCTATATCTTGAAAATAGTCAATTCTCAGTAGTGGAAGCGAAGGACGGACAGGAAGCACTTGATTATGTAACTCATTCTAAAGTAGATCTGATGATTGTAGATGTGATGATGCCTCGTATTGACGGTATTGAATTAACAGAAGGTATTCGCAGGTACTTGGATATCCCCATTTTGATGGTGACAGCAAAAGGAGAATCCAATGATAAAGTAAAAGGGTTTCAAGCCGGAACGGATGATTATTTGGTCAAGCCCTTTGATCCGGTGGAGCTTATTCTGCGCGTAAAATCTCTTTTGAAGCGCTATAATGTATCATTAACAAAAGTAATTCAATTGGGCGATGTCTTAATAGACCTGGCAACCTTAACGGTTTCTTCTAATCAAGAAACCGTTGAATTAAAAAAGAAAGAATGTGAACTGCTATTTATGCTGGCCAGTTTACCCGGGCGTATTTTCACCCGAACCCAGTTAATCGAAAGCTTATGGGGAATTGACTATGAAGGGGATGATCGTACAGTGGATGTTCATATTAAACGTCTGCGCGAACGGATTGAGCCCTTCCCTTCATTATCTATCACCACTGTCCGTGGTCTTGGCTATCGACTGGAGGATAAATAAAATGGTTAGAAATAGCGTGCGTGGTCAAATCGGCATCGTTTTTATGATCATTGTCCTGATCAGCCTCTTTTTCTCATTTGGAATTACTCGGTTACTTTCCGAGAGGGAAGTAGGTCTAGAACAGCGATATTTGACCATCGCACGTGATACTGCTTCTCTGCTTGCCCTTACTGACTCGGATCGGCGTGAACAGGTTCTGGACCTTTTATCAACCTATAACATAACCGGTGAATTCATAAAAGAAGGAGGTGAGCTACCTTTTTCATTAACAGAAGAAAAAGTCTCGCCACTTTATCAAGCTGGATTGGCTGAACCCTTGTTTTTGAATGCTGAGCAAGGTCCTATACGTCTCATCGGAGTACCAAACATCGATAACAGTGGGAGATTATTGATACTAAAGGTGGATTTTACCGTCTTTTCGGAAACCCTGCTGCGCATTTTGCTGATTAGTCTTCTTAGCGTATTGGTTATTGGGACCTTGCTTATTTTGCTAGCCTCACACTACATTGTTGAACCCGTGAAAAGACTGACTAGAGCGGCGCAAGAAATGGCGAAAGGGAATTTATCCTTTCGTATTAAACATAAAAAGAAAGATGAGATTGGGGAATTAATGGATAGTTTTAATCATATGGCAAGTGAACTTCAGAAAATCGATATAATGCGAGAAAGTTTTGTCAGTAATGTTTCTCATGAAATCCAGAGCCCAATTACAGCGATTCGTGGTTTTACTCGGGCGATCAGCGATGGAATCATACCTGCTGAGAATCAAAAAGAGTACCTGGAAATTATTTATCAGGAAACCTTAAGGCTTTCCAAGCTCAGTGATAATTTGCTTCGACTTGCTTCGCTTGATTCAGAAAATCATCCTTTTCACCCCGCGATGTATCGTTTAGATGAACAGTTACGCAAAATGATTCTTGCAATGGAACCATTATGGGCTGAAAAAAATCTTGAGTTAGAACTTGATCTGCAAGTCTGCCAAGTCAAAGCCGATCAGGATTTGTATGAACAGGTCTGGCAAAATTTAATTAACAATGCGATTAAATACTCAGATGCAGATGGTCGGATTGAAGTGATAATGGAAGTTGATAATCTAGCTGTTCGTGTTCATATAAAAAATAAGGGAAGAGTGATTCCAGAAAAAGATCTGCCTCATATATTTGATCGATTTTACATGGTGGACAAGGCAAGAAGCCATTCTGGAGGAGGTAATGGGCTTGGGTTATCTATTGTGAAAAAAATTGTCGAACTTCACAGCAGCAGAATAAACGTGAAAAGCAACGAAGGGGAAGGAACTTGTTTTACAGTGTCTATGCCTCTTTAGTTGAAACTAAAAAGGCAAAAAATTGCTTCCGGAATTTGGCTCTCATCGAATCGATGGGGGCCTTCCTTTATGACCATTAGTATAGTTTTGGATAAGAAAACTCGATTATTAATCGAGTTTTTCGGGCGCTCTACCTCCACCGAAACGGAGCCGGGTACCACTCCCACTTGAAGAAGTGGGAGTCTCACGATTTGATAAAAGAGTACTTCGAGTTGACATGCTTGATCATTAATGCTAAAATTTGATTGTGTAATCAATAAGTTAAACGAGTGGACAATAATATAGAATTAAGAACTTATCAAGAAGCGTTTACGGCCTATTACATTAATCAGTCACTCATGTTGACCGCTGAAATAATGGAGGAGAAGATAATGAAAAATGAAAATGAGCAGGGCCAAAACTTCTGGAAACGCCTAGCACCAGCAGTAGGGCTATTCTTTCTTGCCCCGCTGGTCGGTGAGTATCTGCTCGGCAACATTTCAATTCAGGATATCTGGGCCTTACCTTTCCTCGCGCCGCTGTACGGAGGTGGAGCACTTCTCATTCGCGAAGTTACGCGCCGTACTGGGCGTGGCTGGCAGACTATAATCTTCCTTGGTCTGGCCTACGGTCTGCTTGAAGCGGGCCTAATCGACCAGTCGTTATTCAACCCGACGTTTGAGGGGCATGACTTCCAGAGCGAAAAACATGTCAATCGTATATAAAAGCCATGAATAGGGGGAGTGGTCATGAGAAAGAAGAATAAATTAGAGCAGTTTTTTGACGAAGCACCAAGTTGGGCATTAAACCTTCTCCCATTGTTTAGTACAGTGATCGGGGCTATAGTCCTGTGGGCAACCTGGTATTTCTACAAGGATATATATACTGTACCAAGCTTCCAATGGTATAATTGGCTACAGCCAGCCCTGATGGTATTTGCTGGTTTCATGTGTTTAATTGCATCGAGATTATTAGCCAAACGCCGTTCTGACGGTTGGGATTATCTCTGGTTAGCAATTTCTATGGTCCCGATAATTTTAGCCCTACGACTGGTGATTGTCATAGTTAGATTCATCGGCTTTACTGTTCGTTGGCTCGGTGATAATGTTGGTCAGATAGCGAATGGCTCAATTTTTGACAGAATTAGTCTTAGTCCTTTCAATATTGCCAACATTGTTGTCGTGATAGTTATTGTACTCTTCGCATTGTTGAGGAGGCGGGATAAATCTGAAAAAATCCCTAAGGAGTATAAATGATGAGTGATAAGAAGGCAGAAGAAAGACAATCCTTCATTGGTGAAGCAAGGCGTGCTCAGATAGTTGATGCGGCAATTACCACTCTAGATGATATAGGCTTCGTAAATGCTAGTCTGGCTCAAATAGCCAAAAGAGCTGGTATCAGTACAGCTTTAATTTCTTATCATTTTAAAGATAAGAATGATTTAATGGATCATACCCTTATAACCCTATTAGAAAACTCCACTTCATATGTATTAGAAAGAACAAAAGCTGAAAATACGGTCCAGGAGAAGCTTCACGCTTACATTTCATCCAGCCTCGCCTACCAAGGTACTCATTCTAGGCACAATACTGCCCTGCTGGAGATTATTTTTAATGCCCGGACCCCCGACAATGTTCCCTACTATAAGTTGAGCGATGACGAAGAGGGAGCAGTAATCCTTGAACTTAAGCAGATACTGCTTGATGGTCAAACCAGTGGTGAATTCCGCCAGTTCAACGTGCATGTCATGGCTAGTGCGATCACTGGAGCTATCGGGGAGTATATGCTACTGGCAAACCCTAACATCACTACTAAAGTTGACCTAGAGTCTTATAGTGCAGAGCTCGTAAAGATATTTGATAAAACAATAATGAGTGATGAGCAATCAACTTAAACATCAAGGGAATGAACTTGTTCTGATTATCCTTGAATATCGCGTTTGTTGTACCTCATAAATCCAATCACAATCAACACTAGTGTGATAGTGGTCAATACTAAAATGTTGATGAAATTTATAGCTTCAATGGGCACTTTCGGAATATTACCGAAAGGAGATAATCTCCCCATCCATTCGGGAAATTGAAGTAATCCGCCCAAGTATACGACAATAAAGGAATACCCTAAATACAACCAAGTTAAGCCTGCTGCTCGTGGTACAAAGCCAATCAGCAACACAGCGACACCGGTCATTACCCACATCGCTGGTAGATAAACCATAGCAGCATTAAAGGTCGTACCAAAAGCAATAGGGTTATCCATTGCTGCTGTTCCGGCAGACCACAGGCCTAATACTGCAAGTAACAACATGACAAACCCACCGATAAAGGAAATTAACGTATAGCCTCCCATAAAACGAGTTCGGGATACTGCTCGTGCTAATAAGTGTTCCGTACGATTCTTTTTCTCCTCTCCTTTAAGCTTCAATATCATCATAAGAGGCGGAATTGTGCAAATCATGGAGATAATTGACATCAGCATTGTTAAATATTGTTCAGTTAACGAAAACCCTTCGGCAGGAGCTAATAGCTCTCTCATCATTTCGTTCGTTTCGATAAAGGATTCTAAATCCCCTAACACGGACCCATACGACGCGCCTAAAATGAACATACCAATTGCCCAAGCAATTATCCCTGTACGTTGAAGCTTTAAGGCAAGACCAAGCGGACTTTGTAAAAAGGCTGATGCATTTTTCCTACCTGGCTTAGCTGGTATAAATCCAGCATCCAGATCACGGATTGAATTCAGATAGAGAGCAAGTGTCACGATGACTAGAGCTACACCTAACGTAAGTATAATCGGCCACCAGTAATTATTCACATACACTTCAGAGCGTAAAATCCAACCCAGAGGGGAAAACCAAGCTAGAGTTTCATTGCTGACGTCACCAACTGCACGAATAAGATATGCGACTCCTAATACTGCAAAAGAATAGCCAATTGTGCCACGTGAATTATCCGAAAGCTGGGCAAATAATGCTGTGATTGCTGTGAAAAAAATACCTGTTGCACCTAATGCAGCTCCATATAACAGTGAACCTTCAAAATCCATGGTTCCAATCCCTAGAGCATATAATCCAAACCCAATAATGAACGCCAGGAGTACATTCGTTCCCAATAAAACGAATGTCGCTGCACTTAAATTAGATAAACGCCCGACAGGGAGCGAGCGAATCATTTCAACACGACCGTCCTCTTCATCTGCCCGTGTATGACGTGTTACAAGTAAAATAGTCATAATCGCCACAGCTATCGCGGTAAATAGTAACATTTGATGGGCCATCATCGCTCCAGCCGTATAGTTATCTAATCCGTAGCCAGGACCTACCATTGCGGTCATGGCAGGGTTTCTCATCGTTTCAGCAATCGCCCGTCTGTCTTGCTCGGTTGAATATAAACTTGTAAAAGCCGGAGCAGTGATAATTGTAATAACAGCTATAGAGCTTAACCAAATCGGAAGGTGAATACGGTCACGGCGTAGGATTAAACGAGCAAGTCTACCAGTATTATGATGCAACTGTTTTGCCATTATGACACACCTCCCACTCCTGTATGGGAAGTTTGTTCGACACCTTCATAATGACGCATAAATAAATCTTCTAATTTAGCGGGTGAACTTTCCAATTTCACAACTTCGAATTGACTTACATATTTAATAACATTTCCTAATTCTTCTGTGTCTACCTGGAAGGAAAGTGCTTGATCCTTTTCTTCGATCTCGTGGACGCCTTTTACTTCATGCAAAGATGTAATGGGTTGAATTGTTTCAACAAGTATACTGGTTCTTGTTAAATGACGTAACTCCTTTAAAGTACCGGTTTCAATAATTGTACCTTGCCGAATAATGCCAACTTTGTCACATAATTTTTCCACTTCAGACAGAATATGACTGGAAAGCAGGACGCTTTTTCCTTCCGCTTTCGTAGCCATTACACATTCCTGAAAAACTATTTCCATCAACGGATCAAGACCTGATGTCGGTTCATCTAAAATATAAAGATTTGCATCGGATGAAAAAGCAGCAACTAAGGCAACTTTTTGGCGGTTACCTTTTGAATAAGTTCTACACTTTTTAGATGGGTCCAAATCGAACTTCTCAATGAGCTCCTCACGGCGGCTTTTGTTATTTGAGCCACGGAGTTTTACAAATAAATCGATAACTTCACCACCGGTTAGATTCGGCCATAAATTTACATCTCCAGGCACATAGGCAATTTGCTTGTGAATGTCCACGGCATCATCCCAAGCATCTTTGCCAAAAATCTTCGCTTCACCCTCACTGGCCTTTAAGATACCCAGTAATACCCGGATTGTGGTAGATTTACCCGCTCCGTTTGGACCTATAAAGCCATAAACTTCTCCTTTGTTCACTTCAATATTAACCCCATCTAAGGCAGTAAATTTACCAAACCGTTTGATTATATTATGTGTTTTTAAAACTGGCATGTTGTAACCTCCCTTGTAAATAGTATTTTCTTTGACACAACTATATATTCCAAGGAGATTAGTTAACCAAACAGGTATATTGATAGGGGTGTCATGATCTTCTCTTGACAGCTCAGACTATAGCGAGAGTCTGAAATGCGCGGTGATCTGTTAACATCTAGCGGCAAACCCGGCCCCGATGCTATGCCAAGGGATAAGGATAATGTTGGCAGGTCCTTATCAGATGCCGTCTTCTTGGTCTACGCTGAGCGGGTAACAACAAATTATGTTAAGCTCGAGGATATCAATCGGAAGGCTGTTCCTGAAATAAAGCTTGTATTATGTATACTGACAATTTGGAAGGTTTTATCATCAAGGAAACAAGGGATAGGATACTTTGTGGTCGATCTATGTATTTTAAAAAGTAGGGATTTGAATGTGTAAGCAAGAAAGGACTAAATAATACTAAAATATATAAGTGCCGATGGATGGAGAAATTACACCACCATGACCGGCACTTATATATTTTAGGAGCATATAAAAAGACCCTCTTTTTTTTCTACAAGGCATATATAGGGAGACTGTATACAATACAATTTGGGTTACAAACGAGAAGGGTCACTTTATCCAATCGTAAGACTCCCACTTCTTCAAGTGGGAGTGGGCTCCCGTACCCTGCTTCTGTGACGATAGTCTCCAGTACGATAGTCTCCAGTGGAGAGTATCGCCGAAGCCGCTGTCCCCAAAGGAATACCTACGGGCGTAGGATAGAGTATCGCCGAGCCGCCTTCCAATAGAAACACTTAGCGCCGAAGGAGGTAGAGTCCATCCTACGGCGCGAAAGTATTTCGTTTGCGGATCTGCGCCTTCGGCGTAAGTCATCCTCAGGCGGTTAGTAATCTATGGAGCATGCGCCTTCGGCGATAGTGTCCACCGGACACTATCGTCACTGGAGACTTACGTCACCGAAGACTCGATGTTCAGCTTTAGCTGGACGAGTTCACTAAGGTGAAACTATACATTAGGACTGGTTTCCTCCAACTCTGTATTAATAGAATGTGGTTTATCACACGGTGCATCAAGATCAAAGAAGATTAGTACTAACAAAATAATGACGATCGCCAATTCGTAGACTATAATTCCTCCGATCAAAACTGGAAATTCTTTAGAATTGGAATTGCATTTGCACTCACATTTTTTCTCACTCATGGCTGCTACTCCTTTAACGAATTTATGGTAATATATTCCATAAATGCATTAATGGAAAGTTGGACCATCTGATGAAGATTCTCAGAAATACAAGAACCTGCACTCTGACGGTTTCGCCTTTTAGAATCGTTATTCTAATGTAAGATTAGCAGTCTCTCCTATTTAATGACTTAATCTGCTGAGGAACGTCTGGGTTCGTTTTTCCTGCGGGTTACTAAAGATCTGAACTGGAGAGCCTTCTTCGACAATCCGTCCTTCGTCAATAAAGATTACCCTGTCTGCAACTTCTCTAGCAAAGCTCATTTCATGAGTCACAACAACCATAGTCATACCATCGTCTGCCAACTGCTTCATGACAGTGAGAACTTCTCCGACCAGCTCAGGATCAAGTGCCGAGGTTGGCTCATCAAAGAGCATTATCTTAGGATGCATAGCTAGCGCCCTGGCAATAGCTACTCGCTGGCCCTGTCCTCCAGATAGAGTCCCAGGATAGCAGTTTTGTTTATCGAAAAGGCCAACCTTGGAGAGCAACTCCCGGGCGACTTGGCTTGCCTCGTCCTTTCTCTGTTTAAGCACATGTATGGGAGCTTCGATGATATTCTCTAACACAGTCAAGTGAGGAAAGAGATTGAATTGCTGGAACACCATTCCCACTTGACGGCGAATCTGATTGAGACTGCTTGGTTTACTTTCCAGAGGTACGCTGTCTATTAAGATTTCTCCTGCGGTCATTGTTTCCAATCCATTTAAACAGCGCAGAAACGTGCTCTTTCCCGAACCACTCGCTCCGATTAAGACAACAACCTCGCCTGGGGACACGGTTGCATCGATTCCGTCAATCACTCTATTCTTGCCGAAGTCTTTAACTAGACCATTAACATTGATCATTGATTTTTCCGGGAGACGATGAACCTCAATGAGTGGTTTTTTCGGCATGAGTGCCAATTTCATTATGAACCCCCCCTTGCCCGGTTTTCTTTAGATAATCGCCATTCCAGACTGTGTAGAAGCCCTGAGATTACCGTGGTCATCAGTAAATAGAGCACTGCGGCGGCGGTGTAGAGTTCCATAGGAGCATAGGTCACACTGGCAAAACGTTGGGAAGTTTGCAGGAGTTCCGACATTGTAATAACGGAACATAAAGATGAATCTTTTAATGTGATGATAAACTGATTACCTAAGGAAGGTATTGCTATCCGCAAAGCTTGGGGAAAGATAATCCTGCGCAGAGTCAAGAATTTACCCATGCCGAGAGATAAAGAAGCTTCTGTTTGCCCTTTGGGAATTGCCTCAATACCGCCTCGAAAGACCTCGGCGAGATACGCTCCACTGTTAATTCCCAGTCCTATCACGGACGATGTAAAAGCATCTAAAGTGATACCAAGCTGTGGCAATCCGAAATAGATGAGAAAGAGCTGAACAAGCAAAGGTGTACCCCGAATCAGCCAAATGTAGACATGAGCAATATAGCGCAGAGGCGTGTGAGATATCTTCAGGAGAGCTGCTACCAGACCGATGATGATACCCATGGCAATCCCCAGTACTGCAAGTTCTATGGTTAAAACTGCCCCCTGCAACAAAAAAGGCAAATATTTAAAGATAATACTAAAGTCAAGATTCAAAGCAACTTACCTCCAGTCTGATCAGAGCGGCACCCCTATGCTGATCGGCTTTCGGCTTATCGAATATCCGCACTGAAGTATTTTTCGCTAATTTTTTGATAGGTTCCGTCATCCATCATTTCGGCTAAAGCACTGTTCACAGCCTCCAGCAATTTGGGACTGTCTTTACGAATCGCAATGCCCATCTTCTCCGTATATAACAAATCACCCACCAGTTTGTAGGGGTAATTGTTCTCTTTAATAGCATTTAAACCGACAATCTTATCAGTAATAACGGCATCCAGTCTTCCGTTGGCCATATCATTAAAGGCATCAGGGTCACCTTTATAGGTCTTGACGGTTGCCCCCAATTCTCGAGCTTTCGTTTCGAATGTTGTACCCAGCACAACCCCGACGGTTTTGCCTTTGAGATCAACTCCTCCACTGATTTTCGATTCAGAAGGCACAATAACTTGGGCTCCTGAACGGTAATAGGGAGTACTAAAATCTACTTTAAGCAACCTTTCGTCAGTAATTGCCATGCTTCCTAAGATCATATCAAACTTGCTGGCAATTAACCCAGCAATGAGGCCATCCCATTCGGTGGCGATAGGGGCTGGGTTCACGTTAATTCTTTTTGCAATCTCTTGGCCTATTTCAACATCAAATCCAGTAAGTTCGTTCTTCTCGTTAAAAAAATTGAAGGGTGGGTACTGAC
>Ga0209347_1001291_pt1 | contig 42911 bp, 33 predicted proteins | sample AutmiccommuBRH23_FD_187382 | JGI IMG/M metagenome (GOLD analysis project Ga0209347, IMG submission 187382) | Deep subsurface microbial communities from Mt. Terri, Switzerland - Autotrophic microbial communities BRH/23 (SPAdes) (version 2) | ecosystem: Environmental > Aquatic > Deep subsurface >... | reverse complement strand
ATCCTATTACTATCCAGAATATGTACTAAAATTTGGTGACACAAAATGGGGAACCACCAAATATGTATACAATGAAAACAATACTACCTATGAAATAAATCTAGATGCATACGGTGTTGTCTCAGAGAATAACTCTCAAGTGGCAACCCTAAAAAAAGTTATGGATGATAACGGCAAAGTTATTCGTGAGGTATACCTGGGTTCCAATAAAATGTATTCAAAATCTGAGGATAACATAGTAATATATAATTACGTTCACGATAAAAGCGGGAACCTCATAGAATCGAGGGCACTGGACTCCTTAGGCAGATTAACTCCATTCGAAGGAAATGTTGCAATGGTTCGATGGGATTATGACGAAAGAGGTAATAAAATCAAAACCTCATACTTCAACAGTACAGAGGAATTAGCTATTCCTGAGGATGGTATTACCTACAACACATATGAATATGACGAAAATAATCAATTGATTGAAAGGGCATATTACGATATCAATATGCAACCTGCAGAACTAGATGGAGTATTCAGAAAGCGATTTATTAAAGACGACATGGGCAAAGACGCGATAGTATATGAATATGATAGATCTGGCAAACTAAAAAATGGTGTCTGCGAAACCCGGTTCTTTTATAACAAATATGGCAAGGAGGATCGAAAAGAGTTCTATGATAAACGGGGTAAGCGAACATCGAATGAATCAGGAATAAGCGCAACTGTCATACTTTATAATGAACGTCAGTACGTAATAGGGTACAAACATTATGATGTAAACGATGTATTAGCAAATACTACAGACGGATACGCTTTTGAGGAGTACTTACTTAATGATTTGGGGCATGTTCTGACTCACAGCTATTTTGATAAAAACAAAAAACCAGTGATAGGCACAGCTGGTTATCACAAGATTGAATATGAATGGGCTGATATCGGAGAAATTCAACGAATTGAAAGATATGATGAATATTCAAATCTAATGGAAGATGAAAACGGTACAGCCATCTATGAAATTAGTTTAGCCCCTTCAGGGATGCGATCTGAAGTAAAAAGATATAACAAGCATGGCGTTCTGGCCGAAAATCATGAAGGTAAGGCAATTACCAAATATACCTCCTATCTAAACGGGCTTTACTTCCTTGATGAAGAATTAAATGCCAATGGCGAGGTAATTGAAGACTCTGAGGTTGAGTAAATTTGTTGGAATCTCTCAATGTATTACTATTTAATTCTTAGTGTATGCTCCAAGGTTGTATGATGAATAAAATTGAACAAGTTCCATGCATACCATTCAAATCTTCAAATAATACAACTGCCGGGTAATCGTACTCATTATTCTTGCGAAAACCTGGAATACCTACGCAGCTTCATCCGCTCCTGCAGGGCTGCCATATCCTCACTCAATTTCGCGTCCAGCACCTTCGCATAGATCTGTGTGGTCTTGATGGAGGTATGCCCCAGCATTTTACTTACCGATTCTATGGGAACCCCGTTGGATAAGGTTACAGTAGTGGCAAAGGTATGCCGGGCTATATGGGTGGTAAGCGTCTTATTGATCTTGCCCAGATCGGCCAGCTCCTTTAAATAAACGTTGTAATTCTGATTGGCCGGTACCGGTAATAACCCTTTCCCAGATTTCACATAAGGTAAGTCTGCATACTTATCCAATAGTTTTTCGGCTTCTGGTATCAGGGGAATACTACTCAGAGTTTTGGTTTTCTTCCTTTGGGTTTTGATCCATCGCCTGCCGTCGATTCCCAGGACAATGTCATCCATTTTCAATTTTTGGACATCTCCGTAAGACAGGCCGGTGAAACAACAAAACAAAAAGATATCCCGTACCCGGTCCATCCGTTTCTGTGGGATATCCAGTGAAACGAGGCGGCCAAGTTCTGATTCGGTAAGGTATTGCCGTTCTTTAGATACCCACCGTGCCTTCCAATGGAAAAATGGGTCTCTGCTGATCCATTCATTGGCATAGGCAATACGGATTATCTTTTTAAAGTTTACCAGATATTTGGTAGAACTGTTTGGACCTAAATTCTTTACAACCTTCAGATAATGCTCCAGTCCGGTAATAAATTCATAGTCGATCTTTTTTAAGGGATAATCCCTTTTCCTATAGGCATGCGTAATATAATCGCTTAGGTGCTTATAGCAAGCGCTGTATCGTTGCAGAGTGCCTCTGGTATAACCTTTATCCAGCAGGGCTTCCATATCGTCATTGTGCTGTTTAAAAATCTCCAGCACCATCCGTTGTCTGCGCTCCTTTCCGAGGTACGTATTCACAATAGTTTCTGCGGAAATGGGACTACCTTCTTTTAAGAGCTCATCATAGATTTCAAAGCAACGGCTTTTTACCAGATTCAGGAATCGATTAAGGCCAGCTACTTCCTTTGCATTGCCCCTTACTTTTCCTCTTCTGGCATCCCATTTATAGGCTTCAACGGTACGACTTAAACTGAATTCGGAGCGCTGCGCATTTATAGTAATGCGGGCGTAAATTAAAGCTTTCCCTTCATCTCTGGTTGATTTCTTCTTTGGATAAAAGTGCATTTTCATGGTACCATACATAGGTGAAAAGTTTTAAAGTTTCACAAGAAGGTACAAAATGTAAATGTTAAAATTTTGTCGTAAAGGTTTTGTTAACAGTCTGTTACAGCGATTTTGGTGACTCTTTTAAAGGGAAAACACGGGGCACCGAATTAGTCACCAGAATTTTCGATAGAAATCGATTTATTTGAATTCATTCAAAATAAAAAACCCTGTAAATCAGTTATTTACAGGGCATTACGAATTTTTCAATCAAATTTAGCGGTCTGGACGGGACTCGAACCCGCGACCCCCTGCGTGACAGGCAGGTATTCTAACCAACTGAACTACCAGACCAATGATTCTACCCGCCTGAGGCGGCCTCTGGCAACAGCCAGATTCAAACCTTGTTACATTGCTTTTAAAAGCGTTTGCAAATATACGTTGCTAAATGTATTCCGCAAACAATTTAATCAAAATAACCAAAGATTTATAATTCCCACTGACGTAGGCCGTGACAGCTGAATTCCCAGGCAGTATAGACGCCCGTTACTATATACCGGAGGAGTAACAAACAAGTGGCCCCGCTCCTGAAAATCATGCAATTCCTGAAAAAACCGGGCCTGACAAAAATTATAATCCCCTCAGGGACCATATATCGGCAGAATGATAAGCCCGGGGTTATACCTGTGCCTTTAGGTACAGCATATGATTCTCAGCTGGCCACAGGCTACAAATATATCCCATTCCTGAAGGCCCATTTGTTGCGATCGGCTGCTTAACATCCCGGACATTTTCACAAGGTTAAATGATGAATAACATACATCTATAATATCCGGGATGATATGCATCATCCTTCACCCCGCCTCCCAAAAGTAGCTTTGTTTCCGATTTTGGACTTTAGCCCTATGAAATCTTCGAAATCCCCGGCCTTTTTGGGATCTGGTGTTTGCGGGGCTATAAAACTATTCGAATCATGAAAAAAATACTTCTGGCTTTGGTTCTGGGGTTACTGCTGTTTTTGGGAATAACGGCATTGGTTGGCGGTTACCTGCTCATTTCAGATCCTTCTGGGGAGGCTTTACAGATGCCTTCGGAATTATTAAACGGGACCCCCTTCAGCAGCTATTTATTTCCGGGCATTATTTTATTGCTGACAAGCGGATTATCCAGTTTGATCATCGCCTGGCTGACCATCAAAAAGGTAAAAAATTATCCCGTCTGGATCATCCTGCAAGGGGTAGTGCTCCTTATATGGCTAAGCGCCGAACTGGTTCTAAACAGGAATTTCTATACCCCGCATTTACATCTCCCCTATTATGCAGTAGGGGCGCTTTTGGTGAGCTTTGGGGTGGGGCTTTACAGGCTGGAAAAACTTAAGTGATAAGGTTCGCGAATGAAACCGGTTTAATTTCACTTTAATCAACTACAACCCCCAAAACACAGCCAATTGAAAACATTAATTATAATAAACGATGCCCCTTACGGCACAGAGAAAGCCTATAACGCCATACGGATTGCCAGCCAGCTTAATAAAGATTATGCCGGTGCGGTAGTTTGTATTTTTTTGTTGGCAGACGGGGTCAATTGTGCCATCCCCAACCAGCTTACCCCAAATGGATACTACAGTATTGAGCGGATGTTAAAACTCGCAATCTACCAAGACACACGGCTATTGCTTTGCGGCAGCTGCCTGGAGGCAAGGGGGCCTGAAGGAAATTCCCCTTATGGAAAAGGCCGAACTTGCGAAACGCGTTATGGAAAGTGACAGGGTGCTTACATTTTAAATCTGTCGCAAGGGTACTATATACTAATCATGCCTGCCTTATCTTTGCGATCGCTATATAAATCAATATGCCGACTGTTAAACTCGGGTTAAGGGAAAACTGGAAACAGTTTACCATTCTGGTAATCGTAAATGCCTTTGTAGGGGGCATGATAGGGATGGAAAGGTCCATTTTCCCCCAGTTTGCCGAAGCCGAATTCGGGATTGCCTCCAAGACAGCCATCCTTTCCTTTATTACGGCCTTTGGACTGTCTAAGGCCATCGCAAATTATTATACGGGCCGTCTTGCCAATAGTTTCGGGCGGAAAAACCTCCTCTTGTTTGGATGGGCCCTGGCCCTCCCCATTCCGTTTATCCTGATTTATGCGCCTAACTGGAGCTGGGTGATCTTTGCCAATGTGCTTTTAGGGATCAGCCAGGGACTTACCTGGAGTAGTACGGTTGTCATGAAAATAGACCTGGTTGGTGAAAAGGACAGGGGCTTTGCCATGGGCCTCAATGAATTTGCAGGATATTTTGCGGTGGGTCTTGTTGCCTTTCTAACGGGTTATGTGGCAGACAAATACGGGATCACCCCTTACCCGTTTTACATTGGCATAGGCATTTCAATCATCGGTTTCCTGCTGACCCTGCTCTGGGTAAAGGATACCTCCGCATTTGTTCATAAGGAGAGCGCTACCGACAATACCCGGCAGTTATCCAATGTATTTATGGAGACTTCCTTTAAAAATAAAACGCTAAGTTCTGTAACCCAGGCGGGCCTGATCAACAACCTTAATGACGGCATGATCTGGGGGCTGCTTCCCATTGTGCTGGTTGCCCTCCATTTCGATAATGAAAATGTAGGGATCATTACCGCCATTTATCCCACGGTATGGGGCATCGGACAACTTTTTACGGGTAAAATGTCTGACCACTATTCCAAGAAGGCCATGCTGTTCTGGGGCATGCTTTTGCAAGGCCTGGCTATCCTGTGCATTCCCTACAGCAGCAGTTTTGTGATCCTGGCGTCCTTATCGGCCATTTTAGGGCTGGGGACTGCCCTGGTGTACCCTACTTTCCTGGCTACTATCGCCCAGGCCACAAGCCCGGGACAACGGGCGGAAAGTATCGGTTCCTTCCGGCTCTGGAGGGACCTGGGTTATGCGGTCGGCGCAGTGGTGTCTGGCATAACTGCCGACTTCTTTGGTATTGAATACGCGATTTTGCTTATTGGCGGCCTTACGCTTATTTCTTCCCTGATCATAAAATTCCGTATGCCGGCACAAATCGGCAACTAACAGACGCAACTGTCGTCCATACAAGCTGCGGCCTTATCAGTTTCCTCTACCCGGAGAATCGGCTATACCTATTAAAGACGTCGATATCTTCAAGTTATTATGGCATGAGCCAATACTTTGCTTTTTATTCGTTAATTCTGAGTAAATTGGTTGGCAAAGCGATGGGGCATGAAACAAAAAACCGATGACTATTTAGCACCTCATTATGTAGGCCGCAGCAACTGGCTTAGGGCGGCGGTCCTGGGCGCGAATGACGGGATCCTGTCTACGGCCAGTCTGGCCATTGGGATAACAGCTGCCAGTGAATCCAGGGACCCTGTGGTTCTGGTTACCGTAGCAGGCCTGGTAGCAGGGGCCTTGTCCATGGCCGCGGGGGAGTATATTTCCGTCAGCTCTCAAACCGATGTGGAAAAGGCGGATATTAAACGGGAACAACAAGAATTGATAGAAATGCCGGAGACCGAACTCCAACGGCTGGCTGAGATTTATGAACAAAGGGGCTTGAAGAAGGAAACTGCCCTGCTGGTGGCCAAAGAGTTAACCGAACACGATGCCCTGGGGGCACATATGAGGGATGAATTAGGACTGAATGAAATTACAAAGGCTAAACCCATACAGGCTGCCTTTGCCTCAGGATCTTCCTTTGCTGTGGGCGGAGGCCTGCCCTTGATAGTAACCCTCTTTATGCCGTGGAAAAACATGGAGTATTACCTGTACGGATTCGCAATCGTTTTTCTTATCCTGCTTGGGGTCATGGCAGCAAAGACAGGAGGCTCGAATATTCCAAAGGCCATTTTCAGGATTACGTTCTGGGGAACTGCGGCCATGGTCTTAACCGCCCTTACCGGTTATTTATTCGGGGTAAATTTATGATCTGGTCCCTCCGGAAATCGGAATACGCATCTGAAATGATAGTAGGCTAATCACTTACTTATTCCATTAAAACAAAGCGCGCGTGTTTTCAGCAATTAACCGTCTGAAGGCGCGAATAACTCTATGTGGATTTAGTAAATCCAATCCGGGATATGACAGACATTGAGCGATTTAAAACAAACCTTTACCATCTTCTCGAAAAAGTCGGGGCGACCGATTATGAGGAGTTTCAACAAGTACTTCGGCGAAATCCACTTCAAAATCCGGCTTACAGTTTCTCTGAATATATGAAAAAGGAAGAAAGGCTACATCCCTCCGCACCCGGATCATATCGTGAAACCATACGCCAGGCAGTGGCACAAAAGTTCAACAAAATCAAAAACTGGAATTGCAAGGACCCTGTGGAGCTTTATCACAAAATAAGTGACCGGCAGGAAGCGAATGCCATTGTTAACAGTATGACGATCCGGGACCCGGCAGTGGGTTCCGGCAGGTTCCTGGTGGCGGCGCTCCATGAACTCATTTGCATGAAAAGCCAGTTAGACATCCTGCATGACCACACCGGCCAACCTTTGAAGGACTACCGGGTGGAAGTGGTTAAGGATGAACTGATCGTTAAGGATAACCATGGCAAGCTTTTCGTCTACAACCCGGCCAGCAGGGAAAGCCAGCTCATTCAGGAAACCCTCTTCCACGAGAAGCAGACCTTAATTATAAACTGCCTTTCCGGAGTGGATGACAACCCCCATTTGGTTGAAATCTGCCGGCTACGACTATGGATCGAGCTTTTAAAGAGTGCCTACTTTTTGGAAAACCCGCCTGAGGAATCTAATGCCTCGCCGGTGTGTTATCTCAACAGCGGAGAGCTAAGGGAGGAATACAGGCCCCGGCGACGGCTGGTAAGCCTGCCGGAGATCGTCAATATAAAATGCGGCAGTTTTCCGGACTGAGCGGCCCCTACCAATCCGGTAATTTATTTACCGGGGCAATACTGACGTCGTTGATCTTCCAGTGATAGTCCGCAAGAACTTTATAACCCTCTTCAAGTTCGTCAAGATCTACCGCTTTATTGGGGATCACCGCGATTTCGCCCAGGTAGACCTGCCCGTCTTCCCTGAACCGTACCCTGGCGTCCCGGACCCAGTTCCACGACAGAACAAGCTGCCTGACTTCTTCAACCAGGGGGTCTTTTTTTTGTTCTTCCAGGGTAACAGGATAACGGTCCATCAGGTCTTTAACCGCCTCGGATATATATTTGAAGCCATCGGAGGCCACGGAAAAGGAGATAAACAGGGCAGCGGCCGAATCGGCCCACCAGAGGCCGGCACCCACCCCGATTATTCCGGCAATCCCGGCAAAGGAGGTCATATAATCCGCCTTTTGGGCCTGTGCATCCGTGTACAGGATCTTATTGTGCAGTTTTTTGGCAATCGGCAGTTTCTTAAAGCCCAGGATCATGGCGGGGATTGCACTGTACAAAAGGGCCGCTATCATGATCCATCCCATCCAGATTTGTGTGCCGAAGAAAACCCGGTTCCCTATAGTAGGGTGTTCAGCCATAAACAGGGCCATCAATGAATCATACACCAGAAAAATTCCCATGCCCAGCAGTGCTGCCGCCCCTATAAGGAAAGCAATGGAATAGACCCGGTGATAGCCGTACCGGAATTTGTCGTCAGGGGGGCGGGTATTGATCTTTGTGGCAATAAGGAAGGTTATAGAGGGAACAAGGGAAAGCATGTCTTCGAGCCAGGCGGTTTTCATGGCCTGGGAAGAGCCCATGGTCAGGTACATGAGCACAACCACCGTTATGAGATAAAAAAGGGTGATCCACTCAATCTTTTTGGCAAGCTGCAGCTGTTGCCGCAAGTCTGGGGGCAGCTCAAAGGCCTTGATTCCCTTCATGATAGGCAGGGTTTTGAAGAATGAATGTTTCCAGTTTTTGCAACAGCTTGTTTTCACCCCTGGGGATTAAAAAAAGGTGTTGTTTATCATAGGTCACCGTTGTTCCCGCATCCTTCTCCCATATGGTTTTCTTATCAAAGCCGCCGGCAAGGATATGAAGCTCATAATTTTTCAGCTTTTCGATGAGGACACTTTCAGAGCCTTCGCGAAAGGTAATTTTGAGGTCGTTGGCAGCTGCAAATTCCCGGAGGAGTTCAACCTCCCGGCCCCCGGCTTTACCATCTTCAAAAGTGGTATGGGGAGGATTTACCGCAACTCCAACCAGGAGGGAGGCAGCCCCGGCCCTGTCATAGGACTTTTCAGGATCCCGTGGAAAAGAACACCCTGCAATAACAAAGATTGCCATTAGCCATAATGCCTTCATGAAATTAAAGTTAAACACTGGCGGGTCTTCAACCGGGCTCTTTTGGTTGTATTACGGACTCGAATAATAAGCCCGGTAAAGCTGAGTGAATGTACTTTGACAGATCAGCAGACAGAGCCGGTTCGGCAGGGGTTTTATTGCAGAAAGGAAGGAAGGAGGGAAGCACAGGCTTAACCAGAGCTTTATTGATCCGGCTGGCCGATGCTGTCCTTCTCGTATTCCGATTGATATTTTTCAAGAAATTCCTGTTGGAGCCTTTCCATCCTTTCACGGATCCGGTCTATGTCCATAAAATCCCTCCCGAATTCGCTGTCGAAAAAATCATCGTTAAAGAATCGTTTGCTGAAAATTGAGTCAGGCGAGAACAGATCCCCAAACTCCTGTTCGTCTATCCGCGAAAATTCCCTGTAAAACCTGGACCGTAGCGATCTCAAAGTACTGTCCCTGTCAAGAAGCGACAGCTCGTCCAGGTCATTGCCCGATGACCAGCTATAAATAGAATCGTACCGGATAAGATTTCCAGCTTCATCAAATTCCTTGTTCACCTTCCATTCACCCTTCGGTTGTCCGGCTACGGTTTGTTCGTCTTCCTTTTTCAGCTTATCCGCGCTGTCCTTTTCCTGAGCATCACAACTCAGGGTCAGGATAGCGGCCATGAGAAGTGTTGTTGCCTTTTTCATAGTATTCCAATTTTAATGATGTAACTGTGGAGGGGCTTCCTTTGCCCTTTTCCTTATTCAAATGTCATTCAGGGGTGGTGGGCTCCCCATAAACCTTGTCCCTTACCATTTGTGGTTACGGCCGGTAGCGGTCATTTCCTTTGGTCATCAGCCATGGAACGTAGGTTGTGACAAACAGTTAAAAGTTATAAGCCGGCAGGTTCTCAACCCCGCCGGCTTCCTGGACTATTTTAAGAGATTTTTATTACCCTCGAAGGCTTCCGCCTGGCCTCTTCCTTTTTGGGAAGGTGAATGCTCAGGATCCCGTCCTTGTAATGGGCATTGATCTTTTCATCATCCACCGTTTCAGGGAGCGTAAAGCTTCGTTTGAAGGAGGAATAACCAAATTCCCTGCGGGTGTAGTTTTCCCCGGCTTGTTCATCCTCTCTCTCCTTATCGGCAGAGATAAACAATACGTGATTGTCCAGGTTTACCTGAAAATCGGATTTACTCAGGCCGGGAATGGCCATTTCCACAAAGTACGCATCCGCCGTTTCCCTGATATTGACCATAGGAAGGCTGATCCCCGTGTTGAAGTTCTGGGTGAATACGGATGGCAGGTCCCGGTTGAAAAAGTCATCCAGCCAGGAAGTCCAGGTTGGGAAGTTTGAAGGCCTGTTTGAAGTTGTCCGCGTCAAACCTCCATTTTGTTTAGGAACAGTTACTAAAGTGCTCATAATAAAATCAAGATTTAAGTTAAACAATACATTCAGGATATTCACGACAAATAGAATGCCGGAGCGGTAGGGGTGGCAGGTTCGGCCGAAATTTTAAAAATCCTTTAAGAATTCCCTTTAGAAAACTGTCAATTTGTAACAATTTTAAAATGTCATTTTGACATTTCAAATGACGTTTTATCAGAATAAATACCTGGAGATCAGGTGTATGATTATATAACTTCCGCTAAATAGATTTAATTCCGGGGTTCATGGTCATCATTGTGTTATGGTAGGAGAATTTCCTCTGGCTAGTCATCAGCCAAAAGCATTATCAGATAAGGCAATCAATCACTGAATAGAGTTACATGAAGCTGGTTAGTAATTGTAGTTTTAAAGGTCATGACACTAATAAAAACACAATGATATGGCCAGTAGTAAAAACAAATCGGCAAAATCCGACCAGTTAGAAAAATACCGCACGGACCCTGACGGGAAAGCCCTAACCACCCGGCAGGGACTTAAGGTAAACGATACCAACAATTCCCTGAAAGCCGGCCCCAGGGGCGCTACCCTGCTTGAAGACTTCATGTTGAGGGAAAAAATTACCAGTTTTGACCATGAACGGATCCCGGAAAGGATTGTACATGCCCGCGGCAGCGGGGCCCATGGTTTTTTCGAATTGTACGAGAGCATGGAGCGTTTTTCAAAAGCCGGGATTTTAACGGATACCAGCCGGAAGACCCCTGTTTTCGTTCGCTTTTCCACTGTGGCCGGATCCAAGGGGTCAACCGATCTTGCCCGGGATGTCCGCGGGTTTGCCGTAAAATTTTACACGGAAGAAGGAACCTGGGACCTCGTAGGGAATAACATGCCGATTTTCTTTATTCAGGATGCCATGAAGTTCCCCGATCTGATACACTCCGTGAAGCCGGAACCTAACAAGGAAATCCCACAGGCGGCATCGGCTCACGATACCTTTTATGATTTTGTCTCCCTTAGCCCGGAAACCTTGCACAACCAGATATGGTTAATGAGTGACAGGGCTATTCCCAGGAGTTTTCGAATGATGGAAGGTTTCGGAATCCATACCTTCAGGCTGGTAAACGGGAAAGGGGAAGCCCATTTCGTTAAATTCCATTGGAAACCGCTTCTGGGGGTCCACTCCGTTACCTGGGATGAAGCCGTTAAGATCAGCGGGGCCGACTCGGATTTCCACAGGCGTGATCTTTGGGAGGCTATAGAGGCCGGCCAGTATCCCGAATGGGAACTGGGCCTTCAGATCATCCCGGAAACGGATGAACACAAATACGATTTTGACCTCCTTGATCCCACAAAACTTGTGCCCGAGGAAATGGTGCCAGTAAAAATTGTCGGAAAGATGACCCTGAACAGGAACCCCGATAATTTCTTTGCCGAAACGGAACAGGTTGCTTTTCTGCCCGGCAATGTGGTGCCCGGAATAGATTTCTCCAACGACCCCTTGCTACAGGGACGGTTATTTTCATATCGCGACACACAATTATCCCGACTGGGGGGACCGAATTTCCATCAAATCCCCATCAATCGCCCTGTGGCGGAGTCCCATCATAATCAACGCGACGGCCAGATGCAGATGGATATCCCCAAAGGACAAACCGCCTATTTTCCCAACACCCTGGGAGGAGGCTGCCCGCACCTTTCAAAAATTTCCGAAGGGGCGTTTTCATCCTATGAGGAACGCATCGATGCGGGGAAGATACGCAGCAGGAGTGAGAGCTTTATCGATTACTTTTCGCAACCCGCCCTGTTTTACCGAAGCCTGGGGGACTGGGAAAAAAGCCACGTACGGGATGCCTACAGCTTCGAACTCGGGAAGTGTACCCACGACCATATCAAAAAGAGGATGTTATGGATGATTGCACAGATCGATGAGGGCCTGGCACAGGAGGTGGCAGAAAATCTCGGTTTGCCTGTCCCGGAAGAAATTGAACAACCGATAAATCAGGCCATAGGGGCCGATAGCAAAGTTGAAGACTTCCAACCGGGGCCCAAAAAAAACTACCTGGATAAATCCCCGGCCCTGAGTCAGGCTAATACCAAATTCGATAGTATTGCCACCCGCCAGGTGGCCGTGCTGGCGGCTGATGGGTTTAGTATGGAAAATTTTGATAGAATGAAGAAAATGCTGGAAGCCGGAAAGGCTGTGGTTAGTATTATTGCGCCCCACGGGGGTATGGTTAAATGCGATACGGGGATGGACCACGAGGTCGCCGCCGCTATCGCCACTACCGAAAGCGTGTTGTACGATGCAGTATATATTCCGGGAGGCAAAGCATCGGTAGACGCCATGTTGAAGGAGCCAAAGTTCCTGAAATTTGTCAACGAGGCCCTGAAGCATTGCAAAGCCATCGCGGCTGACGATGAAGGCGAGAAATTTTTAGGCAAGACCTATGCCGGGGATTTTAAGGACGACCCTGCAATTTGCATCAATTCAGACCCCAAGAAGTTTGAAAAAGCAATTGCCCGGCACCGGAACTGGAAAAGGATGGAAAAGGCGGCGGCTATCCCGGTTTAATTTTTCAGGCATTTAGGGATTTTGAGAACTGAGCGTCCTGTGGCATGGATGGTGTTGACGCCTAAAGAAACTGCTGGCGTTCCGTCATAAAGGTATTGAGCACTTTGGCAAATTTTTCCCGGATATCCACCGGCACATATTTGATCCGGTAGCGGGCGCATTGCATTTTCAGGTTTTCCATGAAGCGGTTAAGTTCCTGCTCATAATCGGCCTTGATATTGTCGGCGTACAGGTCTATATGCTCTCCTGTTTCCACATCCAGGAATCGTTTGGGGCTGTTCTCAAAATTAAAATGCATTTCGGTTTCGTGGTCGAGCAGGTGGAAAAGGACCACTTCGTGCTTGTTGAATTTCAGGTGGCGGAGCGCCTCAAACAATTTCCCTTCATCAGCACCGGTCTGGAACATATCGGTAAAGAGGAAGACGAGGCTGCGCCTCTTAAGTTTTTCTGCGATCAGGTGCAGGTAGGTATAGATTTCCGTTTCCCGGGCCGGCTTTGTCTCCATACTGATCTCACTTAATTTGGAAAGGAGCATCTGGCGGTGCCTTTCACTCCCTTTTTCGGGGGCGTAATAGCTATAGGAACCGGAAAAGACGCTCAGGCCAACGGCATCCCTTTGTTTCTTGAGCAAACGCATGAGCGCTGCAATGGCAAGGACCCCGAAGCCGATCTTGTTGAGGTTGTCTAATGACATGTTTCTGATCACCGGGTAATACATGGATGCCGAATTGTCCAGGATCATATGGCACCTCAGGTTGGTTTCTTCCTCGTATCTCTTGGTGAAGAACTTGTCTGTCCGGGCATACAGCTTCCAATCGATGTGCTTGGTACTTTCACCCTTGTTGTAAATCTTATGTTCCGCGAATTCCGCGGAAAAGCCGTGAAAAGGGCTTTTGTGGATCCCGCTGATAAAGCCTTCCACAATCTGGTTTGCCAGCAGTTCGAGGTTCTGGAAGAGCGGGGCTTTATGTAATTCCGAGGGCAGGTGCATGATACGAAGATAAGGAAGTTATAGCTGTACTGCCAGGGGGCAGCATTACAATCCCGGCAAAATAAAAAGCCCGGGCATCCCCCGGGCTTTCTGTCTGAATTATAAAATAAAAGGTATTAGAGCACTGCATCAATGGCATCGGTGTACACCTTTTTTGGTGATACGCCAACCTGCCGTGTTACGATCTCCCCATCTTTAAATACCAGCACTGTTGGGATGTTCCTTACCCCGAATTTGGCTGCGTATTCCTGGTTTGCGTCCACATCCACCTTGCCCACCACGGCTTTCCCTTCATATTCCCTGCTTACTTCATCGATGATCGGACCTACCATCCTACATGGGCCACACCAGGCTGCCCAAAAGTCTACCACAACGGGTTTATCGTTTTTTAGGACTACTTCGTCAAAAGTAGCATCTGTTATTTCTAAGGCCATATTCTATGTTTTTGTAATTAATACAAAGTTAGTCAATTATTCTGCCTTTTCATTACGGCCAGGGCATACGTTTTCCCTATGCCGCCATTGGCAAGCCCTATTAATGGGAGTCCCGCACAGTTTCCATCCATCCAGCCCGGGCCGATGTGTTCCCCCCGGGACTTTAATTCAGCTTATAATGTACCTGCTGTGCCTCCAGTTCGCTCAGCAATTCACTGCTGATCTCCACCTTGCTTTTCCTGCTCGCCAGGTTCACCTTGATGGCTTCCTCCATCTCGTACACCACAAAATGCAACGGATGTTGCCCTTTAAAAGAGACCAGGGTATCCTTCAGGGTTTTTATGTATTCCGGCTGCAATTGCGCTATATCCAGTTTGATGGTCAGTTTTTTCGCAAAGCTGGCCATCACTTCCTGCAACAGCATAAAATGGTTGAACTGCAACCTGGGCTCTCCTGCTTTCCCCGTATCCCGGTTTACCCAGCCATCCCTCACAAAAGCCTTGATAAAGATGAAGGAATTTATCATGAGGAAATGCCGGAATTTAAGGTATTCTTCACCGAAGATGCGGAACTCGAAGGAATCCGTATAATCTTCCACGGTAAAGACCGCCCATCCCTTGCCGTTTTTAGACACCTTGTGCTGCACATCGGTAATAACCCCCGCAAAGGACAATTCGCGGTTTACATAGTCCTGCAACGCAAGGAAGCAGGATACCCCGGAATTACAGAAGGCCTGGATCTCTATTTTAAAATCGTCGAGCGGGTGCCCTGATATATAAATACCGACCACCTCTTTTTCCTTGCGGAGCTTTTCCATGGTGCCCCACTCCTCACAGGGTGGTACCACCGGTTCAGGGATCTGAACTTCGCTGGCCGCCCCGAAGAGGCTCACCTGCGAAGAGCTGGCATTTTCTTGGTAACGGGCCCCATATTTGATGACCTTTTCCAGAAAGGTCTGCCCGTCGGCCTCTGCATGGAAATACTGAGCCCTGTGGGTTTCCTTAAAGGAATCGAAGCCGCCCGCCAGGGCGAGGTTTTCAAAGGCTTTTTTGTTCGCGGCCCTCAGGTCTATCCGTTTGGCAAGGTCGAAGACCGAACTGTAGGCCCCGTCTTTCTTCCGGTTTTCCACTATGGTTTCCACGGCCGACCTTCCCACCCCCTTGATGGCACCCATGCCAAACCGGATGGCATTCTGTTTGTTTACGGCAAACTTATAATAGGATTCATTTACATCCGGGCCAAGAACTTCCAGGCCCATCCGTTTACATTCCTCCATAAAGAAGCTAACCTGCTTAATGTCGTTCATGTTGTTAGACAGTACCGCTGCCATATATTCAGCCGGGTAGTGGGCTTTCAGGTAAGCGGTCTGGTAAGCTATGTAGGCGTAGCAGGTAGAGTGGCTTTTGTTGAAAGCATAGGAGGCGAAGGCTTCCCAGTCTTTCCAGATCTTTTCGAGGATAGTCCGGGAATGGCCGTTTTGTTCTCCCCCGTCAAGGAATTTGGGTTTCAGCTTCTGCAGCAGGGCGAAGATCTTTTTCCCCATGGCTTTCCGGAGCACATCTGCCTCGCCCTTGGAGAATCCCGCCAGCTTCTGCGAGAGCAGCATTACCTGTTCCTGATAAACCGTTATCCCATAGGTTTCCCGGAGGTATTCCTCCATCTCCGGGAGGTCGTAACGTATCTCCTCCTGCCCGTGTTTACGGGCAATAAAACTTGGGATATATTCCATGGGGCCTGGTCGGTACAGGGCATTCATGGCAATAAGGTCGTCAAAGACCGTTGGTTTCAGGTCCTTAAGGTGCTTCTGCATCCCCACGGATTCGTACTGGAAGATACCTACCGTATCGCCGCGCTGGAAAAGTTCATAGGTTTTGGAATCGTCAAGTGGGAAATCGTCGGGGAACAGCTCAATGCCCTGCCTGGCCTTTACGATCTTCACCGTATCCTTTATCAGGGTAAGGGTCTTCAGCCCCAGGAAATCCATTTTCAGCAGGCCGGCGCTTTCCACTACGGCATTGTCGAACTGGGTGACGTAAAGGTCGGAGTCCTTGGCGGTGGCCACGGGTACAAAGTTGGTAATATCGCTTGGGGTAATGATCACCCCGCAGGCATGGATACCTGTATTCCGCAGGGAACCTTCGAGTACCCTGGCCATATTCACAGTCTGGGCTTCCAGGTCGGTCCCCTCCGAAATATTGAGCAGGTGGTTTACCTTCTCCATATCATCGGATCGCAGGCGTTTCCTGAGTTCTGCTTCGGGTACCCCGAAGATCTTTCCGAGTTTGGTCATGGCCGGGATCAGTTTGGCGATGCGATCGGCATCGCCCAGGGGGAGGTCGAGCACCCTGGCCGTATCCCTGATGGAGGATTTGGCGGCCATGGTACCGTAGGTAATGATCTGGGCTACCTGTCGGGAACCGTATTTCCCTATAACGTAATCCATAACCCGGGCACGGCCCTCATCGTCGAAATCTATATCGATATCGGGCATGGAGACCCTGTCGGGGTTCAGGAAACGCTCAAAAAGAAGGTCGTATTTCAGGGGGTCTATATTGGTGATCCGGAGGCAGTAGGCCACCACGGAGCCGGCGGCCGACCCCCTGCCCGGGCCTACGGACACACCCATTTTTCGGGCCTCCCGGATAAAATCCTCCACAATCAGAAAATATCCGGGATAGCCGGAATTCGCTATGGTCTGTAATTCAAAATCTATACGCTCCCTGATTTCCGCAGTAAGGTCCCCGTAACGCGATTTCGCCCCCATATAGGTAAGATGCCTCAGGTAGGCATTTTCCCCGCGTTTTCCGCCATCCCCTTTGTCTTCGGCCACCCTGAAGGTTTCCGGGATCTCGAAAGCGGGGAGGAGGACCTCCCGGGCAAGGTCGTAGGGTTCTATCTTTGCGATTAGCCCGCCGATGTTCAGAATGGAATCGGGAAGGTCTTTGAAAAGATCCTTCATGGCCGCGGCGGACTTAAAATAATATTCCTGGTTCGGAAGGCCATAGCGGTAGCCGCGGCCGCGGCCAATGGGAGTGCCTTTTTTCTCTCCGTCCTTCACGCAAAGGAGGATGTCATGGGCTTCGGCATCGGCCTTTTCCAGATAGTAGGTATTGTTTGTGGCCACCAGGGGGATGCCGTGCTTTCTCGCCAGGGAAACCAGCACCAGATTGGCCCGGTCTTCGTCTTCCTGGCCGTGCCGCATGATTTCCACATACAGGTCTTCACCAAACACCGATTTCCACCAGAGGAGGGCCTCCTCGGCCTGGTTTTCACCCTGGTTCAGGATCCTCGAGGGTACCTCGCCGTAGAGGTTCCCGGTAAGGACGATGATATCCTGCTTATAGCGTTTTACCACTTCCTTGTCTATCCGGGGAACATAGTAGAACCCGTCGGTATAGGCTATGGACGACATTTTGGCGAGGTTGTGATAGCCGTTTTTGTTTTTTGCCAGCATGACAACCTGGTAGCCGTGATCTTTCAGGCTTTTGTCCCTATGGTTTTCGCAGACATAAAATTCGCAGCCCACAATGGGGATAAGCTCCTGCACAGGGGTGGAACCCCCGTCTGTATTTGCCTCCTGTTGTTCCTTGAGCGCTTTGTTATGGGCGTGGACTTCCCTGACAAAATGAAAGGCGCCCATCATATTGGCATGGTCCGTCAGGGCTACCGCCGGCATCCCGGCCTCCGCGGAGGCGGCAACCAGGTCCTTTATCCGGGTTGTTGACTGCAATACCGAAAACTGGGAGTGGTTGTGGAGGTGGGCGAAAGGCGCATCTTCCAGGGTTTTGATGTTTTCCCGGATTTCGTCACGTGAGACCTCTTCCGGCTCATGGGTCCCCAGTTTGGCTGCAAGCCTGGCCGATGCCTTCCTCAGGTTGTCATGCGAAAGCCCCTGTAACCCTATTTTACCGGGATGAGTTATGCGAAACGCCTCATGGTAATCAGGAGTAGCCTTCAATTCCTGCCAGCTGAACTGGCCTGTGCGGATAAGTTCAAGGAAACAGCGGGCTGTGGCCTCCACATCGGCGGTGGCGTTGTGGGCTTCCTCAAAGGGCTCACCAAAAAGGAATTCATGCAGCTCGGTAAGGGTAGGCAACTTAAATTTCCCGCCGCGGCCGCCGGGGATCCGGCAAAGCCCGGCAGTCTTTTCCGTGCAGGTATCCAGCACGGGCAGGCCTTCCAGGGGATTTTCCTGTTGGAGGCGATAATATTCCGCCCCGGTAATATTGATGTCGAATCCTACGTTCTGCCCTACAATAAATTTGGCGCGGGATAGCGCCTGGCGGAAATGGCCGAGCACTTCAGGCAGGGGCGCACCCTTTTCCTGTGCCAGGGCGGTTGAAATGCCATGGATCTGTTCGGCGTCATAAGGGATATCGAAACCGTCGGGTTGTACCAGGTAATCCTGCCGGTCGAGCAGTTCACCCATAGGCCCGTGCAACTGCCAGGCAATCTGTATACAGCGGGGCCAGTTATCGGTGTCTGTAACTGGGGCATCCCATCTCTTGGGCAATCCGGTGGTTTCGGTATCAAATATCAGGTACATGGCAGCCGGTTTTTTAGTGGGTGCGGATCAGAGTATAAAAATAGCCATTTGCCTGCGGCCGGGAAAGGGGAATTTTCAGCAGTTATTAACGAACCCTGAAGTAGCCGCCGCAGGACGACAGGCACTTCAGGGTTCATAACTCAAAAGTCAATATAAGGTATTAATAATCAGGAAACCAACTCTTCATATGTCTTAGAAGTTTTTAGGGCTGCCTCTATGGCATCCCGCTGCCGGATAAGCAAATCGCGTGTTGAAGGGATCAGGCTTGTATCCCCATCGCTAAGGATTTCATTATATTCCTTTAGGCTTGCTTTTTCTCCACGCGTTACTTCCTCCAGAATACGCTCTTGTTCGTTACCGGTCAGAGAAGACGTTAGTTTCATCCAGGCTCTGTGAAGATCTCCTTTAAAACTTCCGTCTGTTTCTGGCAATTCCCCGAATTTCTGTATTTCAGCTTTCAATTCCTGTCCAAAAGCCGTGCGCTGTTGTACCTTCCCGCTGAGAAATTTTTTAATGGCGGGATTTTCTACCTTTTCCATGGCCAGATTGTAACCTTTCTTTGCATCATAGGTTTTCGCAAGGAGTGCGTTTAATTTGTTTGAAATTTTTTCAGAATATTTCATTGTATTATACAGTTTAAAAAAGTTCTGTGAAATTGGCTATTGTTTTCCAATAACCTTCAGGGTAATATAACCGATAAAGCCACACTTCCTCAGAAGAATGGTTAATTGGCTTGGATTTAACAGCGGCCGGGAAAAATATTACAAGGAGGAAATTCTGGATTTTCTTTTAATTTATTGATGGAGACTTTAGGCAGAAAGTGTATATTTGCACCCTCCTAAGCAAAAAGTATACAGGGCGAGGCCCTGGCTACAGGAGTAAAAGTGAATTAATAACGAGGGTCGGGCACCCTGCAAAATTAATGTGATATGCCAGTTAGAATCAGACTTCAAAGACACGGTAAAAAAGGAAAACCCTTTTATTGGGTGGTAGCCGCCGATTCCCGCGCAAAACGGGACGGAAAATTCCTTGAGAAACTGGGGATATACAATCCCAACACCAATCCTGCGACCATCGATATTAATGTCGACAATTCCGTAAGGTGGCTTCAGAACGGCGCACAGCCTTCGGAGACCGCAAGACGTATCCTTTCCTATAAAGGGGTGTTGCTTAAGCACCATTTGGTTGGAGGCTTAAAAAAAGGAGCGCTTACCGAGGAGCAGGTAGAGGCTAAGTTCAGTGAATGGCTGGAGAATAAGGAGAAAACCATCAACAAAAAGTCCGAAGGGCTGGATAAGGTTAAGGCCGATGCCAAAGCCAAAGCGCTCGAGGCTGAGAAGGAAGTAGCTGAAAAACGCGCACAGGCCGCTGCTGAGGCGGATGCTCCTGCAGCTGAGGAAGCCGTAGCCGAAGCTCCTGTTGAAACGGAAGCGGAAACTGCCCCGGCAGAAGAACCAGCCACCGAAGAAGTAGCCGCTGAGGAAGCTGCTGCCGAAGAGTCTCCTGAAGAAGAGAAGAAAACCGAAGCAGCCGCAGAGGAAGAGGCTCCTGCGGAGGAAGAGAAAAAATCCCAGGAATCCGGGGAAAAAGAATAAATATTTTTTGATACATGCGAAAGGAAGATTGTTTCTACCTGGGTAAAATTGTATCAAAACATAGTTTCAGGGGAGAGGTACTGGTAAAACTGGACACCGATGAACCTGAAATATACGAACAGATGGAATCAGTGTTTGTTTCTGTTGGAAACAGCCTGGTTCCATTTTTTATTGAACAGTGCAGGCTTCATAAATCCAGCCTGCTCAGGATCCTGTTTGAAGAAATAAAGGATGAAGCCGGGGCCGACAGCCTGATGGGGGCCGAACTTTACCTGCCACTGGAACTGTTGCCGAAATTATCCGGCAATAAGTTCTATTACCACGAAGTTATCGGCTTTACTTTGTTCGATGAGGTTTACGGCCCGATCGGGAAAATCACGGGGATCAACGACAGTGCCTCCCAGGCTCTTTTTGAAGCCGTTAAAGACGGAAAGGAACTCCTGGTGCCTGTAAATGACGATATCATCACAAAGGTCGACAGGAAGAACCGGACCATCTATGTTAAAACCCCCGAAGGCCTCGTAGACCTCTACCTGAAATAAAAGCTGACCATTGCCGGCCGCCTGCATGACTCAGGATAAGGCATCCTTGCAATAGGCCACGCACCTTTTTACCTCATTTACCGCATCGGACCCTTCGGGAATATCATACTCCAGTTCTATGGTGGCCGGAAAACCGTATCCCTCCTTTTTCATAAGTTGCAGCACTTCAACAATTGGCGTATCCCCTTGGCCCCATAGGAGGTTGCCTTTCCCATTGGCAGGGATCTGCCGGTCTTTCAGGTGCATGCTCATAATACGATTGTGCTTTTTTGTTACAATTTCCAGGGGGGCTGCATTGCCAGCCGCCACGTAATGCCCCAGGTCCAGGTTCAGTGAATTAAATTCCGATTGCCCGAGGGCAGTATCCCATAGTGTTGGGGTTTGCTGTTCATGTCCGTGGTAAGCTACATAAATGCCGTGTCTGGCAGCCATTGCCCCCAGTTTTGCGGTATGGGTGTCATCGCCGGGATGCTCCAGTGTTATATGGCTTGCCCCCAGGATGGCGGCAGTACGGAAGCCCCAATCAATTTCGGCATCGCTGTTATCCTTTTCAAAAGCCCTTGGCTTAAAGGCATAGATCTTAACCCCGGCATCGTTGTACATATGCTTCAGTTCCCTGAATTTGTCGGGGGATACGGAAGCGCGCCAGAGGGCGACTTCCCTGTTATAGGCCAAAGTCCGATCCTGCATTTCCTGCAGGTCTTTTTGTTCATCGGCCGACAATCCATCCCCGTCACGCTGTTTGCGCCTAAGGCGGAAGTATGCCCCCCTGTCTATGGGGTTATCCGGTTTCCCGGCAAAGGATTCTGCAGGGTCACCCATCAGCTCAATGGCCCGGATTCCACTTTCCAGCACGTATCCCAGGATGCCTTCCGCGCTCTGATCGGGCATGCTGCGGAAGGAATAGGTGATAAGGCCAAGGGTCAGTTCCTTGTAAGGCCATGGTTTACGATAGCTAATGATTGATGGGCCGGCAAACAGCGAACTGCCGCTGAGGGCAGCCCCCGCCGCTGCCACGGAAGCAGTTCGGATAAACTTCCTCCGGTTTACATGATTCTTTTGATTTTTCATTTTATTCTTGCTGTTTAATTCAAATTCAGTTAACGGCCTCCTGTTTTGTGGGGTAACCGTAAATCCTCAGCTGCCGCATACTCCAGGGGATCACATCCGGGGAATCTTCAGGAGTACCGGTCTCGGTGATCCTAATGAACCGTGCCCGGACAGGAGGGAAGACTATTTTAACTTCCTGACTGGCAGGCTGGCCGGCAGCGACTTCCTGCCATGATTTTCCATCATCAGACAGTTCCAGCTTGTAAGCCCTGGGGTACGTTTGTATGGGGTCGGGGGCATCGGGACCCCAGCCCTTCCGGATGGGCGGGGCATTAAAATGTATTTCTGCCAGTTCGTGCCGGCCGGGGAGTTCAACCTGGAACCACATCCCCGGTTTCTGTTGCTCCCCTGTTGTCCATCCTTCAAAATTAAATGCCGCACGCGGGGAGGCAGTCCCGCCAATGCGAGTTGGGGCTGTATGGCTTGCCGAAAGTTTCCACGAGTTCTCCGGGGGCAGTACCTGAGGTACGGAAGCCATCAGGTCTTCAAAAGTATACGGCCCTTCCTTTCCTTTGGTCTGCTCCCGTACCTTTGCCACTTGCTGTTCATCTACAAGGGAGGCTTCATTGGTCAGCCCAAGCCGGATATAGGAGCTGATGGCGGCTATCCATTCATCGGATTGTTCCTTATTCCCCACCATGATGCCGGCCGGGTAGGATTTCCCGTCCAGAGGCCCTTCCAAACCGTGCATAATGGCCTTTATGACATACTCCGGGTGCGACTGTACCCGCGGGGAACCCCGAAGGGAGGGCGCCATCACACTGCCATTCCCTAGATCCGTGCCTGTGCCGTTGGCTCCATGGCACTGAACACAAAGCTCATTGAAAATTACCGACCCTTTTTCGATACGTTCTTTTTCCACCGGGGTGAACTGCAGCCCGGCTATATCCCCAAACCCGTTATCCTCCTCCGGATTTAGGAGTTGTTGACCTATCACTTTAATCCCCCTGGTATCCCTGTCAGCCATCAGCGTTTTAATTCGGCCCTCGAGTCCCGGCAACTTGAGGTATTTGGCGGTAAGCATGGCCTGGATGGCTACATCGGGATCCGTATCCTCCAGCAAGGGCCAATAAGACTCGAGCAGGGATTTCTTCCCATGCCTGTAAATGGTCTCACTCGCCCGTAACGCCTGGATACGGATCCTGGGATTTTTGTCGGCCATAAGCTCTGAAATCAGGTTGTCTTCCAGCGCACCAAGGCCTTCCAGGGTCCAGATGGCATGGATGCGGCTAAGCGGGTTGTTATGGGTGCTGGCCATCTGCCGGAGGGCGGGGACCACGGACCGGTCGCCAGCCTGGACCAGCAATTGCTGCGCTTTGTCACGCCACCATCCATTCGGGTGTTCCAGGTGGGCCAGTAATTCCTGAGGGGTTTGGTTAAACATATCGGGGCGGGTGGCATCCCGTTCGTGTTTCTCATGGCTTATCCGCCAGATCCGGCCAAGGCCCACCACCTTATCGAGCTGGTACTGTTCTATTTTGGCTCGCAGGTAGGTGCCTTTCTGAGCCCATTCCCCTTCCTGAATGATGCCATGGTACATATCGGTAATATAGAGTGTCCCATCCGGTGCAGTGGTCATATCCACCGGCCTGAAAAGGGGATCTGTGGAGCGCAGGAACTCCGATTTTTCGCCCTGGTAAACATTGTGGAGGGTGGTAAGCCCTTCCTCCACCACGGGCCGGACCCGCCGGACGATCCGGGCAACCGGTTCCCCATAGAAATACTGGCCGTATAGTTCCCGAGGGAGCCTGTCGCCCCGGAAAATATCATTCCCTGCGGCACCTGTTACCCGGTTAAGGGAGCCGTCAGGCTGGCGCACTTCATCCATCCCTCCCTGCATATCGGCAATTTTTACAGCTGCACCCCATGGGATTTCAAATCCTTCGGCAAATTCGTTCTCTACCTTGAAATTCCCATAATGGATGGGGAACTGAAAATAGGAAGGCAGGCCGCTTGCCCCGCCCTGGAACCATAGCTTGCCGTCATCGTCATGGGTTATGCCCCACTGGGCACGGTTGTAGCCGGTTTTTTCGCGGATCACCCCACCGGGCGTTTCCCGTACCCTGAAGGCATTTACCGTACTGTAGAGCCAGTTGTCCATACCCCGGTACATAAAGGCCTGCTGGTGTTCCACATTCCCCGACCTCCCGTATTTATTGGTAAAGAACTCCTTCTTATCGGCAACCCCGTCTCCATCCGTGTCGGTATACTTGTACACATTGTCGGCATCCGTTTCCATGGTAAGGATGCAGTCTTTTCCATATGGCAGTACAAAGCGCGGGAAGATCAGCTTGTCTACGAAGGTTGTACCGCTTTCGTAGACCCCGTCGTTATCCTTGTCCTCCCAGCGCGAAATACGGCTTATGGGTTCGAGGGTACCGTCGGAGTCGGCAGTAAGCATATAGGTCCTTAATTCCAGAACATACATCCGCCCGTTGCCGTCGAAGGCGATGGCCCCGGGTTGTTCGATCTGCGGCTCTGTCAGGACCGGTTCAATGGAATATCCCGGGGGCAGCAGGAACTTTGCGGCCTGTTCTTCGGGATAAAGCGGAAGCACGGGGGGTTTAGGTTCGAGGTCGATTCCTTTCCAGTTTTCATTTTCCGGGTCGGCATCTTCAGGGAGCGGAATTCGCGGCAGGCTGTCGGTCATGGACCCGATAACCCTTTCTACAGGATGTACCTCCCTGGATTCCGGCCCGCAGGACTGCAGGTTTATCAAAAGGAATAGACCGGCAAATGCCGGCGGTAGCCATGCTGTTGCAGGTATTATGTTTAATAAAGCCTTACGGTCAAATATCATCAGTTGGTACTTTTTAAATCCCGGGGTTCTCTAAGCCTATGAAAATTAATGCGATTCATGGAGCTGTACAATTTTTTTCGGCTTGTGATGGAATACGTTGTGAAATTGACAGATTAGTACAAAGGCCGGGCATTTTTCGGGAAATCGATCCGTCAAATTCACTACCTTTTGCAAAAAGGGAACAGGAATATTAAAAAATATTTCCCGGTTAAAAGGATAGCTAAACATACCATGCGCATCAGCCTAACATTTTTCATGGGCCTCTTCATGTCGGCCTGTATGTCGCTGGGAGACCAGTTAAAACCCGAGCCCCCTGAAGGCCCCAATGTGGTATTGATTTTTACCGATGACCAGGGCTACCGGGATGTCGGGGTTTTCGGCTCACCGGATATCAGGACGCCAAATCTCGACAGGATGGCGGCCGAAGGCGTACAATTGAGCAGCTTCTATGCGGCGCAGGCCATTTGTTCCGCTTCCAGGGCCGCCATCCTTACGGGCTGTTACCCCAACCGTATCGGGATACATAACGCCTTTATGCCCGACAGTAAAATCGGGTTGCATCCCGGGGAAACGACCCTGGCCGACATGTTGAAGGCCAGGGGGTATGCCACGGCCATTTTCGGGAAATGGCATCTTGGAGACCAGCCCGGGTTTATGCCCCTTAACCAGGGGTTCGACGAATTCTTCGGGATCCCCTATTCCAATGATATGTGGCCCCTGCACCCCCAACAGGGCAAAGGTTTTAATTTCGGCCCCCTGCCCCTTTATGAGGACAGGGCTGTGATCGATACGCTTACAGACCAGGCCCTTCTTACCACCGAGATCACCGAAAGGAGCGTGGATTTTATCAACGGTAACAAGGGTGGGCCGTTCTTCCTCTATGTGGCCCATCCGCAACCCCATGTGCCCTTGTTTGTTTCAGATAAGTTCAGGGGGAAATCGGAAGCCGGCCTGTATGGGGATGTTATTATGGAGATCGACTGGTCTGTCGGGGAGATCCTGAAAGCATTAAAAGATAATGGGATAGACCGTAAAACCATAGTGATCTTTACCTCCGATAACGGGCCCTGGCAAGCTTATGGCAACCATGCCGGGAATGCCCTCCCTTTCCGCGAAGGGAAGGGAACCGCATGGGAAGGCGGGCATCGGGAGCCCTTTATTATCAGGTATCCTGATGGACTTGAAGGAGGGCGGACCATTGATGCGCCCCTCATGTCCATAGACCTTTTGCCGACGATCGCTGAAGTAACGGGAAGTGAATTACCCGGGAAGATCATAGACGGGAAAAGCGCCTGGGGCCTGCTAAAGGGAGAAGTACCTAAAAGCCCCCAGGAAGCCTATTTCTTCTATTCCGGGGTGAATGAACTCCAGGGAGTGCGCTATGGCAGGTGGAAGCTCTATTTCCCGCATACCTACCGCACCATGGACGGGCAGGTACCCGGGAAAGACGGCACTCCCGGGGAATACCGATATATAGCGCTGAAGGAAATTGCCCTGTATGATGTCGTGTCGGATAAAGGTGAAACCAGGAATGTAGCCGATGCCTATCCGGAAATAGTTGAGCGGATAGGAAAGCTTGCCAACGCCATGCGATCCCGACTGGGAGATTCGCTTACAGGGGCTGTGGGAGGGGAACAAAGGGTAGCGGGGGGCAGTCCTTGAATGCAAACTCAATCCCTAGGAAAAATTACCCGCCTGCAATTTCACAGGCGGGTTTTCAGTTTTAAGAATCCGGGCGGTCAATCGGTTATGGTGATCCGCCCTGTCATTATCTCATGGAACTGGCAATTGTAATACAGGGTACCGGGGGCGTCCATGGGTACTTCAAAGGTTATGGTGCCGGCTTGCGTACCATTGTTGGTAACGCCGTTATTGTAGGCATTGGCATTGGAATTCCCCTGAACGGATTTTATAAAGAAGGGATGCCCGGATGCGTTTACGGTAAACGTATAAGTTTGGCCACGTACCAGGGTCAGGTCGGGATTTTCCTCATCGTTGAGCCCGTTTCCGTTAAATACGTAAGACAACAGGCCGTTATTGGTTACGTCGAAATTAAAGATCTCCCCTTCGGGCGGATCAACATTGCTGCCTATATCTCCCTGGGCCAGGAGGGTGCCCAGATCGGCATCGCTGAGGTGCACGTTGATGTAGCCGTCAAAAGCAAGGACATCATCATATCCAAAGGGGGTGGCGTCGTCCAGGGCGGCAACATTGGTACGGCTGCTGCCGTTATCTCCGTTTACCGGAATAAAGCTAAATGCAATATCCCCGCCTTCAGCGGCTGAATTATTGTGGATATGCGCCGGGTGCGTGAGCCCTGCCGTGGTATTAACCAGCTCAATTACCGCAAGTGCTTCCCCATTGAGGCGTTCAAAAAATGTGGCGGATCCCTCTATTTCGGGATCTGAAACACTTGCCAGCGGGTATGTCGTAAAGACTCCGGTTAGTTCATTCCGGCCAATGTCGGCCTGTGCAAGCAAGGTGCCCAGATCCCCTGCGCTCAGGTGAACATTGATATACCCATCTACCTCCAGGACATCGTTATAGCCAAAAGGGGTATCATCGTCCAGGGCCGCCACATTGGTCTGGCTGCGGCCGGTATTCCCGTCAACAGGGGTAAAGGAAAAGGCAATGCCCCCGCCTTCGGCGGCCGTATTGTTGTGGATATGGCTGGGATGGCTGCCACCTGCCAGGGTATTGTTTAACTCTAAGGTAGCTAAAGCCTCCCCATTAATTCGCTCTTCAAATGTAGCGGTTCCGCTGATATCCGGATCGGACAGCGGACCAAGCACATAGGTTTTGGAAGTTCCGGTAAGTTCGTTCTGGCCGATATCGCCCTGTGCCAAGAGGATGCCAAGTTCCTGCTGGCTCAGGTGTACATTAATATAGCCGTCTATTTCCAGGACATTGTCATAGCCGAAAGGGGTATCGTCGTCCAGGGCCGCCACATTGGTCTGGCTGGTGCCGGTATCCCCGTCGATGGGATTAAAGGTAAAGGTAATACCTCCCCCCTCCACAGCGGTGTTGTTGTGAATATGGCTGGGATGGATTCCGCCTGCGGTGGTATTGGCCACTTGAATGGTTGCCAGCGCTTCCCCGTTCAGGCGTTCTTCAAAAGTTGCCGTTCCACTGATGTCAGGGTTCGTCACCGGGCCAAGCATATAGGTTTTCGAAGTGCCGGTGAGTTCGTTCTGGCCGATATCGCCCTGGGCCAGCAAGGTGCCAAGGTCATCCGTACTCTGGTGTACATTGATGTACCCGTCGAAATCCAATAACTGGGCATAGGTGATGGGTGTGCCGTCGTCCTGGGAAGTAATGTCGATGCTGCTTGCCCCTGTACTGCCATCAACAGTACCAAGCGTAATCGCAATCCCCCCGCCTTCTACCGCCGTATTGAAATGGATATGGGCCGGATGCTGCCCTCCGGCAGTGGTATTTTCCAAATCTAGCTCAATGGTAACCGTGTTGTCATCGTTTTCGATAAAGGTAGCAGTACCGGAGATATCGGGATTAGTAACAGGACGCAGGGAATAGGTCCTGCTGACTACCGGATCAGGGTCAGGGTCGGGCCCGGGCTCCATCGGGCCGGGGCCGTTGTCGTCATTCGAACAACCCGCAAGGAGCAGGATGCAGAAAAGCCATAGAAATGCCTTGGGCAATCGTTTTTGTGATTCCATAATAATTTTCTTTTTCGTTAGCCCTTATAAGGTACAATTCGTTATCCGAATCTTTATAATGAAAATTCTTAATATTTTGTTAATGAGACAGTTAATGGGGAAGTGAAGTGTTTTCGGGAAGTCCGCTGCCGGAAGGCCCTGGGGTTACTTATCAATGGCGTATTTTAGCCCGCCGGGAAACAGGAATGTTCCCAATGGCCTTAAATTTGAACAATGGAACAAACCTTCCGATTTAAACAGTTCAGTGTGGGGCAGGACCGGTGTGCCATGAAGGTGGGTACAGACGGGGTCTTATTGGGGGCCTGGGCAGGCCGGTCGCCGGCCACCGTCCTCGATATCGGTGCAGGAACCGGCCTTATAGCGCTCATGCTCGCCCAGCGCACGGAGGCAGGGATTATAGATGCCATAGAGCCTGATCCCATGGCCTTTGAACAGTGTGTAGACAACTTTGAAGCTTCGCCCTGGGCAGACCGCCTATATTGCTATCATTGCGGGCTTGAGGAATTTTTGGAAGAAGCAGAAGAAGGGTACGACCTGATCGTATCGAACCCGCCCTTCCATCCCGGAAAAAGCGACACCTTGCCCGGTTCGAGGGAACGGGCCAGGCAGCAGCATCACCTGCCATTCAGCCTTTTGCTCCGCGGGGTAAATGCACTGCTGGCCGAAGAAGGGACCTTCTGCCTGATACTCCCGGCAGGGGAAGCAACCCTTTTCTCAGAGTTGGCTTTGGCAGGGGGCCTGCACCTGCACCGGATCTGCCAGGTACGCGGGCAGCCGGCCTCCGGGATAAAACGCTGTATGCTGGAGTTCGGGAGGCAGCTGCCTGCAAAGCTGCAACGGGAAAGCCTTGTAATAGAGCTTCAACGGCATCTGTACAGTGAGGAATACATTGCCCTTACCAGGGAATTTTACCTGAATATGTAGCTGTTAATTTGTGTTCCCGGGCTTCGGGCTTCTTTTGTTTCGCCAGATCATCCATACGTAAAACGGCACCCCTGCCATTAGCAACATAAAACCCCAGGCAATGGAGGTTTCACCCGCCCCATACATCCCCCACAGGGAATAAAAAAAGGTAGCTCCCCCGATCAGCAGGACGGTAAGCCCCGCCTTCCGGGAAATTTTTTCCCGGGTCATGATGCTGAGGTAGGCCGCTGCCGTAAAAAGGTAAGGCACCAGCATGCAAAAGGTGGTCAGGAGGATAATGAAGCGAAACTGTTCAACCAGGCCATCCGTATAGTTCATCAACATGACCAGGGATGCCAGCGCGCTCCCGATGAAAATGCCTGTAGCTGGTACCCCATGCCTGTTGATGCGTTTAAAAACCGGGGGGAAAAGCCCGTCCTTCGCCGTTGCCATAGGTACCTGCCCCAGGATGAGTGTCCACCCGTTCAGGGCCCCGAAGGCGCTGATAGCAGCCCCGGCGGCAACCAGTTTACTACCCCAGTTCCCGGTCATAAGCCCCATGGCATCTGCAAAGGGGGCCGGCGAGTTTGCCAGTTCGGCCATGGGGATCATCCCCATAATGACCACAGTACTCAGGATATACAATAAGGTAGTGAAGCCGGTACCAATCAGGGTGGCACGGGCGATGGTTTTTTCGGGATCCCTGATATTCCCGGCAGGGATGGTGGCGCTTTCAACCCCAAGGAAGGCATATAGCGTCATGGTACCGGTGATGGCAATGGCAGCGAACGGACTTTCTTCACTTGCATTGAACGGGATGAAATTAGATGTGTCGAAGAAAAAAAAGCCCCCCGCAATGATCATGACGATGGGCACTATTTTAAGAAGTGTCGTTACAAGCTGGAGCTTTCCCGAGGACCGGACTCCCAGGGAGTTGATCCAGCTCAGGAACCAGATGGCGGCCAGGCCTGTGGCCACAGCCCAGACCGGACTTTCTCCGAGAAGCGGGAAAAATACGCTCATCGCACTTACGAATGCAATGGCTACAGCAGCATTGCTTACCCAGATAGAGATCCAGTACCCCCAGGCGATCAGGAAACCCATAAAATCACCAAAGGCTACCTGGGTGTAGGCATACGGGCCCCCGTCTTTCCCCCTAACCTTGGTACTGAGCACACTAAAAACCCTGGCCAGCAGCAAGGCCCCGATTGCAGAGGCAATCCAGCCCAGGATCCCAATGCCTCCATAGGCTGCAAGGGCGGCAGGGATCAGGAAAATACCTGCCCCGATCATATTGCCAACTACCAGGGAAGTACTCGTCCAAAGGCCTAATTTCTTTGCCTCCTCCTTACCCGACATAGCAGCCCGGACCCCAAATACTTTCAGGATTATTTATGTACATTTGAGTAGTTGCTTCCGGTTAAAGTACAAATTAAATTGGCAATGGCTAAGAAATTTTATGTAGACCCGGATATCAAAAAAGCCAGCACCCTTCCCGCTTCCCTTTACAGAGACCAGGAAATTTTCAGAGATATGGAGGAGAAGGTATTTCAGCGGTCATGGCAATATATAGATCCGGGCGATCTCCCCAGGGGGCAGGAAAAGGCGGTTGGTTTCCACCTGCTTGATGGCTACCTGAGGGCACCGCTGCTGCTGAGCAGGGACTCGGAAGAGTTGTATTGCCTTAGTAACGTATGTACCCACAGAGGAAACCTGCTGGTAGGGGGGCGCAGCAATGCAAAAAAAATAGTATGTGGCTACCACGGCAGGCGGTTTGCCGCGGACGGCACCTTTGAATTTATGCCGGAGTTCGGGGAGGCCGAAGGTTTTCCCACTTCCTGCGATAACCTGCCACGCTTTCCCCTGGTTCACTGGGGCCCCATGCATTTTACCTCCCTGGATCCCGCATTTCAATTCGATGCCCTTTCAGCAGTAATGGAAGAGCGGGTGGGTTTCCTGCCGTTGAATGATTTTGAAATGGACCCCGGCCGATCCAGGACTTACAGCGTAAAGGCCCACTGGGCGCTGTATTGCGACAATTACCTTGAAGGCTTTCACATCCCTTTTGTTCATAAAGACCTCGACGCCGTTTTGGATTACGGCAAATACGATACCCTGCTCTTCGATCACGGAAGCCTTCAGATCGGTTATGCCGGTTCTCAGGCAGAGTCGGTTTTCCTGCTGCCTGAGGGTCATGTCGACTATGGTAAAAGGATAGCTGCCTATTACTTCTGGATTTTCCCTAACCTGATGTTCAATTTTTATCCCTGGGGTTTGTCCCTTAATATTGTCACGCCTGTAAATATCGGAGAAACCAGGGTGCGATTCGTTTCATATGTCTATGACCGGTCTCAGCTGGCGACAGGGGCGGGGGCAGGCCTGGACAAAGTCGAGATGGAAGACGAGGCCGTGGTAGAAGGGGTACAACGGGGGTTGCAATCGGCCTTTTATTCCTCAGGGCGTTTTTCGCCGACCCGGGAAACGGGGGTACACCACTTTCACCGCCTGCTTGCAGATTATCTTACTTCGTGATCCATATTAACCATTATTTCAAAATATAACACAGGAGCTTGGTAATGTTATATTAATTACCTTTGGCAAAATTTTTTAGACTATGAAGCCCGACCTTTTTGAAGCGCCTGATTATTACAATTTGGATGAATTGCTTTCCGAAGAACAAAAACTCGTGCGCGATGCCACGCGGCAATGGGTCAAACGGGCGGTTTCACCGATCATAGAGGAATACGCCCAAAAGGCCGAATTCCCACACGAGATCCTGGGCGGCTTATCCGAAATTGGGGCGTTCGGGCCTTATATCCCCCAGGAGTACGGCGGGGCGGGGCTCGACCACATCAGCTACGGGCTCATCATGCAGGAAATTGAAAGGGGCGACAGTGGTATCCGTTCAACGGCTTCCGTACAATCTTCCCTGGTCATGTACCCCATATATACCTATGGTACCGAAGAGCAGCGGAAAAAATACCTCCCCAAACTGGCAACAGGGGAACTGATGGGTTGCTTCGGGTTAACTGAGCCCGATTTCGGTTCAAACCCCGGCGGGATGGTGACAAATTTCAAGGACAAAGGGGATCATCTCCTGCTTAACGGGGCCAAATTATGGATATCCAACGCCCCTTTTGCCGACATTGCCGTTGTATGGGCAAAGAATGAAGAGGGCCGGATCCACGGGCTGATCGTGGAGAGGGGCATGGAAGGCTTTACTACGCCGGAAACCCATAATAAATGGTCGCTCCGGGCATCAGCCACGGGCGAACTTATTTTTGACAATGTAAAAATCCCTAAGGAAAACCTGCTGCCTGGAAAAAGCGGTCTGGGCGCCCCCCTGGGATGCCTCGATTCTGCCCGTTATGGCATCGCCTGGGGAGCCATTGGGGCAGCGATGGACTGTTATGATACAGCACTGCGCTATGCAAAAGAAAGGGTACAATTCGGCAAACCCATTGCCGCCACCCAGTTGCAGCAAAAGAAACTTGCGGAGATGATCACGGAAATTACAAAGGCGCAACTTTTGGCATTCAGGCTGGGGCAGCTTAAAAATGCAGGGAAGGCAAGTACGGCCCAGATCTCCATGGCTAAGCGCAACAATGTGGAAATGGCGATCAACATAGCCCGCGAGGCCCGGCAGGTACTGGGTGGAATGGGGATTACGGGCGAGTACAGCATAATGCGGCATATGATGAACCTGGAAAGCGTCATCACATATGAAGGTACCCACGATATCCATTTGCTGATTACCGGAGCCGACATTACAGGGCTTCAGGCATTCAGCTGACGGAAAATGCATCCACATTTCGCTAAAATGTGCTATTTTGGGTGGAACAAACAAACCAAACAAATGCCCATACGCGCTTTTATCCTGACTTTCCTGATCCTCCTTTCAGCCTGTAAAACCGAACCGGAAAAACCACAGCCCGCCTTGCAGACATTTCGTTCCCCTGCTGCTGATCCAGCGGAGATCAGGACCCCAGATCTGGTCCTGGGTGAACTTTTTTCGGAGGTTCAACTGGCAGGTATCTTTGAAGACAGTAAGACCTTTGTAGACTCCAGGGCGAAAATCCCCTATGACAGTATTACTGCGCGCTATGCACTTTTAAAAGGCAGCCCCGGGTTTGACCTTAAAAGCTTTGTGCTGGAACACTTTGAAACGCCACCCCTTATAAGTTCGGGTTTTAAATCGGATCCCAACCGCCCGGCCACAGAACACGTTAAGGCGCTTTGGCCGGTGTTGGAGCGCAAATCAGACAGCCTTGCCGGCTACAGTTCCCTTATCCCCCTGCCCGAGCCCTATATCGTGCCCGGGGGACGTTTCAGGGAGGTCTATTATTGGGACAGCTATTTTACCATGCTTGGCCTGGCAGAAAGCGGGGAGTTTGGCCTGATTGAAAACATGCTCGATAATTTCGCCTACCTGATCAACCGGGTAGGGCATATCCCAAATGGGAACCGCACTTATTACATTACCCGGTCGCAGCCGCCTTTTTTTGCCCAGATGGTGGCCTTGCTTGCCGAAAAACAAGGCGAAGGGATCTACACAAAATACCGGGAGGCACTCCGCAAGGAGTATGGCTTCTGGATGCAGGGAAACGACCTGAAGGATGGCCCTGTCCTCCATTGCGTCGGCACGCCTTTGGGGATCATGAACAGGTATTTCGATACGGGTGATACGCCACGGCAGGAATCCTACAGGGAAGATTACCGGCAGGTGGAAGCCCTGGGTGGGGGTGCGAAAATGTACAGCGACCTGCGCTCCGGAGCGGAATCGGGCTGGGACTTCAGTTCGCGCTGGTTCGCGGATGGGGCTACCCTCGAAACCATAGAAACCACGGATATCATCCCGGTAGACCTCAATGCCCTGCTTTATGGCCTCGAAGAAATCCTGATAAAGTGTTATGCAGAAGATACGGCTTTTGTGGCGGCGCTTAAAACCCAGATGGCCGTGCGAAAGGCATTCATGAACCAGTATAGCTGGAGTGAAGAAGATGGCGTATTCCTGGATTATAACTGGGTGGACCGGAAACCTACCTCTGTGAAATCACTGGCAATGGTATACCCGCTATATTTCGGGATGGCAGGGCAGGAGCAGGCTGATAAGGTAGCCACCTATGTACAGGAACATTTACTGAAGCCGGGTGGTGTGGTAACCACCACGAACACCACGGGCCAGCAATGGGATGCCCCGAACGGCTGGGCGCCCTTGCAGTGGATGGCCATAAAAGGCCTGGAGCGCTACGGGCATAACACGCTTGCAAGGACTATAGCCGAGCGCTGGGTAGCACTTAATGAAAAGGTATATGCAAACAGCGGCAAGTTCGTGGAAAAGTATAATGTGGAAGATATGACCCTTGAAGCGGGGGGAGGAGAGTACCCTCTTCAGGACGGTTTTGGATGGAGCAACGGGGTATACCTGGCTCTGAAGGCCTGGCTCGCCGGTTCCTGATAACTTAATTGCCGCTCTGGCCCAGTTTTTTTTCTACCACTTCGCGCATGTAATCCAGCTCTCCTGCCGCCCTTAAGGCAAATGTCAGGAGGCTCATGCTTCGGTCGAGGTTTTGCATGTCATAGGCAACCTGGTAGTAGATATCCCCGCTCAGGAAATCGGTCAGGGCCCTCAGGCCGTGGAGTAAGGGCATGTAAATAGCCCCGTAAGGCAGGTGTTTAACCTCGGCCTCATGCAACAGCTCCGGTTCGCAGGCCAGGCCTTCAACAAACGCCTGGAAGAGCAGTCGGGAAAACTTTATTTTATCCAGCATGCGTTCGTCTTCCGGAGCGGTGTTTACAATAGTGCGCACCGCATCCCCGAAATCGTAAAGGAAACTCCCCGGCATAATGGTATCCAGGTCTATGAGGCAAAGGGCTTTTTCCCCTTTTTCGGAAAAGAGGATATTGTTGAGTTTGGTATCGTTATGGCAGATCCTGGCGGGCAAGGTATTCATATCGAAAGGGAACGGATATTCCATAAACTTACCGGCGATAGATAAGGCTTGCCTTGCCTGGGATTTCCTCACTTCAGACGCATTTTCCAGGGCATTCACAAACTGCCTTTTCCGCAATTCAAGGTCATGGAATCCCGGAAGCACCTGGATAAATTCATCGCCCGGGGCATCCTTTAAAAGGCTGTGGAAACGGCAGATTACCCGGCCCGCTTCGCGTGCAATGCCAGGCCTGGAGGTGGTATTGTGGGTAATGCTCCCGGGGACATAAGTCAGGACCCGCCAGCATCCGGCTTCACCCGTATCCAGATAAAGGCCGCCGTCTTTGGTTTTAATAACTTCGATGTGTTGATAATCTTCTGCTGAAAGAAACGGAAGGGCATGGCAGAGGTTTCCCATCAGGGCGGGTACATCCGGAAATACCCGGGTATTGATTTGCTGCAGGATAAATTCGGGAACTCCATGTTTCAGCAGCAGGTAAGTATTATGGATCAGCCCTTGCCGGAGTTCGCGAATGCCGTAATCCTTTCCCGGGAGTTGGAAATATTCCTGTAACCCGTCTAGCTGCTTCCCGTTCATCTGGCTGTTGTTAGTGAACTTCAGGCCAAAGGGGTGTACGGTACTGGCCGGCTTGCGTCATTTCCAGCAGCTCGGCCATGGCTTTTTCCTTATCATCTGCATAGGTGATGCCAAACCAACGGCTTTCGGCCGGGATTACCTTTACTTCAGCCTTCTTGTTTTGAAGCATCCCCTGGATCACAAAAGGGAGGTATACCTCACCGGTTTCCACATTTTCACCCTTTCCTATAAAGGTTTTCAGGTCTTGTTCGACCTGTGGGAACAAACTGGGCATGCAAACCCAGAAGTTCATGCTAACCAATTCCGAGCCAGTGAATTCGAGGCCGGTATCAAGGTCTCTTACAAGGCCGTCCTGCTGCTCGAGTTTTGTTCGTTCCTCAACCGATATCAGCCGGTCCCCGTCCTGCCTGCACACACCCCGGGATACCGATCCATGGGGGGAGAGGGTATCGCTGAGGGTATAGGCTACCAGGCCAAAGTGCCCGTCATTGTGGTGGTCCCTTATGAATTCAGCGGCATGGGTATAGGCTGCCTTGCCATAGTAATCATCGGCATTGATAACCGCAAAAGGACCATCTATGACATGGCGGGCCGTCCATACCGCATGGGCGGTACCCCATGGTTTTTTCCGTTCCCCTGAAAAGGAGATGCCCCCGGGAAGGTCGGTCAGTTCCTGGGGGATGACATCCAGCTTTATATTTCCCGGCAGCCTGGGTTGCAGGTAGTTGTACAGGAAATCAACATTGTCTTTCTGGGTTATTACCACCATATGGTCGAAACCATTTTCGATAGCATCGTACATACTGAATTCCATCAGGAATTCGTCCCTGGGCCCCAGGCCGTCGAATTGTTTCAATTTTCCGTAGCGGCTGCCTTTGCCTGCTGCCATTAACAATAGTATCATAAGCTGGTGTTTCGGCGCCAAAAATAAGTTTTTATAAAGGAATGAAGGTGTTGTATGGCACATTTTAATAATTTCATTACATCTACCAGGGCGGAAGCACCAAATGAAAGACAGAAGAAGCGGCCTGTTAAATGTACCGGCCCGGGCAGGAAACCTGCTCTCCCCCCATTTTGAGCATCCTTTATCCTGGGAGTATTAATTACTGGCAACTCAGAACTACCAGTACCCTGTGAACGCGGGCTGATTTATATCATTGGCCCGGCCTGAGCCCGGGACTATTTTTGTGAGGACAAAATTAGTGCTATGTGCAGTTTAGTCCAGAAATACAATATCCCGGGGCCCCGCTATACCAGTTATCCCACCGTTCCGTTTTGGAATGTTGATGCCTTTTCGGGCAGGGAATACAAGGAAGGCCTTAAAAGGAGTTTTGGCGAGACAAACACCTCCGAGGGCATCAGTCTTTATATCCACCTTCCTTTTTGTGAAAGTATGTGTACTTTTTGCGGTTGCCATAAACGCATCACCAAAAGACACGAAGTGGAAGAGCCCTATATCCGGTCTGTCCTGAAGGAATGGCAGCTTTACAGGGAATTGCTTGGCGAAAGGCCTGTAATCAAGGAATTACACCTTGGCGGCGGGACGCCTACCTTTTTCTCCCCGGAGAACCTCCGACAACTAATTGATGGAATTTTCAGGGGGGCCGACAGGGCGCCCGGGCTCGAATGCAGCTTTGAAGGCCACCCGAACAACACTAGCAGAGAGCACCTGCAGGAACTATATAAGCTTGGGTTCAGGCGTGTTAGCTATGGGGTGCAGGACTATAATGAGCATGTACAGAAGACCATCAACAGGATTCAGCCATTCGAAAAAGTAGCCGAGGTAACACGATGGGCCCGGGAAATCGGGTTTACTTCGGTAGGCCACGACCTTATTTTTGGCCTGCCCCACCAGCGGCTGGAGCATATTGAAGAAACAGTGGCCCGAACCAGGCAGCTGATGCCGGACAGGATAGCATTTTACAGCTATGCCCATGTTCCCTGGCTAAAGGGGAACGGCCAAAGGGGTTACAAGGATTCTGACCTGCCGGCCGCTGAAGAGAAGCGCCAGCAATATGAACATGGCAAGACCCTGCTCGCGGAGGCCGGTTATGTAGAGATCGGGATGGACCACTTCGCACTGGAAAGCGATTCGCTCTTCCACGCCATGCAATCCGGGCAGCTCCACCGTAATTTTATGGGGTATACGGCTTCGAAAACACAGGTCATGATTGGCCTGGGGGTTTCGAGTATCAGCGACAGCTGGTATGGCTTTGCGCAAAATGTGAAACAACTGGAGGAATACCAGCATCTGGTTGCAAACGATATTATTCCCATATACCGGGGGCATATCCTGAACAAAGAGGACCAAATCATCCGCAGGCATATCCTGAACCTTATGTGCCGTTTCGAGACTTCCTGGGATAAAGCTGAAGCCGTATTTCCCCAATTGGATGCCGTTTTAGGCTTGCTGCAGGAAATGGCAGCGGACGGCCTGGTGGAAATAGGGGGGACCCGGCTCAGGGTTACAGACAAAGGACGGCCTTTTATCCGAAATGTCTGTATGGCCTTTGATCTCCATTTACATAGGAAAACTCCGGAAAAAAGGCTATTTTCAATGACGATTTAAACAAACGCCCATAAAATGAAAACAATCATAGTACCTATAGACTTTTCGGAACAGGCAGCCAATGCCTTAAAGGTGGCAGCCTCCCTCGCAAAAAGGCATGGTTCGGAAATCCTGGTCCTGCACATGCTGGAGCTGAATCAGGCTATCATTTCCTCAACCGAAGGATTCTACCAGGAACATACTGTCTTCCTGCTGAAACTGGCCGAGAAACGAATGAAGGAATTCCTGGCCAAACCCTATCTCGAAGGTTTGAAGGTTACCCCGATTATAAAACATTTCAAGGTTTTTGGAGAGCTGAATGAAATAGCCGAAAAGCACAAAGCTGATCTGGTGGTGATGGGATCCCACGGCACCGACGGGCTGAAGGAAATCTTTATAGGGTCTAATGCAGAGAAGGTAGTCCGGCATTCAAACATCCCGGTACTGGTGATCAAAGACGAGATCAGTGATTTCAAGGTCACCGACTTTGTATTTGCGAGCGATTTCCAGAAGGAGAATATACGTGCCTTTAATAAGGCCCGCGAGTTTGCCAAGAAACTGAATGCACGGTTTCACCTGGTATATATAAACACCCCCGGTGACGAATTCCTCAGTGATCAGGATATACATACGCGCGTTGCCGAATTCCAGAAGGAAGCCAATTCGGGGATAGAAGTGGAGATTTACAATGACTACACTGTGGAGCGGGGCGTCCTTAACTTCAGCGAAAACATCAATGCCGACGTAATCGGGATACCCACCCACGGCAGGAAAGGGTTGTCGCACTTCTTCATGGGAAGCATAGGGGAAGACGTTGCAAACCATTCAACAATCCCGGTAATCACCTTCAAGCTGTAGGAACCTCTCCGTAACCCCTGATAGCGATAATTTCCTTCAGGGATTTAACATTGGGAACAGCCGCCTTATTTCATCCCCGGTAGGTTGTTTCCCGTATTCGCATATCTCAAAGGCCTCGGCATGCCTTACTTCCGTAGCTGCGGGGCCATACCATTTTTCCAGGCTTTTCCGTGTGGCTGGATCCGGGCTTGCTGCCCGCCACCCGGCCAGATAAGCTAACCGCTCTTTTTCTCCGGCGGGAACTTCATCCAGCTTTCCTGCGGTCCAAGGAAGCCAGTCGAAGAATTGTGATTCATGGGCTGCGAGGGCGTATATTTTTTTGTCGAAAACCGGGGTTATATCGATGGCTATCTGAGGTTCGAATGGCGCGGGCTTTTGAAAATGGTCTGCAGAATACAGGAAAACCGGGTTTTTCTCCAGGGGTGGTGATTCGGGGGCTAGACCGGGTACAATTACCATATATGCGGCATCCTGCACCAGCACCCCCGTATACCGATGGTCCGGATGATAGTCGTTCGGCCTGGGGGCGATCACTATATCGGCATCCCAGTCGCGGATCTCACGGATCACCTGCATCCTGTTTTCCAGGGTGGGGAGCAATTCCCCGTCATGGTTGTCGAGCACCGTATAGGTTACCCCAAAACGCTTCCCTGCTTCCGCGGCTTCTTTTCGGCGGATCGCCTCCAGGTCTTCCCTGCCATGGGAATAATGGCCAGCGTCTCCGTTAGTAAGGGAAACGAATTTTACCCTGTGGCCCATAGTGGAATACAACAGAGCGGTACCACCCGCATCCAGGTCGCAATCATCGGGGTGCGCGCCAAAAACAATAACATTCAATGGCTCTTCCTGCGCCCCTGCGGCGACCGTTAGCCCTAGCAGGCCCAAACAGCAAATTACGGTTTTAACCATGGCAGAAGATTAAATTAGCTTCATAGCTTCAGGATCCCAGTGTACGGGTTTGTCCTGGAAGTAACTCTCATTGGCCAGAAGTGCAGCCCCTGCAGCCCGTAGCCCGAAGGTAGGATCCTGTACAACCTCCCTGTTTCCCCTTACTGCTTCAATAAAATTACGGAGGTGGTCATAATGGGCACCCTGGTAATCCCTGGGGGCTTCAAAGACGGTTTCCCCAAGGTTAAGCAAAGCCTCCCTGCTTACCAGGTCTTTTCCTGCATAGGATTCCAGGATTTTTTCCTGGGTAGCTTTGGTGTATGCCACCATGGAATACCCTCCGGGAACCATATCGAGCTTAGACCGCACCAGGCGTACCGAATTGCTGCCGACTTCCATGGAACCTTCGGTGCCAACCAGGCGGAATCCGCCACCGCCACCTGAACCTGCTATAAAATTAATACGGAAGGAAGCATTAAAGGCCGGGTGCGTTTTGGTTTCGGGATAGTCGTAGAGCGTAATGGTTACATCGGGGACATCCCTGCCATCTTTCCAGTACCTGAGCCCACCTGTCGACTGAGCTTTTACCGGCCCTTTTGAGTCTATGACATGGTGAAGGGTGGAAAAGGCATGAACAAAGAGGTCTCCTGCAACGCCGGTGCCATAGTCCGTGTAGTTTCTCCATCGGAAAAAGCGGGTCGGGTCGTATGGAACTTTGGGAGCGCGGCCGAGGAAAGTATCGAAATCCACTGTCTCAGGGCTGGCATCCGGGGGGATGGGATATTGCCATGCCCCCTCGGAAGAATAGCGGTCATTGTACATATCGAGCATTACCAGTTCCCCTATGGCCCCGTCTGCATATAACTCCTTTGCTTTTTCATTCCCGAGGGACGACATGCCATGGCTGCCCACCTGGCACACTACGCCTGTCTGCTTTTGGGCCTGGATGATTTCATGGCCTTCCGCAAACTGTTGTACCATGGGTTTTTCACAATAAACGGCTTTCCCTGCTTTGAGGGCGTCTATGGTAATGGTCTTGTGCCAATGGTCCGGGGTGGCTACGATTACCGCGTCTATGTCTTTGCGATTGAGCAACTCCCTGTAATCGCGTGTAGTGAAAATATGGTCTCCCCAATCCTCCTTTGCCCTGTCGAGCCGCCCGGTATAGAGGTCGCACACCGCAACCAGTTCCACTCCGGGCACCTTCAAGGCGTTCCGCGTATCATAAATCCCCTGTATTCCTGCCCCGATAAGGCCAAGGTTTACTTTGTCGTTGGCCGAATAGGTATGCAGGGGGTAATCCCTGCGGAGGATCACGGCCTTCCCGGAAGGGGAAGCCAAAATATAAGGCGCAGAAGCCATAGCGGCTGTGCCCAGGGTGGCTTTCCTTAAAAAAGTCCGTCTGGATTTATGGTCTTTCATGTTGCAGGTGCATTTTGGATTAAAAATTATAGGCCGTTCAAGGTACATTTTTTTACCAAAGAGGCAAAGCCCAATTTAAAAGGAAGATAAAACCGGTCTAAAGTGGCAGATAGCTGCGATTTTTCAGCAGGTCATCTGCGAGGTCGTTTACAGTTAGTTTTTCCAGGTTGTTGATCAGTTTGGTGCGGGAGGGTTGAAAGATGGCATGCAGGGGGCAGGGTTTCTCCTCATTGCAATCCATGAGGCTCAGCATGCAGGCGGTCATTCGGGAGGGGCCATCTATGATTTCGATAATACGCATCAGGGGCTGGGCCCGGTTCTCCTCACTCAGGTAAAAACCTCCTTTCGGACCCCGGGTGGATGATATGAGTTTCTGGCGTGAGAGCTCCTGAAGCAACTTGGCGAGGTAAGCCTTCGGGACATTGATCTTCCCGTGGAAATCCTTCACCATAAGTTTGTGCTCTTCACTGGAATTCAAAGCGAGGAATAACACTGCCTTTAACGCATATTTGGAAGAATTGGAGAACATGATGGGCCAATGAGGATTTATTGAACAATATTAAAAAGATATTTATGTCCTCAATATGACTAAAATCATATTATAAAAGAGCTTCCCCCCCTAATTTTGACCCTGAATATAACAACAACAAGATGAAATCAATCACCATTATTACTACACTCCTTATGGCCGGCTTATTTATTGGCTGCGGGGGAAAGGAAGAGAAAAAGGAAGACGGCTTTAAAATGGACAGGCAGAAGACCAGCACGGAGCAAACCCAGGAGGCCCCGCCGACGGATGCTGTAAAGCCATCGGAGCGGATAACCCTGGATAACAAGGGGGTAGGCCCTGTTAAATCGGTAACCCTAGCCCCGGAACCAGACCAGGCGCTTGCAGCCAGCGGAAAGGAAATTTATGATCAGATGTGCCTCGCATGTCACAGGATAGGGAAACGGTTTATCGGTCCGGCGCCAAACGGCATCCTTGAAAGGCGGAGTCCCGAATGGGTCATGAATATGATCCTGAACCCTGAAGTCATGGTGAAGGAAGACCCGCTGGCAAAGGAACTGCTGGTAGAATTCAACGGATCGCCTATGGCTAATCAGGGGCTTACCGAAGAACAGGCACGGGCGGTGCTCGAATATTTCAGGACCCTCGAATAACAAATAATTAGTAAACAAACAAGATTCAGCAAATCCTATAATCTGGAATAACTAGCGCCTGTAACACGATCATCACAGGCAAATTCGACATAACAACAAATCCAAAACAATGAAAAACACATCAATAGTAGCAGGAGTATTCCTTGGCCTGGCAGTCTCTTTAACGGGATGCGGGGACAA
>Ga0209347_1001288_pt1 | contig 42946 bp, 41 predicted proteins | sample AutmiccommuBRH23_FD_187382 | JGI IMG/M metagenome (GOLD analysis project Ga0209347, IMG submission 187382) | Deep subsurface microbial communities from Mt. Terri, Switzerland - Autotrophic microbial communities BRH/23 (SPAdes) (version 2) | ecosystem: Environmental > Aquatic > Deep subsurface >... | reverse complement strand
TAAAGTGTGGTCAGGAGGGTGTTGAGGTCGGTTTTCACACACAGGGTTTAACACCCTCCGCCTCCGACTAACAGCGTCCACGCGGTCAACGCCTAATAGGACTCACTCATCTAGTTGCTCAGGTCGTCGTAGATGGGTGGCCTGAGGGGATGCGAACGGGTCTCCCGAAGCGACGGACGGACACCGACGACGAGCACACGGCCCGGATTGAAGCCCATCAGCTTGAAGCCATCGAACGGCGCGTGAAGATCGTGACGCGCTAGCGACTGAAAGTCCATCCTTCAGCGCGTGCGAGTCCAACGAGGTTCGTCGTGGGTACTCCAAACTCTGCGGCGACGTTGGGGATTTTCTGGTTCTTGTCAGTCACGTTCGGTCCAGCAAGGCTCTCCTGGGTCACCACTGTGGCACTCTCGTGATCGGCGTGCGCGATAACCCAAGGGTCCGCTTCATTCTTCGTGTCCTGGACCCAGTCAGGGTGAGCGTCAGAAATCTCCTGGACGAGCGGCACTTCCGACGCGTCGTGCGGGCATACGAGACCGGTGGTCTTCTTTGCCCAGGCAGCTAAGCCGTCCGTGCCACGATCGACCTCGTCGACAACGCTTTGACATACGCAGGCGGCGAGATCGGCGGCCAAGTCCTCAAGCGCCTCCCACAGTCCAGGAAACACGTCACGCGGAAGTTCGCGTTGCATGAAGATAAGAATGTTCGAGTCGATGGTGTAGACGCTCATCGTGTCCCCCCGGACATGCGCGCTGCCTCGCGCATCCTGTCAATCGTCGGCACCTTCGCGTTGAGCATGTACGTGGCGTCCATGTAGTCGATGCGCCGAGTGTCAATTGCGTCGAGCACTGCGTTGAGATACGTCGCACTCAAGTCACGCTTGCGCAAAAGCCAGTGGGGCGGGAACCCGTCCTTCGCACGCTGCTTTCGGCGCACCTCTTCCCAGCCAATCCGAGATTCCTCACGGACACGCTCGAGTTCGTCGTCGTCGAGGTGCCCGAGTGTCCTTAGCCGAATCGCGGACGCGAGGTGGCTCGTGCCGAAGGCGGTGCGCACGGCATCGACCTTGCGCGCGGCGTCATCAGCTACGCCAGCAAGCGCCTGAGCGACCAGTCTCTGCGGCATGAGAAACTCGGCCGCGAACCTGTTTGCCAACACCTCTTCTTCGCTGGTATCGACGTTCAGGCACAAACCGGAAGATCGGTTTGCCAAGTGGGCGAGCTCGTGGAACAACGTGAAGGTGCGCCCGGGCTCAGAGTCGGCACCATTGAGGAGCACGATCGGTGCGGTCTTGTGGAATACAGATACGCCACGAAACTCCTCCAAGTCGATGCTCGTGGCCTGGAACACCAGGACTCCGGTGGCCTCGACGGCCGCAATCCAGTCGCCGAGGCCGAGCCTCAGGTGCAGCGCAGCCTCCGTGCCGAGGAGTTCGCGCAGGTCGTCCGCCCTGTGCTCCACCGTGTCCCAGTTGAAGTTGGTGAGCGGAAAGTGGTCAGCGGACTCATGCGGCAAATCGAGGAAGTAGTCGCGGTACTGCGCTATGCGCCGCATCTCGCGAATCGCCGCGCGGCTCAGTTCGTGTCCGTTCTGGCCGCGGAAGTCAGGGGTGTCCGGCACGCCGGTGTGGTCCGGCGGGGAAATGAGGAAGGATGCGGAAGTCCGTCCAAGCGCGCGTGCCGCTATCTGCAGTTGTCGGAGGGTCGGCTGGGCCTCGGATCGCTCCCACGCAGCAACAACTTCAGGGCGCACGTTCACACGAGTCGCGAGTTCGTCCACACTCCAGCCCGCCGCCTCGCGCGCCCAGCCGAGGGTCGTCGGGTTGATAGACGCTCGTACGGACATCTCTACCTCCTCACCTCTGTCGACAAATTAGCAGGGACAGACGAGCGTAACCCTGAGGACTGACGTGGTGAATCGACATTGCCATTGTCGTCTCCTGTACTTCGACCTCGTGAAGCAAGGCCGACGTGCGTCGTATCCGTGAGCGCTGCGCCATGGCGACGCGGGTCCAACTGTCCAGCCAGCCGGAAGCAGAGACTCTGGAACGACTACGACACGACTTAGGGGGTGTGGACGCCGGACGCTAATCTGTGGAACATGGCATCACGGCGTGACGAAGCACTCGAACTCGCACAGGAACTCGTAACCGACATCGAGCTAGAGCGCGTAGCCCCAATGAGCATCCTGCTCAAGGCAATCCGTCTCGCAACACTCGTGGACGACAAGTGGGCCATCTTCTGGCTCGGACAAGAGCGAAACGGCTTCAATGCCCCTGACGAGTTTCACGCGAAGGAAGCAGCGGAGCACACGGGCCGTCTTAGGGACCCTGGTGACCACTGGGACGACGTCAACTCGAAGACGCTCACCGAACTCATTTACCTGAGCACCGAAGCTTGGGAAGACGAAACCCAACGCAGGGCGGCGCGGCTTGTTCAAGGAGTAATGGGCGCGGTTCACGCGTTCGCAGTTGCGACCTACGTCAAACTCCGATTTGGTAGCGTGATCGAGTCCGCCTTCGAGCGCGTCCGAGAGACCGTAGATGCGAAAGTCGCCGCCCTCGTTCCGGGAGCAGCGGACATGTTCGCATCGGCGTTTGAGAACGTAGAGTCAGACAATCCCGAAGACTGGGCAAACGCTGCGGCGACGTGCCGGCGGTTGCTGAAGGAAGTCGCGGACGCGCTCCAACCTCCGGGCCCGGACGTGGACGGCCGGAAGATGGGAAACGACCATTACACCAATCGCCTCATTGCGTGGATTCAGACGCACCAGCCGAGCGAGACGCTCGGAGACCTGGCTACCTCGGATCTTGAACATTTCGGCAACCGACTCGACGCCGCTGATAGCGCCGGGCACAAAGGTGCGCACTCGACCGTGACACAGGACGATGCAGCGCGCTTCATTACTGGCACCTACCTGCTGATTGGAGACATCCTTGCGTTGGCCCCTGGCGCCGTTGACAGCGCGGTCGAGCGCGTACTCGGCGATGCCTCGACGCACGTCGACGTCCAGGCCGTCGTGAACACCGTGAAATACGACGTCAACGTGAAGACTGAGAGCGAGTAGTCGTCACCCCGACACCTTCCCCAGGTTCACTTCGGCCCAGACCGCCGTGTAAAGACGTGGTAAAATGGGGTGTTTCTTGCCCCTGGAGAGCATCCGACTTTGGACACTCTCTCGCCAGGACGCTCCTGCTTTGCATCGCATCATTCGCTACGACACTGTTGCCACTGATTCGCGACAACTGGAAGGAGGTACTGACTATGACAGGTTCCCTGATCACGATCATCACCTTCATCGGAGCACCACACCTGGGAGAGATGTTGTCCAGGGGCAAGGAACACCTCAGCTCATGACCTTGGCGACGTTCGCCTTCGTCCACGCTCTCGCCTTCCGGGGGCTAAGTCCACGCCGGTTGAGGTCGTCCGCAACCGACTGCCAGTCGTGACCGGCTGCGCGCAACGCGTGAACCTAAGCCAGGACGCGCTGCTCATTCGGCACGGGTCCTTGCTTGGAGAACCCAAACGGGCACGAGCCGGATGGGTGTCCGCCCTTGGCTGCCTTGGCCTTGCGGCCGTCTCTCAGCCGCTTGACGGTCAGCCCGGTCCAACTCGGCAAACACGCCAGCCATCTGCCGCATGGCCGTTCGCATCGGATCGTCCGGGTCATCCTTGGGCACGCGGCCCGTATCGGCTGGATGAACCTCGGAGCCGTACTTCCACGCCTCCGCGAGAATGACCTCCTGCGTCGTCAAGGCTCGGGCCAGGCGGTCTAGCCTGGCAATCACTAGAACAACTGCCAGATCGTCTCTCAGCATCGTGAGGCAGTCCATCAAGGCTGGCCTCTCAGGTACAGGCAGGGTTCCGGAAAGCCCTTCGTCGCGCAACGCGGAAACGACCTCGAGGCCGGCACGGGTCGCGTACTCCCTGCACTGTCGCTCCTGTACGTCGAGGCCGTGGCCGTCGAATGCTTGGCCGTTTGTCGACACTAGTAGGTAGATGACGGTATCCATGTCAGACCACCACGTGCAGCAGGAACTCGGTGGCCTCGCGTTGCGTGCGGAACAGTCCAGCACGCGGCATCCGTTCGCCTCGGATGTAGCAGGCCCACCGAACCTGCCTCGTGGTCACTATCGAGTAGGCCCCGTGCATCACGTGCTCGGAGACTCCCACCTTCACGACTCCCCCAAGTTTTTCCTCGACTACCTGCCTTGGTCCGATCTCTCGAAGCTTCTTCGCGCCTTCCGCCTCACTATTTGGACACTTGTCCGACAGTTGAGATTCGACTAGGCGATGATGGAGATGTCAACCAAACCCATGGGTCGGTAGGCTCTCGGCAGGAGGTGGGATCATGCTGAGGAAGGCAAGCTTCTGGGTGCCGCTCGGGATCGCGGTGGGCTTGGCAGCCTGGCTGTGGTTCAGGATCGACGATCCACTTGGCAAATCCTTCGCCACATATGTCCAGGCGGTCACGACACTGTTGCTCGTCGCGGTCACGACCACCTACGTGGTTCTCACCGGTGAAATCGCCGCAGCGACGAAGGCGCAACTCACCTACTCGAAGGCGCAACGTGAGATTGACGCGGTGACGCAACTTTGGGAAGCGTTCGCGGCACTTCCGGCCGTCGCTCATCAAGTCGCTGGCGACATACGCCGGTTGAAGGCCACCATCGATCACGCGCCCACCGACTACTACCTTCTCGAAAAGTCGCGATCTGCACGCGTCCTGCAACTCTCGTCGTTCCGCACGGAGATTGCGCGCAACATGATCCACGTGAGCGATGACGTCAAAGAGCAAGCCCTCAAGGTCGCGCAGGACTACGACTGGCTTGCGGGACTCGCTCACATACTCGACGAACAAGTCTCCGGGGAGTTCGCACGATCGACAAAAGGAGACGGCACAGGTTTCGACGCCACGGACTTCAAGAAGCGCTGGAACGACCTGCAGGAGTATGTCTACCTGGACTTTGATTTCCCCGACTGGCACGGGCTAGGGGAGGCAAGTTTGGGCAACACCGCCAAAGCCTCTGGCGAAGAGTTCCAGAAGTTGGTCAAGACCAAGATCGTCGCATCGAGGGCTTAGGAGGAAACCTTGTCTCTAGAAGCGGTTACTCGGCGCTAGAACGTCCCCGGAGCACACGGGATCTTCGTCTGACCCAACTAGCACCCTTTGCTGTCCTGGCGTTCCAGAGCAGGACGTTAGGTATGGCAAACAGTGCGTGCCTCACTGAGCAAGGTGCGTCACGGAGCGGAAGTCGTCCTGCGCACAGAATGGTTGTCGAACCATGTCCAGGCACTATCGCGTCGAGGAGGGGAGATCGGCTGTTGCGGCTGATAGGAGGCGACGCCTAGCGGCGCTCAGCATGCTCGATCGCACGGTCGACTCCGTAAACGCCCAATTCGACCAGACGATCAAGGATGTCGAGCAATGCCGAGACCCGCCTGTCGTCGCGTGCCTGAGCCAAACCTCGGACGACCAGGCTCGCTATGTGATGCGCGTCGCCAGCCGCACCCGTTCGGATATCTGCTACCTCGCTGCCGTATATGTCGAGAAAGCGGTGCGCGGCGAGATCAGCCAGGTCGTCAACCTTGTCGGGGGCTTCTTCCAAGGCGATCAACAGTTGGGGGGTGGCGTGGATGTAGCTCGGAGACGCGATCAGGTCCGCGAGGAAACCGGCAAGCGGACGCAGGCTCTGCCCCCTAAGGTGGCTGACGAGCCCACCCACTGCCTTACGGACCACGTCGTCATCATCGTGCATGAGTCGGCGCAACGTGGCCAAAACGAGTTCTGAGTTTGCGGCACGATCGACCCTGGCGCTGCAAACGCTAGCCGCGCCAGTGCGGATCTCGAGATCACCGGCGAGTGCTCGCTCCATGAGTCGCGGACGATCCCACTGAAGAGCCGCGAACGCCGCCATGCTGCCGCCCGCATGCCTTACCTCCCCGTGTGTCGACTCAAGCATTCGATCGATCACCGGGTCGATTCGGTCCGGGTCGACGTTGCCGATGTACATCATCAGATTGCCGACAAGGTCGGAGGCGAGCAGGATGTCGTCAGCATCGATGAGGCACTCAAACGCCTCGTATGCCGTTGGCCGTGCATGTCGTAGGCAGGCCGCGATGGTGTGGGCAACACAGGACCGCACACTGAGGACCTGGTCAGTGGCGAGCGCGACAAGGTGCGGACTGACCACTGCCGTCCGCTCTCCGTGTACGTCATGAACTAGGAGGTCGCCGAGTACCTCGGCGAGGTTCCCTCGCGTCGTGTTGATGCCGTGCTGATGCAGGTCGCGGCCCCGGCGTTCTTCACCTGGACTTGTGAATACCGGCGAATTGTCCTTGGGATCTCGCGCGTGCTGGGCACGCTCCAAGATGAGTTTGACGATGTCGAGTGGCGTCTCGTCCAGCACGCGCCGCACCGACCACCCGAGCCAACGATCACAGTCAGGCAGCCCGAGACTTGCGATATGCCGGATCGCATCAAACACCGCTGGCTGAGCCTCGGATGAGATCGCCGTCTCACCAAAGCCCCAAAGAACTGCACTGGGATACGCAGCGTTCGTCGTCGCAGTCATCTGCATGGCAAGGCCCGCAAACCGGAGTGGGTCCTCAATCGTGCGGCTCTTGAGCGTGTGCGACAGTTCGCGCGCACCACCGACTGGACCCACCCAATCGCGGTCGTCGCCGTCATGCTTGACCATGGCGCGGAGCCATTGCTGGTCAGACATCTTTGAAGTCGCAGCGTCGGCAACAGGAGAGCCCACCGTGTAACTAGTGATACCCGTCGGTGGCGGAGGCGTCTCCAGACCGAACTTCCGCTGGTACTCAGCAAGTCGACGCGCACCCACCGGGCTAAGCCGGTGGCGGTCAAGCGCCGACAAGAACGTGAACGCGGTGTAGCCAAACGAACTGAAACGTTCGTACGGATTGCGGAGGTCTCGCAGCGCGTCTTCGAGGCGACCGTGGACGTCGTCGTCGACGAGCGGCGCGATGGCTTCGACAACCTCCCTCGAGAGCCAGTGACCGTCTGACGTGTACCCGCTTTCAAGGCGACTGCCGCCTTCCAGGATCAGTTCGGCTGCCCAATCTTGGAAATGCGCAGCACCACCTATGAGCGCGCGGAACAGCAAAGCCTGAGCAGAATCGTGTCCGTCCGCGGCAAGGATCCGTAACAGCGGCGCGACCGACAACGGGGCTGTTGACGCACGGATCGCGAGTGCATTTGCCGCGCCGGAGTAGAGGGCGAGACCAACGTTCTCAGACGAATCCTCCGATGGCATACGGAAGCTGAAGTGGCGGTCGCAGACTAGTTCGCCACTCTGCCGCTCATACGACGTCGCTTTCATAACAGCGAGAAGATACGGGACTACGGTCTCGGCAAAGGCCCGAGGTTCCGACTCGCTTGACGCCCCGATGAGGTCTGTGGCGCCGTACTCTCGCGAGCCGAGAACGGCGATCTTGCCGTCTTCGCCGGGAACCAGTGCCGACGCGTTCTCCACGTAGAAGATGCGAAGTAAATCGATCGCCCATTGCGGTTCGTGCTGCGCAAGATCATGAACCGACAGCCACAGGTCTTGGTCGTCGAGCTCAAAGCCCCCCGATCGAACCGCTGTGAGGAATAGGTCGAACATAGGCCTGCTCTTGTGAAGGTCAACGCGCACCGTAATCCACTTGAGCCACTTCAGATACTCGGGTGCTTCTTGCCTAGCTGCGAGAAGTTCCGAAACCACTTCGTCGCGAAAAGCTCCGGCGTTTGCCAGCCACGTGATGCCTCGATCGCGCAGGGCCTGATCGGCGCTGTCGAGCCACGTTTCTACAAGCCCGCGATCGTGGACCACGGTGAACCAGGCCGGGCGGGCTATCTGCTGCCACAAGCGCCTAGTCAGGAGCGAGTCGGTCGCACCGATTCGCAGAACGAGATCGAGGTCCTCCTCGGTCGGCGTGCCCACGTTGGCGAACACGGTCAAGACCGTTTCTTTGAGGTGGAAACGGATGGCCGGTTCGGCCAGCAACTGCTCGACTTCTGCTCGGAAACGCGCTGCATCACGCTCACGCAGCAGTTCAAGAATCTGACGCACCTGAGCCCGTCGGAACAACTCTTGCTCCTGCGCACAGAGGAAATCGACCATCGACTGCTGTCGCGACAACCACTGCCGCGCGAAGGTGTAGTCAAAGAACGTCTCATGGAAAAAGGAGACGCGGTCGCCATCGATCGCCAGGACTTGCTCAGACGCCAGCACCTCGGCGTCGCGAATGTAGTCCTCGGGGTCGAGAATCTCGATGGCGACCGAGAGCGCCTGCTGATCGCTCGCGGCGTTAGCGATGCGCGCCAACACCTCGTTGAAGCGCACGTCAGGGCGATGGAGCTTGATGGTTTGGAGCTTGCGGTGCCAAAAAGCATCGAATAGCGATCCACGCGACGTGAAGTTGAGCGCGCCAGGTTGGCTCGCAACCGTTTCGAGCAGCACGAGGTTCAGCGGCGACTTCAGCAACTCCCGTTGCGACGACGTGAGCGCTGTGGCGTCGAGGCCCATCGCCTCAACGGCACCGGTGACGACCTCATCGCGCAGCGGCTCGACGGTGAGGCGCTCAACCTCTGTCCGGGCATCGAACCTCCGAATGCGATCATCGTTCTCGACGTCGAAAAGGCGGCACGCAAGAATGACCCGCACACCGTCGACCGACGTAGCCTCATGGATCAGATCCTCGATAACGTCGTAGCGTTCGGAAAGCCGTCCCGACGCGCGTGACACCGCGTCCAGCTGGTCGATGATGAGGAATGCGTCGCGGCCATCAGCGGCCATCCGCAGCGAGGCGACCGGCGAGCTCGTCAAGCCCAACTGCACCCCAAGTTCGGCTGTCGAACTGAACGCCCCGCAACGGTCGAGTCGGAACGCTAGCACCTCGGCGCCCTTCGACTCAAGGCCACTCGCGGCCTGGTAGAGGACCGAGCTCTTGCCTCCCCCGCCAGTGCCGACCACCAGCGCCAGACGCGTCTTGTCCATGAGTTCGATGAGATCAGCAGATTCCGTGCGCGGGATACTCGGCTTCAGCAGCTCCCGCTCCACCGTGTGACGCCAACTCCTCGTTGTGGCGTCTACCTCATCATGTGCTGTCCGTTTCGCCGTTGCATGGCGGACGTTGATGCCGTAGCGGTTCAGACCTGCAAGCAGTTCACGCCTGGTGAGTGGCTCGCGGAGATGCTCCAGCAGCACTGTGCCGACAGCGACGGGGAGCAACGACTCTGCCGCACCCTCCAGCAGTGTGGCGGCAACCATCGCGTTGGTTTTGTCGAGCAGCCTTTCGTCACCAAGCTCGAACCACATGCCGCGAAGCACTCGCCAAGCTCCCTCGGCGCTGCCAAAGAGGTCGCGAGCCGCGAGCTCACTAAAGACTGGGCTCAACTCTTGGGTGAGCTGACGCGCTACGAATTGCTCGACATCCGGGGAATGCCGAGCCCTATCGCTGAGCACGCGCAGCTCAGCGCACGGCGTCATGGAGATGAAGTGATACTCCCGGCCGGCCGTGACGTGCCTCGCTGCGGCCGCGAAGATGCCGCGACTACCCAACGCCCGGATGGTCCAACGGTCAGCGAAGTTCTGCTGCCGCTTCACCTGCGTGACGGAGACCGCGCCCCACTCATCGACGAAGGTGAACTCAGAGCCGTCGGCCAGGTCCGGATCGAGATCCTCGACGGTAATTGCGCGCCGCTCGTCTTGAATGCACTGCAATGCGACGTGCACGGCCCATGACAACTCGTACTTGTTGCCCATCTTGTCGGCAACTCCGCCGCCAGCGCCCGTCTTGCGTGCCTGGCCTTCAACCGTCATGGGAACCATTCTGGGACGTATTGCACCGGTATGCGGGAACCTGGTCCGCCAGTCCCGCCAAACGGTCAACAGCCATCCGCAATCTGCCGGACCTCGCACCTGCGATTCTCACATTGCGCGGCGAAACAGGGAATGGAGAACATGCCCCGGCTTGCGAACACGAGCCTCCTTCTTGGCCCCACCGAAACAGCGCGAACTTACCTCTTCGCCGACCCAGTGCTGATCACGGCCTGGCAAAGGATGGGCGTCCAGCCACCCGACTTGTAGCTTCCACCGAGGAACGACATGGCGTTCAGCGGCCTCAGAATCGCTTCAAGAGATCGCACCCTCATGTCAGGGAGAACATAACCCGAGAGCGGACGCCCTACTGTTGCGACGTCGATGCGCAGCTCCTCGAAGGTCCGCGGTTGCGACGCGAGCCACGCGGCCAGCAGCTTGCGGATCCGGGCGACCTTCACGGGGGTGACCGCCTCGAGGGGCGAGCCGAACGTCGTGGTGCGGCGCGTCTTGACCTCGACCGCGACGACGCACCCGTGGTCGATAGCGACGATGTCGAGTTCTCCGAGGGCGCATCGCCAGTTGCGCTCGAGCACCTCCCAGCCGAGCGCGGCGAGCCGCTCCGCGACCACTCGCTCCCCGTACCGTCCCACCGCGTCCTTCGCCGCCATGCGCCACCTCCTCGCCTAGGGTGGCGGCGCGGCGTTCGGGCGAGGGGGCTCACTGTTCACGGCTGGGGAAGAGTCTGCGGCGGTCGCCCTGGGCACGACGAAGCGCCCGGCGCGGAGACTTCTTCGACGAGTGCCACGAGGTAGATACCCATCCCGCCGATCGGGACGCTCACGCACGGACGTTGGTCCCCTTTGGGACGCGCCCGTTCCGAATACCCTGGGGGGGATTAACGCCCTAGAATCGGGCGGACACCCGATGGAGGGCCCAACACATGCACAAACTCGTAATTCTTGGATCAGGCACGGCAGGGACTATCGCGGCCAACAAGCTGCGGCGACTGCTTCCACGCGACGCATGGGACATCACCATCGTCGAGCAGCGAGCTACTCACTACTACCAACCAGCGTTCCTGTTCATTCCCTTTGGGAAGTACAAGGCGCCAAAGGCAAAGAAGCCCGCGAGCAAGTACCTCCCCGCCGGCGTGACCCGAGTGTCGGCCAGCGTCGACAAGGTGGATCCCGAGGCCAAGACCGTAAGCCTCAGCGAGGGCACCACCCTTGAGTACGACTACCTCGTGATCGCCACGGGCACCACCCCGCGCCCGGACCAGACGCCGGGAATGGAAGACGACTGGCACGGCACCGTGCACTCCTTCTACACATTCGACGACGCGGTCGCGCTACGCGACAAACTCGCAAAGTTCGAGGGCGGACGCCTGGTGATCCACATCACCGAGATGCCCATCAAGTGCCCCGTTGCGCCGCTGGAGTTCGCGTTCCTGCTAGACGACTTCCTGACCAAGAAGGGGTTGCGCGACAAGACTGACATCACCTACGTGACCCCACTCCCTGGCGCGTTCACCAAGCCGGTCGCCGCCACCACCCTTGGCGGCATGCTCGAGAAGCGCGGCATCGTGCTCGAGTCTGACTTCATGGTGGAGAGCATCGACAACGACAAGCACGCCGTCGTGTCGTACGACGAACGCGAAGTCCCGTTCGACCTGCTCGTCACCATCCCGCTCAATATGGGAGCGGACTTCGTGGGCGAATCCGGCCTTGGCGACGAACTCAACTTCGTCACCGTCGACAAGCACACCCTGATCCACGACAAGTACGACACCATCTTCGCCATCGGCGACGCGGCGAACATCCCCACCTCCAAGGCCGGGGCCGTCGCGCACTATGAGATGGACCTGTTCCCCGAGAACTTCGTCAAGCACATCGCTGGCAAGGAGATGACGGAGAAGTTCGACGGGCACGCGACGTGCTTTATCGAGTCGGGCGCAGGCAAGGGCATGCTGATCGACTTCAACTACGACACGCAGCCGCTCACGGGTACCTTCCCCTTCGCGTTCGTGGGGCCGCTGCCGCTGCTCAAGGAGTCGCGCTTCAACCACATGGGCAAACTCGGCTTCGAATGGGCCTACTGGAACCTGCTCCTCAAGGGGCGCCCCATCCCGATGTCACCCCACCTATCCATGAGCGGCAAAGTCTTGCCGTCCGACGACTAGCACTGCCGCACGAGAGGAGAAAGACCATGCCAACGACCACCTTGAGTGGTCACGAAGTCCACGTCGACGACGAGGGCTTCATGACGGAGTACGACGAGTGGACCGAGGAGCTCGGAGCCGAGCTCGCCACCCAGATCGGCATTGAAATGACCGAGGCGCACTGGGCTCTCATCCGGTTCCTGCGCGAGGACTACCTCGTCAAGGGCGAGACCGCCACCACCCGGCGCGTTCAGGCCGCAGGCGGAGTGCCCGTCAAGGAGCAGTTCGCGCTCTTCCCCAAGAAGCCCGCCAAGAAGATGGCGTACATCGCTGGGCTGCCCAAGCCAGCTGGCTGCGTCTAGGTCCGGAAAGGACATCACCATGAGTGACACCAAACCAGCACCCATCGTCCCCAACTTCGACGACGATGAGACCGACCGCAAGCTCGTGTTTATCTGCTCCAAGGGCAACCTCGACATGGCGTACCCGGGCCTCGTGCTCGCCAACGCCGCACTCGGCGAGGGCATCCAGGTGGATATCTTCTTCACCTTCTGGGGCTTCGACATGATCACCAAGAAGCGCATGAACAAGCTGAAGTTCAGCCCCGTGGGCAACACCGCGATGCACCTGCCGTGGGGAGACGTCCGCGTTCCTCAGTGGGCCGCTGTCATCCCCGGCATGCAGCCCCTGGCCACGAAGATGATGAAGAAGTCCATCGACGACCTCGGCATCCCGCCAATCGACGAGTTCCTGGATCAGATCACCGCGTCTGGCGGCAAGCTGTGGGCCTGCAAGATGAGCGCCGACATGCAGGGCCTCACCGAGGCCGACCTGCGGGACGACGTCGAGGGCATCATCAACGCCAGCGACTTCATGGGCCTGAGCGAGGGTGCGCAGACACTCTTTATCTAGGACGTAGCCAGCGGACGGCTCACTCTGCGCTTGACGCGGTGAGCCGTCCGTTTACATCTGGGGTGGAGCAGGAAACGCTCGACCCGACCGTCGCAAGCGAAGACTCGGTCGAGCGCTAGCGCCCGCCGCGCAACTGACGGATGTCGGGCATCGCGTCGTCGTGGTCGAGCTCCTCCACGTTGACGTCCCTGAACGTCACGACGCGCACGTTCTTGACCAGTCGCGCGGAGCGGTAGACGTCCCATACCCACGCATCGGCCATGGTCACCTCAAAGTAGATGTCCGAGCCCGCTGAGCGCACCTGCAGATCGACCTTGTTGGCCAGATAGAACCGCCGCTCAGTCTCCACGACGTAGCGGAACAGCCCCACCACGTCCCGGTACTCGCGGTACAGGGCCAGTTCGGCCTCGGTCTCGTAGTTCTCCAGGTCTTCGCTGCTCACCCCCCCATCATCACTCATGACACGCCGCCACGCCGCATCGCGACGCCGCGCCGCGCCGCGATTGACACATCTCGGCCCTTAGTTATAGTGTTCCTTTAGTTGTAAACAAAGGAGTTCAACCGTGGCGGATTCATCGGCTCGCACCGACACCAACCGGGCAGCCATCCTCGCGCACATCGGTGCGCACGGAGCCACGTCGCGCGCAGATCTCGCTCGCGCCTTGAGGCTCTCCCCCGCCCTCATCACCAAGCTGGCACGGGATCTCCTCACCGATGGCCTGTTGACCGAACTCGAGCACAGCCCCTCACGCGGCGGGCGCCCCGCGCAGTTGCTCGGCCTCACCGCGGGCAGTTTCGGCGCGATCGGCGTCAAGGTCGCTCCGGATCACCTCACGCTCGTGGAGGTGGGCCTCGGCGGCGCAGTGACCCGCACCGCAACCGAACAGTTCGACGCAGGCCACACCATGGCACTCGCGCGACTGACCGACACCGTGAGCGCCTTCTGCTCCAGCTCGACTCACGCGAACCTCCTCGGAGTCGGCGTCGGGCTCCCCGGCAACGTCCTCGAGCAAAGTGCTGGCGTGGTGGACTCCACCCAACTCGGTTGGAGCCAACTCCCCTTGGGTCTTGCGCTGCGCAAAGCGACCGGCCTACCCGTCCTGATCGACAACAACGTCAACGCGTTGGCGCTCGCTGAGTCACTGTTCGGCACGGGTCGCGGTCACGAAAACTTTCTCGTCGTCACCATCGGAACCGGCATCGGCGCTGGCATCGTGGCCGGCGGCGCCGTCGTGCGCGGCCATTCGGGCAACGCGGGCGAGATCGGACACCTCCCGATGGCCGAGAACGGGCCACGCTGCCAATGCGGCGCGCTCGGATGCCTCGAGGCGATGATCGGGCAGTCGGCGCTCATCGAGACTGCTCGGCACGAGGGCGTCATCGGCGCCGACGCAGGCATCACCGCGCTCGCTGCGGTCGCGGGCGGCGGCAACGAGGCGGCACAGCGGATCTTTGCCGAGGCGGGCCACCTCCTGGGGCGCGCGATCGCGGGCGTCGTCAACACCCTCGACCCCGAGTTGATCGTGATTCTTGGCGAGGGCGCCGAGTCGTGGAAGCACTGGTCGGTGGGCTTCGAGCCGGCGCTGCGCTCCTCCGTGATTCCACGCAAGCGCGGCATCGACGTGGCGGTCGAGGGCTGGCAGGACGATCGCTGGGCCCAAGGTGCCGCATCGCTTGTCCTTTCCACCCCTTTCGACGCCGACGGCGCTTCCGGCGAGCAAGGCCGGCGGGTCCGCGCGCGCCTCATCGACGCCGCCGCAGGTGACCCCTCATGAACCGCGGCGCCACCGTCGGCACAGCAGTCGCCCCCGCGTCGCCGGGCTCGGCAAAGCCGCTGAACCCCGCGCGCAAGCCAGGCCAGACGGCGCGAGCCCGCCGTAACAAGACCACGATGATCGCGTACCTGTTCCTTGCACCCTCGGCCATCCCGCTGCTCGCGTTCGTGGTGGTGCCAATGTTCCGAGCGGCCTGGGCGAGCCTCCACACCTGGAACCTCATCAGCCCCATGAAGTGGACCGGCCTGAGCAACTACCAGGAGCTGTTCACCGACAGGGACACGCTCGTCGTATTCGGCCACACGCTGTACTACGTCGCGGGCACCCTCCCGCTCACGTTCGTCGGCGGCCTCGCGTTGGCGCTGGGACTGAACCGAGCCTTCCGCGGGCGCAACCTGCTGCGCGGCGTGTACTTTCTGCCCGTCGTCACCTCATGGATCGCCGTGGCGATCGTGTGGCGTTGGCTCCTCAACCCCTCGGTGGGCATCGTCAACACCGTCTTGGCTAACTTCGGGGTCGACGGTCCAGGCTGGTGGACGGACCCGACGTGGTCGATGCCGTCGATCATTCTGGCGTCGGCATGGAAGGACCTCGGCTACGTCATGGTGCTCCTGCTCGCGGGCCTGCAGACCATCCCCACGGACGTTCAAGAGGCCGCAACGCTCGATGGGGTGGGCTGGTTCAGCCGCTTGCGCACGATCACCCTGCCGCTGCTGTCTCCGCAGATCTTCTTCGTGGTGATCATTTCGCTCATCAACGGCTTCCAGGTATTTGACCAGGTGTATGCCATGACGGGAGGCGGGCCCAACGGCTCGTCCGAGGTAGTGGTCGAGCGCGTCTACGACCTCACCTTCCGGTACGGCCAGGCCGGCATGGCGTCCGCGCTATCGATGCTGCTGTTCGCCGTGATCTTGATCATCACCATGATCCAGGTCCGCGGCGAGCGAAAGTGGGTGAACTATGCATAAGTCGAAGCGCGCATGGATTCTCGCGGCCGTCCTCACCGTGGGCGCCATCGCCATGGTGTTCCCGTTCCTGTGGACCGTCATCACGTCGGTGACGTCCGGCGCGGGCCTCTCCGCCACCCCGAACCTCATCCCCGACGACCCCTCGCTCGACGCCTACCGCACGCTGTTCACAACCACCACGTTTGCCCGCTCCGTGGCCAACTCAGTCGGACTCGCCTTGGCCGTCACCGTCATCCAGGTGACGACGTCGGCGCTCGCGGCCTATGCGTTCAGCCGCTTCGAGTTCCCCGGAAAGCGCGCGGCCTTCGCTCTGTACCTCGCCACCATGATGATCCCCATGCAGGTCCTGCTGGTGCCGCTGTTCGACCAGATGAAGTCGCTCGGCCTCGTGGACAGCTACCTCGGCGTGCTGCTGCCATCGATGGCGAGCGCGTTTGGTGTGTTCCTGATGCGTCAGGCCATGGTGACGGTGCCCCGCGAGCTCGATGAGGCGGCCATGCTCGACGGCGCCGGCCACTTGCGCACCTTCGCCAGCATCGTCATCCCCAACGTCCGTCCCGCGATGGCCACGTTTGGGATCTTCGCCTTCATGAGCAGCTGGAACGCGTTCCTGTGGCCGCTCGTCATCCTGCGTTCCGACGAACTCAAGACCTTGCCGCTCGCCCTGGCGTCCCTCCAAGGGCAATTCACCACCGAATGGGACGTCATGATGGCCGGCTCCGTGGTGAGCATCATTCCGATGCTCGCTCTCTACATCTTCGCCCAGAAGTACATCATTCAGGGCGTAGCAGGCTCGGGAATTAAGTAGCCCGGGCACCACCCAGAAACCGAAGGAAAATCCCATGCACAAGTCAGCAATCGCCGGGGTCGGCATCGTTGCCGCCCTCGCACTGACGCTCACTGCGTGCTCGTCAAGCGACGAGCCCACAGCGTCATCCGGGGACGCTGCGTCCAGCGCAGCCGAGCCGGTCACCATCACCTACTCGAACTTCATCTCGAATGGCGGGAATGAAGACAACATGGCCGCCATCGTCGCTGCATTCGAAGCGGAAAACCCCACCATCACGGTGGATGTCACGACGATGCCGTACGCCGACTACTTCACGGCTCTCCAGACGGACCTGGCCGCAGGCACTACGGCGGACGTGTTCGACATCGAGTACGCCACCTACCCGACGTACCAGTCGGCAGGCGCATTCGCGCCCCTCGAGGGCGTCGACACCTCGGTGTATCGCGGCGACGTCGCCGCGGCGTACCAAACCGACGGCGTCTCCTACGCGCTACCGTCGTCGTTCTCGACTGTGGTCCTGTACTTCAACAAGGACCTCTTCGACGCTGCGGGTCTCGACTACCCGACGTCCGACTGGACGTGGGCTGACGAGCAGGCGGCCGCCGAGGCGCTGACCGACACTGACGCAGGAGTATGGGGCGACTACCAGCCGATTTCCTACTACGAGTTCTACAAGGCGGTCGTGCAGGCCGGCGGCCAGTTCCTCAGCGACGACGGCACCTCCGTCGCGTTCGACTCACCCGAGGGCATTGCCGCCGCCCAGTTCCTCGTCGGCAAGTCTGGAACGACGATGCCCACCGCAGAGCAGGGCGCCGGCACCCCGGACTTCGACACCAGCCTGTGGGCCGATGGCAAGCTTGCCATGTGGCGTTCGGGCATCTGGATGTTCGGCGCGGCCGCTGACAGCAGTTTCGCGTGGGACATCGCCGTGGAACCGGGAGACGCAAAAGATGCGTCGGCCGTCTTCTCCAACGCGGTGGCCGTGTCGGCCAACTCATCGAACAAGGACGCGGCGCAGAAGTTCGCCGAGTTCGTTACCAGTTCACGGGTGATGGTGGACACGCGTCTCAGTGCGGGTTGGGAATTGCCAGCCATCTCGGACGAGGCGCTGCTCGCGACGTACCTCGACCAGGGCGCTCCTGACAACCGTCAGGCCGTGTTCGACTCGCTCGACGGCATCGCCTTGCCGCCCGTCATCGGGGACAACCAGGCCGAGATGCAGGACATCATCGGCGCTCAACTGACGGAGGCTGCGGCCGGTCGCATGTCGGTAGAGGACGCGATCGCGTCCGCCGCATCGCAGATCAACGACCTCCTCGGCTGACGCACTACGAGGGCCTGGTGGCGGCGCCCAGAAATCGTCGCCACCAGGCCTTGCGAGCCTACTCCCACGTCCAGAAACGAGTGCTCTCATGACCCCGGTCGCATCCGCGCCCGATCGCGCCCTTCTTGACCATTCCCGCGCGCTCATCCGCTCCCTCCAGACCCCCGAAGGCGCGTACCCTGCGAGCCCCACGTTCTCTGCTTACAAAGGCTTCTGCTGGTTCCGAGATGGCGCCTTCATCGCCGACGGCATGTCCGCGGTGGGTGAAGTCGCTTCCGTCGACGCCTTCTTCGCGTGGTGTGCGCGCGTCGTACTCCAATACCGCGACGACATTCGTGCGGCCGTGGATGGCGCAACCGCAGGCGAACCGCTGACCGATCGCCACATGCTTCCCGCTCGCTTCACCTTCGACGGCGCGCGCGACGGCGGAGACGACTGGTGGGACTTCCAACTCGACGGCTTCGGCACGTGGCTGTGGGCCCTCGATGCCCACGCTTCGCGCCACGGCACAGACATTTCGCCCTACGCGGACGCTGTCGCTCTCACCGTCGACTACCTCGTGTCGTCCTGGCGCCGCCCCTGCTTTGACTGGTGGGAGGAGCACGACGAACAGATCCACATCTCCACACTGGGGTGCATCGGGGCGGGACTCGAGGCCGCCTCCCGGATGGGAGTGCTCGATCTTGCCCGTGCCGATCTCGCGTCCTCCACTGCAGCCACGATTCGCGACTTCGTCCTCACCAACGGCGTCGTCGATGGTCACCTCGTCAAGTGGGTCGGGTCGGACGCCGTGGACGGCTCGCTCACGTCGCTGATCGCGCCCCTACACTTCATCCCTGCCGACAACCCGGTGGCGCGGGCGACCGTCGACGCGGTCGAGGCCGACCTCGAAGTTGCCGACGGCGTCCACCGCTTTATTGCCGACACGTTCTTTGGAGGCGGCCAGTGGCCGCTCCTCAGTTGCTTCGCAGGTTTGGCGCGCGCCGCTCTCGGCGAGCCGGAGCGGGCGGCCGCCTATCTCCAGTGGGCGGCCTCGAACGCCACGAACACCCTTGACCTCCCGGAACAAGTAGACGGCCACTTGCTAGCCCCCGACCGCAAGCAAGAGTGGGTCGACAAGTGGGGGGACGTTGCCACCCCCCTGCTGTGGTCCCACGCCATGGTGCTTCGCCTCGCAAAGGAGCTAGAAAAATGATGATTCGCCACACCCCGCTTGGCTCGGGTCATCCCTACTCTCCCGACACCGACCAGCGTTGGCCCGTGCTGCCGATCGCGGGTGAGCCGCTGCGCATCGGCTCGCGCGCCACCGCCGGCGTCACAGAGGTGACTCTTCACCTGACCGAAATCCTGGCCGACGGCTCGCGCGTGACACGCGAAGTACCCTGCGCCCCCGTGGCAAGGTCGTCTCGTGGCCAGCAGGTCGACGGAGGACACCTCGCCTCGGCGCAAGCCAGGTTGGCCCGCAAGTCGGGCGGCTGGGAGACCACGATCGAGGTTGCCGCCAACGCCGTGTCGCTTTCGTACCGCCTCACGGCCTCCGACGGCACCACCACACGGCGCACTCGCGCCTCGAGCACCGAGGCGGCGCACTGGACCGAAGAGCCGGACGGTTTGGTCAGGATCGAAGGACACCGCGGCGTCGTCCCGGGTTCGGTGCGCGCGCTACGCACCGCGACACACGTCGCCAAGGTGAGATTCTCCCTCCTCCTCGCCGACGACGAGCACGTGGCGGGCTTCGGCGAACGTTTCGACCGCCTCGATCACCGCGGCACCAGCCTCGACTCCGTGGTCTTTGAGCAGTACAAGTCTCAAGGCGCGATGCGGCGCACGTACATGCCCATGCCGTTCGCCCACGTCGTCGGTGGCTCCGGCTGGGGCTTTCACGTCGACACGTCACGCCGCGTGTGGTTCGACGTGGGCGAGGCGGATACAGGCCAGCTCACCATTGAGGCGGAGACCGCCTCCCCTGCCGACGCGGCGACGGCCCTGACCGTACGCACCTTCGCGGGCTCGCCCACCGCCGTGCTCGATGCGTTCCTTGAATGCGCCGGTCGCCCCGACGAACTTCCCGACTGGGTGCTGCGCCTGTGGGCCAGCGGCAACGAGTGGAACACTCAGGCGGAAGTGGAGCGTCAGGCTGCCCTCCATGCCGAGCACGAGATCCCGGTGGGATCGATCGTGGTTGAGGCGTGGAGCGACGAGAGCACGTTCGCGGTGTGGCGCGACGCCGAGTACGAGCCCCGGCAGGATGGCGGCCCGCTTAGCCTCGAAGACTTCACCTTCCCCGCCGACGGCGCGTGGCCGGACCCCAAGGGCATGGTCGACTCCCTCCACGCACAGGACATACGGCTGCTGCTGTGGCAGATCCCGCTCATCAAGATGAGACCGCATCCCGAAGGCCAAACGCGGTACGACGCCGACGCCGCAATCCGCGAGGGACACGTCATCAGGACGCGGCACCCCGACGGCTCCCTACGGCCGTACCGCAACCGTGGCTGGTGGTTCCCGCTCAGCCTCATGCCCGACTTCTCGGACGATGAGGCCGCCCGCTGGTGGACCGAGAAGCGGCGCTACCTGGTGGAGCAGATCGGCGTGGACGGCTTCAAGACCGACGGTGGGGAGCACGCGTGGGGCTCGGACCTCGTCTACGTCGACGGGCGATCCGGCGCGGAAGCTAACAACCTCAACCCGGTGGCCTACGCGAAGGCGTACGGCGACTTGATGAAGCGGTGCGGCAAGGCCCCCGTGACGTTCTCGCGCGCCGGATTCGCGGGCTCCCAGGCCCACGGCGCATTCTGGGCAGGTGACGAGGACTCCACCTGGGACGCGTTCCGGTGGTCGATGTGGGCCGGCCTCAACGCCGCCGCTTCGGGCATCGTCTACTGGGGTTGGGACATCGCCGGATTCTCCGGGCCGGTTCCGGACGCCGAACTGTACGTGCGGGCGTTCGCAGCGAGCGCCTTCGTCCCGATCATGCAATACCACTCGGAGTTCAACCACCACCGGACGCCCTCGCGGGATCGGACGCCGTGGAACATCGCGGAACTCTCCGACGACGCCTCCGTGATCGACGAGGTCCGCGAGATCGTGGCGCTTCGCGAGCGGCTGCTGCCATACATCGCGGAGCAGGCCCGAGCCGCCGTCAACACCTCCCGCCCGCTCATGCGCCCGCTGTTCTTTGACCATCCCAACGACCCGGCCGTGTGGGCCGCGCCGCCGGAGTGGACGCTGGGCGACGACGTGCTGGTGGCACCCGTTCTCGCGCCCGGCGACGCCTGGGACGTGTACGTGCCGCGCGGCGACTGGCGCGACGCCTGGACGGGAGAGCGGGTCGGGGGCGGACAGACCATCACCACCCACACGCCTCGCCACAGGGTGCCGGTATACGTCCGTGCGTCCGCGTGGGACAAGCTCGCGCCGCTCTTCCAGCCATCGACATGACGCCCGAACAACACCGCGCATGGCTCGACGCGGCGCTCACGACCCTGTCCGCGCGGGACGATGTGGTGGGCGTCGTCGGCATGGGATCTACCGCCGATGCGTCTCGAGTGGATGAATGGTCGGATCACGACGTCGCGATCGTCGTCGTCCCGGGCGCCGAGGGCCGCTACCGGGGACAGGTCGACTGGATGCCGGAAGCCGACCGCCTGGTGCTGGTCCTCGAAGAGCACCACGGGGGCGGACGGGCCGTCTATGACGACGGGCACCTGGTCGAATGGGGCGTCGCCACCATCGAGTCACTCGGCAACTGGGCTGCGGACGATTTCTCGGTCTTGCTGGACCGTGGAGGCGTCGAGGTAGTCATGGAGAGGGTGGCGTCAAAGCCCTTCCCAGGTAACGTGCCCGATCCGACGCTTGATGCAGCGCTCTTCCTCACAGCGCTGCTGCACGGCGTCGGCAGGGCGCGCCGAGGGGAGTCCTTGAGCGGAGGAGACATCATTCGAGGGGACGCCGTCCGGGCCCTCGTGCGCGCGGTGCGGGCTCAGAGCCGTGCTGAACTCGCTGTGCTTGACCGGCTGGACGGATTGCGCCGCGTAGAACTCGCATTGCCGGCGCTCGCCGCACAGATCGCCGAGGCCATTGCGCAGGAGCCCGAGTTGGCCGCGCGAGCGCTGCTCGACATCGCCGATCGGCAGCTAGGCGTTGGAGGCGGAGGATTGTCCCCCCAAGGCCGCGCGGCAATCACGCGCCGACTCGGGTGGCCAACACCGGCCTAGCGATCGGCCCCCACCTGCTCGGGCAGCTTCCACGACACCCTGTGCAGGGGGCTCGGGCCGAGTTCCCGCAAGGCAGCCATGTGCCCCGCGGCACCGTAGCCCTTGTTGCCCTCCCAACCGTAGGCGGGGTGCGAAGCGTGCGCCGCGCGCATGAGTTCGTCGCGCTCCACCTTGGCGACAATCGAGGCTGCCGCGATCGACGCACACAGCCGGTCGCCCTTGACGACCATGGTGACGGGAGCGATGGCCGCAGTCTCGGCGTCGTCCGAGAACAGGTCGGCGACTGGCGGGGTCAGCCAGTCGTAGCGGCCGTCGAGCAGGATCGCGTCGGGCACGATGCCGTCGGACCCCAGGGAGGCAAGGGCCCGCATCCCGGCCAGACGCAGCGCGGCGATGATCCCATGTTCGTCGATCTCCGCAGCGCTCGCATGCCCGACCGCGCGGCCCACGCCAAAATCGGGGATCACGGTCGCAAGCGCCTCGCGCGCCCTGGGACTCAGTTCCTTGGAGTCCGCGAGCCCCGTGGGCCACGTGGCGCACCGCGTCAGCACCGCCACGCCGACGCTCACGGGACCGGCGAGCGCTCCCCTGCCCACCTCGTCCACGCCAGCGACCAGGCGCGCGCCCGCGTCCCACAAGGTGGTCTCGCGAACAAGAGTGACCGTCATGCCTCGACCCTAAGGGCGCCGGCTAGCCGGGGTAGGGATTGTCGAGCGTCCTCCAGTGATCCAACGGCCATACCGTCACGAACGCCGTGCCCACGACGTTGTCGATCGGCACCATGCCGCCGCCCGGGTCACCCAGGTGGGCGCGCGAGTCGGCCGAGTTGGAACGGTTGTCTCCCAGCACCCAGACTCGGCCCTCCGGAACGATGACCTCCCACGCGCGGGTGCAACTCTCCGTGCCCGGCTTGATGTAGTTCTCGACGAGCTCGACGCCGTTGACGGTGACCTTGTCGTCGGCGGTATTGCACGCCACGGTGTCTCCCGGCAGGCCGATGACCCGCTTCACGAGGTGCTCGCCAGCGTCTTGAGGCAGCAGGCCCACAAACGTCGCGAACTCGCTCCAACCCTTGGCAAGACCCGTCGGTGCTGGCTCCGCTGTCGGGCCAAGCCAGCCGCCCGGGTCGCGGAACACCACAACGTCGCCGTGACGGAGGTCGAGCGGTCCGGGACGCCACAGCGACACCAGAATGCGGTCCCTCACCTGGAGTGTGTTCTCCATCGACCCGGAGGGGATCCAGAAGGACTGAAAGACGAAGGTCTTGAGCAGCAGCGACAGGATCAGCGCGCTACCCAGCACGATCAGGAGCTCGCGGATCCACCCCCACACACGACGACCGGCGGAAAGGTCAGACCTCTCCGCCGGTGCGACGTGTGAAGGAGAAATGACTAGTTCTCGCGCTTCTCGCGAATACGTGCTGCCTTGCCGCGCAGGCCGCGCAGGTAGTACAGCTTGGCGCGGCGCACGTCGCCGCGACGGTCGACCTCGATCTTCTCGATGGTCGGTGCGTGCAGGGGGAACATGCGCTCCACTCCCACACCAAAGGAAACCTTGCGGACGGTGAAGGTCGCGCCGACGCCGGTTCCCTGACGGGCGATCACGATGCCCTGGAACACCTGGACGCGCGAGCGGGTGCCTTCAACAACCTTCACGTGGACCTTGAGCGTGTCACCGGCACGGAACGCCGGGATGTCGTCACGAAGCTGGGTGGCGTTGACGCCGTCGAGCTTATGCATGTGTCACTCCTCGCTTCTGCCACAGGTCATCCACGATCTCTTGCCTTGCGGCACTCGATAAAGGACTGTGCGCTGCGGGAACCGCTGAACCCCCTGTGGCAGGTCTCAGCTCCGCAAGCACCAACGAACTATTGTGCCACACCGTTGTCGCGGTCGGCTCACAGGTCCGGCCGGCGCTCGCGGGTGCGCTTGACCTGCTGTTCGCGCCGCCACGACTCGATCTTGCCGTGGTGACCGCTCAGCAACACGTCGGGCACGTCGAGACCTCGCCAGGACGCGGGCCGCGTGTACGAGGGGTACTCGAGAAGTCCGTCGGCGTGGCTTTCCTCGACGATGCTTTCCGCGTTGCCCATGAAGCCCGGGATCAGCCTGGTGATGGCCTCGATCATCGCGAACGCGGCCACCTCTCCCCCGTTGAGCACGTAGTCGCCGAGCGAGAACTCCAAGACCCGGAATCCCGCCGCCTCGTAGTGCTCGCCCACGCGGGCGTCGATGCCTTCGTAGCGGCCGCACGCGAATGCAATCTGATCCGCCTTGGCAAGATCGGCCGCGAGCGCCTGGGTGAAGGGAATTCCTGCGGGGCTGGGGATGACGAGCACGCCGCCCGGCTGCAGCACGTCGTCAAGCGCGCGCCCCCACACGTCTGCCTTCATCACCATGCCCGCTCCCCCGCCGAAGGGGGAGTCGTCCACGGTGCGGTGAACATCGGGCGTGCCGTCGGCCTTGATGGCGGCCCACTCGCGCAGATCGTGCACGTTCGCCTGGACCAGCTCCGCTTCGCGGGCCCTACCTAGCAGGGACACGTCCAACACCGAGAAGAACTCGGGAAAGATCGTGAGGACGTCGATACGCACTAGTGCGTCTCCCCCGTGTCCACCTGCTCCTCGCCCGCCAGCAGGCCGTACGGCGGGGTGACGATGACGCGGCCGCCCTCGACGTCGACCTCCGGCACGAACGCCTCGACGAACGGGATCATGGCACGGTTTCCCGAGGGCTCGCGGACGATGAGCACATCGTGGGCTGGCATGTCCATGAGGTCGACCACTTCGCCCACCAGGGTGCCGTCGGGACGTTCGGCGCGCAGGCCCACCAGTTCGTGGACGTACCAGGCGCCGTCCTCTTCGTCCTCGTCCGCCTCCACCACAAGTTCGACGCCCCGCAGCGAATCGGCCGCCTCGCGCGTTTCGATGTCCTCGATGCGCAGGTACCAGCGGCCCGACTGGATGCGAGAGGACACCACGGTGAGCGGCCCCGCAACCGCCGGCTCGGTCTCCAGGGTAGCGCCCGGCTTGAGTCGCTCCTCGGGCATGTCGGTCCTCAGTTCGACCGACACCTCACCCTTGAGCCCATGGGCGCGGCCGATGCGCGCAACAGTCACATTCATGAGGTCAAGACTAGAGCGCTTCGGCAGGGAGCCAACGCGCGAGCGGTGCGATCCCGCGCGCTGGCGGCGCGCACTCCCCACGGTTGGAGAGTTCTGACCGCGTGACGCCGCGCCACTCCGGCCTCGCGGGCCAAAGAACGCGTGTCGCACCCCGTCGCGGTCAGAAGTGACCAGGGCGACGGGAAGCAGTTCCCCGGAAGCCCGGTCAAGGCGTCACCCGACGCTACGAACCTTTCGCGCACCCAACACTCCGCCCTCGCAGAGCGCCCACCGCGTCACGCGGCGTGTCGCCATCCTGAAAGGTTCGGAGTGTCGGGGGCGGAGTGTCGGGGGCGGAGTGTCGGGGGCGGAGTGTCGGGGGCGGAGTGTCGGGGGCGGAGTGTCGGGGGCGGAGTGTCGGGAGGGCGGCGGCTCGAGGGGGAACGCAAAAGGCCCGGCCCCTCGAAAGGGACCGGGCCTTGCGCACTGCTGGGAACTTAGTCGACGTCCACGATGTTGACGCGAACGTCTTCTCGCGAAACGGCGTCGACGACGGTGCGCAGCGAGTTCGCCGTGCGGCCGTGACGGCCGATGACTCGCGGAAGGTCGTCCGGGTGGACCACCACATTGAGGGTCACGCCGCGACGCCCAGAACGCTCAGTGACACGCACGTCTTCCGGGTTGCGGACGATCGCACGGACCAGGAACTCCAGGGCCTCAAGGACCATGCGTTACTTCGCCTCCTCGTCGAGGGTTCCCTCGACCTTGTCGCCGGCGTCGCTCGGGTTGCCTTCGGCGATCTCGACGTCAACATCGGTGCCTTCGTCGGTGGGAACCTCAGAGGACTCGTCAGCAACCACGTCGGCTGCGGGCGTCGCGTCGGCCTCAGCCTTGGCGGCCACTTCGGCCTCCTTGGCGGCTACCTTGGCAGCCGCTTCGGCCTCCTTGGCGGCCTCCTTGTCAGCCTCCGCCTTGGCGGTGGCCTTCGCGGCCTTCAGCTTCTCGGCCTGGTCTGCGTGCGCCTTGATGGCGTCCTCGGGGTTGACCTTGCCCTCGGCAAACTTGACGGTGCTCTTCGCGTCCTTGTCGCCCTTGAAGATGCCCCAGTCGCCCGTGAGCTTCAGCAGCGCGCGCACCTGGTCGGACGGCTGTGCACCGACCGAAAGCCAGTATTGGACCCGCTCGGAGTCGATCACGATGACCGAGGGCTCCTCGGTGGGGTGGTACTTGCCGATCTCTTCGATGGCACGACCATCGCGCTTAGCGCGCGAGTCCATGACGACGACGCGGTAATAGGGGGCGCGCTTCTTACCAAAGCGCTTGAGGCGGATCTTGGCTGCCATTTTCGGTACTGCTCCTATGCATTCGGTGTGAGTCGGGCGGCGTCGATCCGGGAAATGAATCGGGTCGCCTGACAAGACGAATGGTCACCAGCGGGTAGAGGGCCGCGAGCGCCAACGGACAAGTATGCCAGAGTACGCGCCCGGTGCGCGAACGCTACGCGGGCAGGATCGATGGCCAGCCGGACGATGCGTAGGCGCCGTAGGTTCCATCGGGACGCACGGTGGTGATCGCCATGGCCTCCATGCCGGAGTCCAGCGCGGCCGACAGCACCTTTTCGCCCCCCGCAGCGATCGCCGTGGCCCACGCATCGGCGTCGACCATGTTGTCCGCCATCACGGACACCGACAGGTAGTGGTCGGCACCCTCCCCCGTCGAGGGATCCCAAATGTGGAGGCCCTTCTGCGCGCTTCCCGACGTGGCAAGCGCCCTGAACTTGCCGCCAAGCATCACGACATCGACCACGGGGCGTCCGGTGGGATCGCCACCGACGCGGGGGTCGGCGATGCCGATGCGCCACTGTTGGCCCTCGCCTGACACCAGGACGTCGCCGCTCGCGCCAATCATCCAGGAGGCCGCACCCACGGCGTCGATCGCTGCGGAACCCCGTGCGACGGCCCAGCCCTTGACGATGCCGGAAGGGTCGAGGTGGTCGGGGCGGCGCGCGTCGAACCCGCCAAGAGTCTTGGCGCGGTACCACTCGCACGCGTTCAGGATCTCGAACATCTCTTCCGGACATTCGTCCACCGAGATCTCGCCGCGATTGAGGCGCGACAAGTAGGAATCGTCCTTGAAGAGCGAGAAGACCTCGTCTGCCCACTTGAGTTCGTCATGGAAGCGTCGTACCGCGTTGTTGGCCACGCTCTCGGATGCAGGCATCTGGATCTGGACCACGAACGGCATGCCCATGGCCGTCACGGTGGACGAGAAGGGCGGCACTTCTGTCACGGAGTGGGCTCCTGGCTATCGGTGGTGGAATTCGACGCTGGCGTCACGAGTTCGAGCGCGGGGAGCGGCTCCGGTGCCGCCGCAAACCCCACGGCAAGAATGGCGGCACACACGACCGCCACCGTCACCGCCCGTGTCGCCCTCATCATGACACTGAGGCTTCTTCGAGCGCGCCCTCAATGGACTCGATGAACGCCGGCGAGGTGAACGAGGATCCCGACACGAACTCGACGTCGGCGCTTTGCGCCTCAAGCACCCGCTCCACGATCGTCGGCACGGCGAACGCGTTGACCCTCAAGGACTCGGGGTCACTCGTGCCCGCCTCGACCGGATCGACGGCCATAATCGCGCCGTTCTCGATGGTGACCTGGGCCTGGTACCCGCCCTTGATATTCTCCACCCGGGGCCCCACGTAGACGCCGTCCTTGTACTCCACGTCGCCCGCGGCTGCCGGCTCCGCGGTGCCTGCTGCATCGGTCGATCCGGACGAGCACGCCGCCAAGAGTGACGCCGACGCGCCCACCCATACCAAGGTCCTCATCGCCGTCATCTCTTATCTCCGCTCCATGCAAATGTCTCTCGGTGGACGCTGTCCCGACCCACGCCCGCGGCGCGTGCCTCCTGCTCGACGGCCGCGGCCCAGTGGCCCGGACCGCAAATGTAGACGTCCCGCTCCGCGACGTCGGGTACCAGACTCTCGAGGGTGGCGGGGTGTTCCGTCGACGACCAGCCGTCGCCGCGGGCGCCGAGCACCACGTACAGCGCTGCGCCATTGGCCGCCGCAAGCTCCTCGACCTCGTCGAGAAGCGGCGCCTCGTCGCGACTTCTCGCCCGCACGATGACGTCCACGGGGCCGTGGGCCGGGTCGAGTTCCTCGAGCATCGCGCGGATGGGGGTGATGCCGATGCCCGCCGCCACCAGAACGACGCCTTGCCGGGTGCGGGACACCGCGCTGAAGATCCCGAACGGACCCTCCACCAGCACACGGGTTCCGGGCTCGATGGACGCGAGGCCGGCCGAGCCATCCCCGCTGGGCTTGACGGTGATACGCATCTCCGTGGGGCTCGTGGCGCTCGACAGAGAGAAGGGGTGCACGTCGCGCCACCGGCCACGGTCCAGGAATCTCCACAGCATGAACTGTCCAGGCTTCGCGCCGAGCCGATCCAGTTCGCGACCGCTCAGCTCCACGGAGGTGGAGCCGTCCGCAAGTGACGTCACCCGCGCAACCCGAACGTCGTGCCTGCCAAAGCGCGCCAAAGGAACGACGACGCGAAAGGTGATGAGCGACCCCCACGCGATCACGTAGAGCGCGAGCCAGTACCACCAGGTCGCCCCGCCGTCGCGAAACGTGGAGCCCTCGAGGAACTGATGCGGAATGGCGAACGCGACTCCTACGTACGTCAGCAAGTGCACCGCGTGCCAATTCTCGTAGCGCCACCGCGAGCGCGATCTGCGCGAAGGCGAGGTACCAGTGACTGGTGAAGAAGTTTGTCGACTGGGTGAGGAGGCTCACGTCCGCGTAGTACGCGCTCATGAAGCTGATGATCCCCGCGTGACTCGCCATCGCAATGATGGCGACCTTGCCGGTGCGGGTGTGGAGCGCCGCCGCACGGTCGTGACCAATCCCGCGTTCGATGAACGGCGCCCGAGAGATGAGCAGCACCTGGAACAGCATCAGGACCGCGGCGACGATGCCGAGCGCCCGCCCGGCCGAGTACACATAGTCGATCGTGGCGAACGTCTGGAGGCCGCCGTCGGCAAGGAAGAAGGCCACGCCGATCGCGGCCACCACGTAGATCGAGCCATGAGCCATGTCGGCCCACCAGGAGCGCGCCGCTAAGCGACGGGGACTCGCCACGTCGGTTGCCGTCATCGCTTGTCCTCCCTCGGGTCATCACCCCGGGCTAGGTCAACGGTCGACGTGCGCAACACGCGCTGCGCTCACGGCATTCCCGCAGGGAGAAACTTCTTACCAGGCGAACTCCTCGCGGTGGAGGTGCTCCTTGGGAGCCCCGCACGCTCGGGCCTCGTCCAAGACGGCCTCGGCCCACGCTTCGGGACCACACACGTAGACATCGGACGCGGCGATCGCGGGGGCAAGCTGTGTCATGCTCGCGTCGAGCCCCTGCGGGAGCCAGCCCTGGGAACGACGTCCCTCGAGAATGTAGAGGGTAGCCCCGCGTTCGTGGACAAGCTCCCTCACCTCGTCCAGGTGCGGGATCTCCGATGCGGTGCGGGCCCTCAGGAAGACCACGATCGGACCAGAGGAGTCGAGTTCCTCGAGGATTGCCACCATCGGCGCGACGCCGGATCCGGCCCCTGCCAATACGGTGCCGTACGCTCGCCTGTGGTGAGGCGTGAAGCGTCCCAGTGGGCCCTCGGCCATCACCTTGGTGCCGGGCAGCAGGTCTGCAATGGCGGCGGTGTGGTCACCGACCGGCTTCACGGTGATGCGCATGACATCGCCGCGTGGAGACCTGGACAGCGAGAACGGGTGCGCCTCCATCCACATCCCGGCCGCCAGGAAGCGCCACATGAAAAACTGCCCGGCTTGAGGGTGCAGTCGTTGGAGAGACCGACCGGTCATCCACACCGAGATGGTGCCGTCGCTGTTGCGGTCGACCCGCGCGACGGTGATCTGGTATCGCATGAGGTGCCACAAGGGACGTAGCCACCGGTAGACCAGGAACCCGCCGACGCTGACGGTCCACAGCGTCGCCCAATACCACCGGGCGATCGTGTCGGTAGCGGAGAAGGCGTAGCCGTTGAAGGTGGTGCCGTTGACGAACTGGTGCGGGATGCTGACCGCGATGGTGATGTAGGTGAGCAGGTGGACCGCGTGCCACTTTTCGTACTTCCACCTGGCGCGCACGGCGGCAAGCGACGTCGCCACGATCGCGATGAGGAGCCAGAAGCCGATAGTCGCGAGGGTCATCTCGTTGCCGAAGCGCAGAGCGAACATCCATGCCTGATCCCACCACCCGGTGTGCACACGCGCCCCGTAGCCGAGAACGAGTGCGGCCACGTGAATAAAGATCACGATGAAGCCAATGCGACCGAGCCTGCCGTGCAGCAGCGCGGCCCGGTCATGCCCGAAACGCTTTTCGACGATCGGCATGCGGGCGATCAGCAGGAGTTGCACCATCATCATGGTGCCCGCGACCATGCCGGTCGCCCGGCCGATCGTCGTGAGCGCGTCGCCGATGCTGCCCATCGGAGCGCCCGTGGCGAGCAGGAAAGACAGGGCGCCGACTCCGGAAAGCCAGAACACGCTCTCCAGGGTGTCCTTGAACGCCGAGTCGTTCTCCGCGCGGTGCTCGTACGTGTCCGTTGCGATCGGGATTCTCACGTCGATCGCCATCAGATGCTCGCCTGAGCCATCGCGTTCTGGACGGCCGCCGTGAAGCCTTGCGTCGTGAAGCTCGCGCCGGACACGCCCTGCACGGCGTAGGTCTGTGCGGACAGCACCCGCTGCTGAAGCGTCGGGAGGGCGCTGCCGGCGATCTGTTGAGAAGTCCCGTCGCTGGCACCGCTCTGCAGCATCGCAACGTTGGTGATCGTGCCCGCTTCGACGGTGAGCGCCACTTGGTAGGTGCCGTAGCGCGTCTGGACTTGCGCGCTTGTGAAAGTGCCGCTCGGCCCGGCAGGAACCGGAGCCGGAGCCGGTGCAGGCGCGGCAGGGTCAGTGGCCGCCGGGGCAGGCGCGGCAGGGTCAGTGGCTGCGGCCGACGCGCTAGCCGACGGGTCCGAGCCGGCGCTCGGCGAGGGCGATGCCAACGTCCCGGTGGACGGGTCCGTTGAGGGCGACTGAGTACCAGCCGCGCCGATCGTGGTTGTCAGGGTGTTGTCTTGAGCTGCGACGGCTGTACCGACGACTCCCGCGGCCCAACCAGCGCCCAACATGGCGGTTGATACCGAGGTCACGAGTGCCGCTCGATTGCGCTTCACGACGTACTCCTTCATCGCTGGCACCGCAAAGAAATGGTGCGATAGATCCAGGATGGTGCCAATTCCTCACAGCCGACGCAGAGCCGCTTCAGACTATGACGAGACCTTCAAGCATCACCATCGCGGGCGATCCCAGTGTGTCAATCGTCTGCCGCGGGTCTTCTGTAAGGACAACGAGGTCTGCCGGATCGCCCTCCTCGAGCACCGGGGCGCCCAAGAACTTTCTGGCCCTCCAGGTGGCGCCGGCCACCACGTCGGCCGCGGGCATGCATGTCGCCATCTCCCTGGCCTCGCGTGCCAGGTCGCCGTGTGCGATCGACGTTCCCGCGTCGGTGCCGGTGAGAAGAGTGACGCCCGCCTCCCGCATCTGTGCGACCTGTTCGTACCTGCGCTCATACATGCGTTGCATGCGCGCGGCGAAGAGGGGGAAACGCTCCGCGCCCTGAGCAGCGAATGAGGCGAAATTGGCAATCTGAAGCAGTGTCGGCACCACCGGAATCCCGGCTGCGGCCGCGCGCTCCATGTGCACGTCCGTCATCCCCGTGCCGTGTTCGATGCAGTCCAACCGGGCATCCAGGAGAGCGTCCAGCGACTCGGTGGCGAAGGTGTGCGCGGTCACCCTCGCACCCTCGCGGTGAGCGGCCGCCACAGCATCCGACCACTGCTGGGCTGACCACAACGGCGCCAAGTCCGCGCCATCGCCAAGGTCCCGATCGATCCAGTCGGCGATGATCTTGACCCAGGATCCCGATGCCTTCGCCTGGCGGGCCGCCTCGGACGCCAATTCGTCGGGTTCGACCTCGACGGCGAAGCCCTTCAGGTATCGCTTGGGACGGGCAATGAAACGGCCCGAGCGGTACACCTTGGGGACGTCACGTCGTCCGTCCAGCACGTCGAGTGATGACGCGGACCCGGTGTCCCTCACCATCAGGACTCCCGCGTCGCGCTCGATCATCGCCTGCTTCACCACAAGATCGCCGTCCACCGGACCGGAGGGGCCCACCGACAGGTGGCAATGCATGTCGACCATGCCGGGAATGACCCAGCCATCGACGCGCGTGACATCGATGTGTCGGGGCCGCTCGTACGTCATGCGGCCGCCCACCACCCAGGCCTTGCCGACTGTCCGATCCTCGTCAGCGAGGATCGGCCCGGTCAACTCGTAGGCCGTCATCCGCGCAGGTACTTGTCCAGGCTGGGGAGCTGCGACGGGTCAAAGGCCGGCTCCTCGGGCTTGGCCTGCCCCAAGCCAAACGCGCTTCCCGATGCGGGAGCGGCCGGGCCTTGCTCGCGCAACGCACGCTCTTGGGCTGCGCGCTTGGCAGGGTTGCCCGACTTGCCCTTCACCTTGCGTTGCGGCGCCTGCTTTCCCTTGGACTTCTTGCCACCCGGGAGTCCGCCCGGACCCATGGCTGGCAGGCCGCCCGCGCCGGGCATTCCCCCGCCACCGGCCATCGCCTTCATCATTCGCTGGGCGTCGTCGAATCGCTTGACGAGCGAGTTGATGTGCGCCGCTGACGTGCCGGAACCGGCCGCGATGCGGGAACGGCGAGAACCGTTGAGCACCTTGGGGTTTTCGCGCTCGTAGGGAGTCATCGACTGGATGATGGCTTCGGTGCGCGTGAGTTCCCGGTCGTCCAGGTTGTCGATCTGATCGCGCATTTGCCCCATGCCGGGGAGCATGGTCAGCATCTTCTTCATCGAGCCCATGTTCTTGAGCTGCTGCATTTGGCTCAGGAAGTCGGTGAGCGTGAAGTCCTCACCCTTGGACATCTTGTCGGCCATGCGCTGGGCCTCGGCCTGGTCGAACGTGGCCTCCGCCTTCTCGATGAGCGACAGCACGTCGCCCATGTCAAGGATGCGCCCGGCCATGCGTTCCGGGTGGAAGACCTCAAACTCGTCGAGCTTCTCCCCCGTTGACGCGAACATGATGGGGACGCCGGTCACCTCGCGGACTGAGAGCGCCGCGCCTCCGCGCGCATCGCCATCCAACTTGGTGAGCACCACACCCGTCATGGCGACGCCTGCCTGGAACGCCTGCGCGGTGGCGACCGCGTCTTGACCGATCATCGAGTCGATGACGAAAAGGACCTCGTCGGGATCGACCGCCTTGCGGATGTCGCCGGCCTCCTTCATCAACTCCTGGTCGATGCCGAGTCGGCCAGCCGTGTCGACAATGACCACGGAGTGCTGGCGCCTCTTCGCCTCCTTGATGGCGTTGCCCGCCACCTTCACAGGGTTGCCACGCACCTTCTCGTCCTCGCGCGTCACGCCCCGCTCTGGGGCGAAGACGGGCACGCCCGCGCGTTCGCCAACCACCTCGAGCTGGGTGACGGCGTTGGGGCGCTGCAGGTCGGCGGCGACGAGCAGCGGCGTGTGGCCTTGGCTCTTGAGGTGGTGCGCGAGCTTGCCCGCGAACGTGGTCTTGCCGGAGCCCTGCAGGCCGGCGAGCATGATGACGGTGGGTCCGGACTTCGCGATGGCGAGGGGGCGGGCACTGCCTCCGAGAATCTCGATGAGTTCCTCGTGCACGATCCTGACGACCTGTTGCCCGGGGTTGAGCGCGCCGGAGACCTCAACGCCCACGGCGCGAGCACGGATCCGATCCGTGAAGGTGGTGACCACCGCAAGGGCGACGTCGGCGTCGAGCAGGGCGCGCCTGATCTCGCGAACGGTGTCGTCGATATCGGCTTCTGTGAGCCTTCCCTTGCCGCGAAGGTTGCGGAAAGTGGCTGTCAGTCGGTCGGACAGGCTGGCGAACACGGCTCTCCCTTCGGCGTGGCGGTGTGGACTAGCCTACCTGGGGCCCGCGGGCCAGGGTCGCGCGCACGCGGGCTGTGAGCGTCTCGATGAGCTGTTCACGCCATGTGGTCCACGCCTTGGGGCTAGCCGCCTTGGCGTCGGCCTCGGTGAGCGCGCGAAGCACCTCAAACAGGTCGGCCCTGCCGCCGAGTCGCTCGATCAGTTCCGCTGCGACAGCCGGGTCTTCCGCATCGCGGGTGGTGGCAAAGTCGGCGAGAGTCAGGTGTTCGCGCACCAGGGTCTCGATGTCACGCGCCGTGGCCTCCGGCAACCCCATGTGCCGCGCGATCCCAGGAATGAGGGCCGCGCCCGCTACCGAGTGGTCACCCATGTCTGCCTGCTTGCCGATGTCGTGCCACAGGGCCGCGTAGAGCAGCAGGTCGGGGTCGGCCACGTGCCTGCGCAGCTTCCCCGCGAGCACCACGGTTTCGATCTGGTGGCGGTCCACCGTGTACAGGTGAAAGGCGTTGCGTTGCGGGCGGTTACGCACGGGCGCCCACTGCGGCAGCCATCTGACAATCTGTCCAGCCACATCGATCGCCTCCCACACGCTCACCAGGTGGTGAGAGTTGCGGAGCAATTCGGTGAATCTGTCAAGCGCCTCGGGCGGCCACGGGCTTTCCAGATCCGGGCACCGCATGAATGACTCGAGAAGACTTGGCGTGAACGTGAGTCCCGTCGACGCGGCTGCGGCGGCTGCTCGCAAAGGAAGCACGGCGTCGGCCTCGGCCGAATAGCCCGGCGCGAGGGCCAGATCGCCGTCCACGTCGATGAGTCCTTGGGCGACGGGGACGTGACGCGGGGCGGTGCCACGACGCTTCGCGAGGAAGGCGCGCGACCCGACGCCCGACTTCTCCAAGGAGCGGCGGGCGCGGCGTTCGGTGCTGTCGACGGCAAAGGCGATCACACGGCCGGCGTCCGCGATCGATGCCAGCAGTTCATCCGCGTCGGCCATGTCGAGGGCGTCGGCGACGTCCTTGGCCACGTGGCGACCCACGATATGGGTGGCCTTGCCCGACACCGTGTGGACGGCGTCGCGCACGTCGAGAAGATGCTGCGCGGCGTCGTCGATGGCGCCGTGCGGTCGGTCGGTGAGCCATGTCGCCGCGAGCGCGGTGAGGCTCACGTAGTCGCGCAGGCCACCCCGCGACTCCTTGATGTTGGGTTCGATGAGAGACGCGAGTTCGCCACAGCGTTCTGCGCGGGCTCGCGAAGCGGCGAGAAGGTCCGGCAGGCGCTTGCGTGCCGCAGAGCGCCAGTCGGCAAGGATCGCGGAACGCGCCTGTTGGGCGAGCAGTTCGTCCCCGGCGACATGACGCAGGTCGAGGAGCCCGGCCGCGGCCGCGAGGTCCTTGGAGGCCACTTGACGGCACTCGGTGAGAGAGCGCGTCGAATGATCCAGCTGGAGACCGGCATCCCAAATGGGATACCAGAGGCGTTGTGCGACATCGGCCGCGGCAGCCTTGCCAGCTGAGGTGCCGTCATGCAGAAGCACCAAGTCGAGGTCCGAATAGGGACCCGCCTCGGCGCGACCCACACTACCGACCGCAGCGAGGGTGAGTCCCTCCACGCCGTCGGCGACGGCGTTGAAGTGTTCCGAGAGGCGCGCACAGACGAGATCGGCAAGCGCCCGCCTGCGCTGACGACCTGGACGGTCCGCCAACTCGATGGCGAGTTCTTGCCTCTCACGCTTGAGGTCCCGCACCCCCATGGGATGCGGGACCTCAGCGTGCGAGCCGTCACGGACTATGCCGGAACGGTCCATCGGGATATGGGTTCTTAGAGGGCGTCGGCGCCGTGTTCGCCAGTGCGAACTCGCGCGACGTCGTCTACCGGAACAACCCAGACCTTGCCGTCACCGATCTTGCCGGTCTGAGCGGCGGACACGATAGCGTCCGTCACGGCAGCGGCGTCGGCGTCCTCGACGAGGATCTCAAGACGAGTCTTGGGAACCAGGTCGACGGTGTACTCCGCACCGCGGTAGACCTCCGTGTGACCCTTCTGGCGGCCGTAACCGGCAGCCTCGGACACGGTGACACCCTTGACGCCTACGGCCTCAATTGCGGCACGGACCTCGTCCACGCGGTGTGGCTGAATGATCGCAGTGACCAGTTTCATCGTTGGTTCGCCTCCTCGTATGCGGTTTCGCCGTGCTCGGCGTAGTCAATACCCGCCACTTCTACATCTTCGCTTACGCGCAGACCGATCGTCGACTTAATCACCCAGCCGATGATCATCGTCATCACGAACGAGAACACGACGGCAATCAGTGCCGCAATGGTCTGAGTGGCGAGCTGAGTCAAACCGCCACCGTAGAAGAGGCCATCCATCGGCGCCATATTGTCGCCAGCTCCGGCCCACGTGGTGCCTTCGCTCAGATTCGCGAAGAATCCGATCAGGATGGTGCCGACGAGGCCACCCACCAGGTGGACGCCCACCACGTCGAGCGAATCGTCGTAGCCGAACTTGTACTTGAGGCCAACCGCAAGCGCGCACAGCACACCGGCGATGAAGCCGATGCCGAGGGCACCCCAGGTGTCGACCGACGCGGCGGCCGGCGTAATCGCGACCAAACCTGCGACGATACCCGACGCAGCACCCAGCGAAGTGGGCTTGCCGTCGCGGATCTTCTCCACCACGAGCCAGCCAAGGATTGCGACCGCGGGGGCCACCAGGGTGTTGATGAACGCACGGCCAGCCGTCGCGTCAGCAGCGAACTCTGAGCCCGCGTTGAAGCCGAACCAGCCAAACCACAGCAGGGCGGCGCCCAGCATGATGTAAGGCACGTTGTGAGGCTTCATCGGCTCCCGGCCGAAGCCCTTGCGGGTGCCGAGTAGTAGCGCAAGCGCGAGGCCCGCGGCACCGGCGTTGATGTGCACCACGGTTCCACCAGCGAAGTCGATGGGCGAACTCGGGGTGATGGGGTTATCCCAACCCAGGAGGCCGCCACCCCACACGGCGTGAGCGACGGGGAAGTACACGAGCGTGGCCCACAGTGCGGCAAACAGCGACCAGGCGCCGAACTTCATGCGGTCAGCAACCGAGCCCGAGATGAGCGCGACAGTGATGATCGCGAACGTGGCCTGGAAGGCCGCCATGACCAAGAACGGCACACCGGAACCGGCAGCGAGGCTGCTGTCATCCCCAATGCCGTTCAAGCCGAAGAACCCAGTTGGGCTTCCGATCAGGTTTCCCAGAATGCCGTCACCGAAGGTCAGACCGTAGCCGTAGACCACCCAGATGACTCCTACGATCGCGATGCTGATGAAACTCATCATCATCATGTTGAGCACGGACTTCGTGCGAACCATTCCACCGTAGAAGAACGCCAGCGCGGGCGTCATCAGCAGCACAAGTGCGGTCGCAACGATCATCCACGCGGTGTTGCCAGAATCCAGCGCGAAATCCATTGTTCTCTCTCCCTCCGCAGGCCGGACGGCCAGCAGTAATGCCACAGTGGCGCAGGATGGTTTCCCCTTGACGGCCTTAACGTTTCCGTACCGTTACGAAATGGCGGCCCAGGTAAAAGTCATGTGTCGCGGGCTGATCTGAGTCACAAAGGGGACGATGGGACGCCCTGAGTCCCCTACCCGTCCAGCAGCCCGTCGACGAAGCTTTCGACGTCGAAGGGCGCCAGGTCATCGACGCCCTCGCCGAGCCCCACGAACTTGACGGGCACTCCCAGCGAGTTCTGCACCGCGAGCACGATCCCGCCCTTGGCGGTGCCGTCCATCTTGGTGAGCACCACCCCAGTCAGGGGGACGGCCTCCGCGAACACGCGCGCCTGCACCAGCCCGTTCTGTCCAGTCGTGGCGTCGAGAACGAGCAACGTCTCGCGCACGGGAGCGACCTTCTCGACGACGCGGGCCACCTTGCCGAGCTGGTCCATGAGGCCCGCCTTGTTCTGGAGGCGTCCCGCCGTGTCCACGAGCACCACATCGACGCCATCGGCCTGTGCCGTGTGGGCGGCGTCGAACGCCACCGACGCAGGGTCAGCGCCCTCCTGGTCGGCGCGCACGGTGACGACGCCGACGCGCGTGCCCCAGGTCTCGAGTTGGTCCGCAGCGGCCGCGCGGAAGGTGTCCGCCGCTCCCAGCACCACGGTGTGTCCCTCCGCAACCAACACGCGGGCAAGTTTGCCAACAGTCGTGGTCTTGCCCACGCCATTGACCCCCACCACCAAGATGGGCGCGAGGTTTCCATCGCCGGGCGTTCCGGCGGCGAGACTCCTGTCAGCCGCGGGATCCATGGCCTCGATGAGTGCCTCGCGCACGGCGTCGCGAGGCGAGGACTCGCCACCGTCGACGCGCGCCCTCACCGACGCGAGAATCTTGTCGGTCATGGTGGAGCCGACGTCGGCGGTCAGCAATGCCTCTTCGAGTTCGTCCCAAGCGGAGTCGTCGAAATCGGACCTCCCGAAGAACGACGCAAGACGGGCACCAAAGGCGCCGCCCACGCGCGACCGGCGGCGCTCGAACCTAGACGAGACATCTTCGGGGACCTCGGCGGCGGGCTCTTCAGGTCGCGTCTGTGCAGGGGCTTCGTCGGGCGCACTCGGCGGCGTCGGTGCGCCGCTGTCATCTTTCGGCGAAGGTGGCGGTGTGCGCGGACCGCGCGATCGCACCCCCCACCAGCTCCCGGCGACGGCCAGGATGGCAGCAATGGCGACGACTACGCCGTCGGCGTTTCCAGGAATCCATGAGACGTCCACGGTGTCAGTGTCCCAAATGAACTGCGGTGAGGGCTACGCGGGCGCGCCGGTACGGCGTGAGGCGCCCAGTGGGGAGTCCGCGCCGCTCGGCACCGCACGGACACGACGCTGCGGCTCCTCCAATGAGGAGATGACTCGCCAGTCGCCGTCATCGCGCGGCACAGACTCGAAGGCCTCGAGCCCCTGCTTGCGCGGCGCGAGGCCAAGCACGATCCGCATCAGGTGCATGCCGCGACCTTCGGCGAAGAAGGCGAGTATGAAGGCTAGGAACGAGAACGCCACTGCCCAGGCGATGACATCGATCATGTAGCGGAACATCTGCGACCCTTCATAACGGACATTTGGAACATATTACTCTCGCCGTTGAGAGGATCTGACAAGCAAATTCGGCTCTCGCGTCCAGAAGATCTAACGAGCCGCGCGCAGGGACGTTCCCCCGAGTCGCTACGGTTGGTCTCCCATGCGCTGGCTCACCACGGTCGTGACGCCGTCGCCGCGCATCGTGATGCCGTACAGCGAATCCGCGACTTCCATCGTGCGCTTCTGGTGGGTGATGATGATCAGCTGCGAATCGTCGCGGAGCTCCCTCAAGATATCCAGCAAGCGACCCAGGTTCGTGTCGTCAAGGGCTGCCTCCACCTCGTCCATCACGTAGAACGGGCTGGGCCTTGCCTTGAAGATCGACACGAGGAGCGCGATCGCCGTCAGCGAGCGCTCGCCTCCCGAAAGCAGCGACAGCCGCTTGACCTTCTTGCCCGCAGGTCGCGCCTCGACCTCGATGCCGGTGTCGAGCATGTTCTTGGGGTCCGTGAGCACGAGCTTGCCCTCGCCGCCGGGGAACAACCGGGGGAACATGAGCTCGAACTGCGTGGCAGTGTCCTCGAAGGCCTCGGTGAAGATCTGCTCGACGCGTTGGTCGATCTCCTTCACGATGTCGAGCAGGTCCTCGCGCGACGACTTGATGTCGGCCAACTGATCCTGCAGGAACTTGTGCCGCTCCTCGAGCGCGGAGAACTCCTCGAGCGCGAGGGGATTGACGCGGCCCAGTTGCCCCATCGCGCGTTGCGCCCAGCGGAGCCGCTTCTCGAGAACCTCGCGCACAAAGGGCTCGAACTCCTCGACGCCCTCGTCGCTCACGACCGGAACCGGGTGTTGCGGACCGAACTCCTCGACGAGCTGATCCGGGTCGAGACCCAGCTCGTCGACCGCGCGCTGCTGCATCTGCTCAAGGCGCACCTGCTGCTGGGCGCGCGCCAACTCGTCGCGATGCGTCTCGTCCGTCAGCCGCGAGTACTCCCCCGCAAGCTGGTCGACCTGGGCCCGCACCTCGAACAGCGCGGAGGTGCGCTCGGCGCGCTTGGCTTCGACCTCGGCGCGGGCATCGTCCGCCTTCGCGACGGCCGTGTCGATGTACGGCATCGTGGCGTGGACTCCGGCAATGACCTCGCGTGCCGCCCTCGCCTGCCGTTCGCGACGCTGAGCGGCCTCTTCGGCTCGCGCCCGGGCATCGCGCTCCACCGTGACGGTGCGCTCCAGGCTTTCTGCCCTGGCCGCAAGGGCACGTGAGCGCTCCTCCCCCGTACGCAACGCCAGCCGCGCCTCGGTCTCCTTGGCGCGCGCCTGCTGGGCTGCTGTGGCGTCGGCGTCGCGTTGGTGTTGAGCATCTGCCGTGTCGGCCTCGGTCTGCTCCGGCTCCGCCTGGGCCGCGGTGAGCCTCTGGACCAAGCCTGCCAGTTCCTCTTCTTCGGTCCGGATGCGCGCGCTGGCCTGTTCCACCTGGGAGGCGAGCCTTTCGGCATCGGCGTGCGCCGCACGGGCGGTCGCGGACAGGTGTCCGAGCTGCTCCGCCACGGCGGACATGCGGGCGTCCGACTCGTCGAGCCGGGCGAGCGTGCCCTCGTGGGCGTCCCGCGCTTGGGTCTCGTGATCCTCGGCGGCGCGCCGCTCGAACATCGCCGTTTCGATGAGGCTGGCGGCGTGGTCTCGCTGGGCGCACGCGTCATCATAGGCGGCCTGCAGATGCATGATGCTCGGAGCATCGCCCGCGCCGCCGGACGCGTTCCTCGCCCCCAGCAGGTCGCCACGCCTGGTGACGGCCACCACGTCACGATGCGCCGTCACGAGCGAGCGAGCTGCCGCGAGATCGTCCACCACCGCGACGCCCGACACGAACGCGCGCACGGTCGCGGCAAAGGCATCCGAACCAGAGATGAGTTCCGAGGCCCACTGTGCGCCATCGGGAAGGTCGATGTGCGGATTGGCCACCTGGGCATCGGCGTCCGCCACGACAAAGCGCGCGCGTCCCGCGTCTTCGTCTCGCAGCCAGCGGATCGCGTCGACCGCGTCTCCCACGGAATCGACGGCCGCGGCCTCCGCGAGCGGGCCGAGCGCCGCAGCGATCGCATCCTCGGCCCCGTCGTTGACTTCGATGAGGGAGGCGACGGTGCCTCGCACGGACTTCATGCCCGCGGCGAGCAACTCGCCCACGCCGTCCTTGCGGGTCAAGGACAGGCTCAGCGCCTCGGCTTTCGCCGCCCACGTGTCGCGTTGCCGTTCCGCGTCATGCAGGCGCGTCTTCAGCTCCTCAAGACGCTGCTTCGCCGCGTCCCACGCGTCCACGGCGGCCTCGTGAGCCGAGTCGAGATCTTCCTCGCCGCTCTCGACGTCCGCGACTGTCGTCTCGAGTCGCTGGAACTCGGTGGTGGCCTCGTGTGCTCGCTTGTCGGCTTGCGCCTGGGCCTCCCGCAGGCGGCCGATCTCGGCCTCCATGGCCTCGGTCCGCGACCGGCCGGCGGCCACGTCTCCCGCGAGCCGGGCCACGCCCTCGCGACGATCGGCGACGGATCGCAGCAGGTTGGCCAGGTGCTTCTCGGACGTCTGGGCCGTGCGTTCCGCCTCGGCGCGCGCCGCCTCCGCCCGCTCGAGGGCCTCGGCCGCGTCGCGCACCTCGGCTTCGAGCTCCTCGCGGGCGGCGTGCGCTCGCTCCAGTTGCACCGCCAGATCCACCAAGTCCGTGGGCGCAACCGAATCCATTGCGGAGCCAAGCATCCGCACCCGCTCCTCCGCGAGCGCGCCTAGGTTGCGCAGGCGTTCGCGGATCGAGGACAGCCGGTAGAACGTGTCGTTGGCGCGCGTGAGGGCGGGGGTGGCCTCGGCCGACGCGCGCTCCAATTCCGCCAAGGAGCCGCGCGACTCGGCAAGTGCCTTGTCCACCTGGGCGCGGCGCTCAAGCAATGCCGACTCGTCGGCCCGTTCTTCGGCAATGCCGGACGAGAGCGTGGCGATGTCGTCGGCGAGCAGGCGCGCGGTGTTGTCGCGCACCTTGGACTGAATGGACTGCGCCTGGCGAGCCACCTCGGCCTGTCGGCCGAGAGGCCCCAACTGGCGTCGAATCTCGGCCGTGAGGTCCTGCACGCGGGTCAAGTTGCCTTGCATCGCGTCCAGCTTGCGCAGTGCCTTGTCCTTGCGGCGCCGATGCTTGAGGATACCGGCGGCCTCTTCGATGAAGTGTCTGCGCTCCTCGGGCGTCGCGCGCAGGACGGCGTCGAGTTGCCCCTGACCCACGATCACGTGCATCTCGCGGCCCAGTCCAGAGTCGGACAGCAAGTCCTGAATGTCGAGCAGCCTGCACGGTGAACCGTTGATCGCGTACTCCGAACCGCCGGAGCGGAACAAGGTGCGACTGATCGTCACCTCGGAGTATTCGATCGGCAGCGCGCCATCGACGTTGTCGATCGTGAGCGACACCTCGGCGCGACCCAGGGGCGGGCGCCCGGACGTACCCGCAAAGATCACGTCGGCCATGTTGCCGCCGCGCAGCGTCTTGGCACCCTGCTCGCCCATGACCCACGCGAGCGCGTCGACCACGTTGGACTTGCCCGAGCCGTTCGGGCCCACCACACACGTGATGCCCGTCTCGAACTCAAGAGTCGTCGCCGACGCAAAGGATTTGAATCCTCGCAGTGTCAGCGTCTTCAGATGCACGGGCTCAGCCTAGCCTCGCGCTTTCGCGGTGGGGTGGTGTGAGGTTGTGTCGGTGACCTGAAAAGTGCCCCTGACCTGGGAGAATGTGGATTGTTGAAGACCACATCAGACCAGTTCGAGGAGCACCTTCCAGGTGA
>Ga0209347_1001283_pt1 | contig 43042 bp, 44 predicted proteins | sample AutmiccommuBRH23_FD_187382 | JGI IMG/M metagenome (GOLD analysis project Ga0209347, IMG submission 187382) | Deep subsurface microbial communities from Mt. Terri, Switzerland - Autotrophic microbial communities BRH/23 (SPAdes) (version 2) | ecosystem: Environmental > Aquatic > Deep subsurface >... | reverse complement strand
CTTATTTGAGGCTAGCAGTCATCACCGCTCGCGGCTCATCACGAAATCGAGTGCGAACTCGAGCGCCTGCCGTGAGGCGGTTGCCGGAAATGGAGAGAGAGCCTCGCGCGCCATGGAGGCGTACTCCCGCGCGATATCGCGCGTCTCCTCGATGGCGTCGTAACGATTCGCAATCGCGACCAGCTCCTGCGGATCGGTCGCGCCGAAGTCCTTTTCGGTGACCACGCGATCGATCAGGCGTCTTTCCGCTTCGGTCGCCCGGGGACGGGCGAGGATCAGAGGAAGGGTGATTTTTCCTTCGCGAAGATCCGAAAGGACCGGCTTTCCCAGAACCGCGGTGGACGAGGTGTAATCGAGAACGTCGTCGATCAGCTGGAAGCAGATTCCGAGGTTGCGGCCGTAGTCCTCGAGGCGCTCCTCGGACGGATGCTGGACCAGCAGTCCGGGGATGCGGCAGGCGGCGCCGAACATGGCGGCGGTCTTTCGCTCGATGACGTCGAAGTAGTCCTCGCGGGTGAGGTCGGGACGTCCATTGAGCTCGTAGCCGAGGATCTCTCCTTCGGTCATCCGGATGGTCGCCGAGGAGAGTGTCTTGAGGATCTCGAGACTGCGGGCTTCCAGCGCGGTGTCGAGAGCGCGCACGTAGAGGTAATCGCCCACCAGAACCGTGAGGTAATTGCCCCACCTGTAATTGATCGAGGTCTTGCCGCGCCTGACTTCCGCGTCATCGATGATGTCGTCGTGAACGAGGCTGGCGGTGTGGATCATCTCGACCACCCCGGCCAGAGTGATGTCGAACTCCCCTTCGTAGCCGAGCATGTCGGAGACGAGCAGAAGGAGGGCAGGGCGGAGGCGTTTTCCGCCGCCGTCGAGAATATGGTCCCCCACCTCCCGGATCGTTCGAACCGGCGAGGTGAACTGGCGGCGCAACTCGGCTTCGACCCTCTCGAGTTTCGGTGCGATCAGATCGAGGAACTGCTCGGGGCGAAGGGAGCCGGCCCCGGGTGGGGGAACGCGCGTTCCGGGCGTGCTCACGAGGCCAAGAATATCCGATTCATGCTCATGTGGAAAGCCGCATTCACCCGCGATAGTTCACGAACTGCAGGGGGATTCCGAAGTCCTTCTCCCGGACGAGGGCGATGGCACGCTGAAGCTCGTCCTTGGTTTTGCCCGTAACCCGGACCTGGTCGGCCTGGATCGAGGCCTGAACCTTGATCTTGGCGTCCTTGATCGCCCGGACGATCTCCTTCGCTTTGTCCGTCTCGATTCCCTGGACGATCTTCGCCCGCTGCCGAACCGTCCCCAGCGAGGCGTCCTCGACCTTCTGGTAATCCATCGCCTTGAGCGAGACTTTCCGCTTGACCAGCTTGTCTTCGAGGATGTCCCGGACGCTCTTGAGCTTCTGCTGATCGTCCGAGAGAAGAACGATCTCTTCACCCGTCAGATCGATCTCGCTCTTGCTTCCCTTGAAATCGAATCGAGTCGACAACTCGCGCTTGGCCTGCTGAATCGCGTTGGTGACTTCCTGCATGTCCGTTTTCGACACGACGTCGAACGAAAACTCCTGAGCCATGTTTCTCTACCTCTTCGCGATATTGATTTCTGTCTGGGGGGACCTTACTGACGGACGATCTCGACTCCCGGAGGAGGGTCGAACCTGAACGTCGACGCGCCGATCGACGCCTTCCGGTAGTTTGCGAACTCGAACACGGTCCGGTTGCCCTGGCGATCCGAGTACTCGATTCGCCGCAGACGGCCATCGCGCGCGTTCGTCATCACAACCAGATCGCGGACCAGCGCGGACGTGGTCTTCGGAGTCAGCCGCGTGGTCACTACCCCGTTCGCCGTCGACTCCTTGACCTCGTACGAGGCGCGGAGAGCGTCCGCGTTCGAGAGGATGACGAAGGGAAGGCCCTTGCGATCCTCTTCCGACAGACGCGCAATCATGACCTGACGATCCGCCGGAGCGTAGAGCCAGGAAGTGGACCCGTCGAATACGAAGACCTTTTCCTCAGGCGCGGTGTAGGACCACCTCATCCGGGGAGCCTCGCCGAAGACCACGGAGCCCTTCTCGACCCGTTCGCGGGTGAAGCCCTTCGGGGTGAACTTCTGAACGAAATCAGCCTGCTGTCCCGCAGTGACCTCGAGAGATCGCTCGATTGCCGCATTTCCGGCGGCGAAGGAAACGCTGGCCGTCAGGACCAGCGAGAGAATGAAAAACGATTTCAAAGTGTGTCCTCCCGGGGGAAGCCCGGACCAGAGTCAGAGCTTCTCGACGTCGATGGAAACGACTGCCGAGTTGACAACAAAAACGCGGTCGTTTTTGCTCCGATCGTGAGGAAAGAGGTAAAAGCCGCTGCCGGAGGGGTTGTAGCCGCTGGTGATCCCACGGATCAGCTCGCCATCGATGAACTCCACGGCGAGTGTGCTTCCTCCAGGAATCGGGGCGGGAGCCGTGTCCGGTTGAGCGAGGAAAAAGACGGCCTTGAGCTCGGCGAAAGCGACCTCGACGGAAGAGCCGTTTTCCTGCTGTACGACGACGGTCTGACGAGCGGAATCGATCTCGGGAGGGGCGAAGACCCGCTCGGTCCTCCCGCCACGAAAATGCAGCACCACCGGAACGCTGGACGACCCCGTCTCGTTCAAAACAGTTCAAGCCCCCAAAGATCGTGAATGTGGATGATACCGTCGAGCTGCCCCTCGCGGTCGATGACGAAGAGCGACGTGATCTTACGCTGTTCCATCATCTGGAGGGCGGCGGAGGCGAGTTGCTCGCCGTCAATCGTCGTGGGATGCGGCTTCATCGATTCGCCCGCCGTTCGCTGCAGAGTCTGCTGATCCTGCTGAAACAGGCGGCGAAGGTCACCGTCGGAAATGACTCCCTTCAGCTCGCCCCCCGGCGCGACGACGGCCGTGATCCCGAACCCCTTCCGGGACATCTCATAGATGACGTCCTGCATCGAAGTATCGAGCTCGACGACGGGAATCTGCTCTCCGCCGTGCATGAGGTCTTTCACCTTGAGGAACCGCTTTCCGAGTTTTCCTCCCGGATGAAGGTTGGCGAAGTCCTCCACCCTGAATCCACGGGCAGAGAGAAGCGCCATCGCGAGCGCATCGCCCAGGGCCAGCGTCGCGGTCGTGGAGGCGGTAGGAGCCAGGCCGAGAGGGCATGCCTCCCTCGAGATCGCCGCCGAGAGGTGAAAATCGGCGTGACGGGCGAGCGTCGACCCCGGGTGCCCGGTGATGGCGATGACCTGGGCGCCGATTCGTTTGATCGACGGGAGGACGCGAAGAATCTCTTCCGTTTCTCCGGAGTTCGAGATCGCAAGGACGACGTCCCCGCCGACGATCATCCCGAGGTCTCCGTGAGTCGCCTCGGCGGGGTGGAGGAAGAACGAGGGAGTGCCAGTGGAGGCGAGGGTCGCGCTGATCTTCTTGCAGATGATCCCCGATTTGCCCATCCCCATGGTGACCACGCGTCCGCGAGCCTGCTGGATCGCCTCGGTGGCCCGGACGAAGGTTTCGTCGACCGCGTCGATCAGGCCGAGAATCGCGGCGGCCTCGACTTCGAGGACCCGGCGGGCTTCGGCGATCGTTGGATGAAGCTCGCCCGCGGGTTGCCGGCGGTCTGGGTTGCCCATGGCGCGACGCATTGTAGCAGGGCGTTTCAGGGTGGAGGAGGCCAGGTTCACCTTTCGGCTCGGAACGCTTCTCGCAACTGGATCTTCAGCAGTCTCCGGACCGGGTCGTCGGGGTCTGAAATCGTGTAAACTTTGCGCGCTTACCGGCGGTTGGCGTCCGCCTCCGACCCACCAGCCGGCTTTTCAAACGGGCGGCCCTTCCGGCTGCTCTCGATTGCAACTCAAATCACCGTACGACCAAGAGGAAAATATGACGGAAATCGTATCGGCATCCAAGGCGCTCCCGGTCCAGCCGAAATCGGTCATCTGGAACCCCTCGCACGAGGAGCTCAAACAGATGACGGCTTCCATGCCCAACGCCCGCAAGACCGAGTTCAATAACTACAACGTGGCGACCCGGGTGGTCTCGCGATCCAAGCTCTCGACTTTCATTGCCACCGACGATCCGTCCCGCCATTCGGATCAGACCATTACCCGGGCCGAGTATCAGCGGATCGCGAAGCTCCAGGACGACTACATCCGCGATCAGGACATGATCGTCATCGATGGGTACATCGGCAACGATCCCGTCTTCAGGGTCCCGGCGCGGCTGATCATCGAGAAGCGCAACGCGAACATCGCGGGCATGCAGCAGCACCTCTACTATCCGGCCACTCAGCAGGAGCTCGAGAGTTTCGAGCCGGCGGTCACGGTGATCTACACGCCCAATCTGGAAGCTGCAGGCTATCCGGACGACCGGCTGATCGCCGTCGATCTCGAAGGAAACGTCACGCGCGTCCTCAATTCCGACTACTTCGGAGAATCGAAAAAGGGCGGCCTCCGAATGTGGAACAAGATCATCTTCGATCAGGGAGGGCTCGCCCTCCACGCCGGCTGCAAGGTGATCCCGGTCAACGGCCGGAACCGCGTCGGACTGATCGTCGGACTCTCGGGGACTGGAAAAACCACCACGACCTTCACCAAGCAGAACGACTCTTCTCCGGTTCAGGACGACTTCGTCGCCCTGATGCCGGGCGGCAAGGTCGTCGCGACCGAGAACGGCTGTTTCGCCAAGACCTTCGGCCTCAACCCCGAGGATGAGCCCACGATCTATCACGCATGCGCATCGGAGCACGCTTTTCTCGAGAACGTCTCCCAGAACGATCAGGGCAAGATCGACTACTTCGACACCTCGTATACCAAGAACGGCCGCGCGGTCATCCGGATGGCGGACGTCGCCGGCAGCTTCGACGCGCGAAAGATCGACAAGGCCGATTTTCTGCTGATCCTCAATAAGAACGACAACATCATTCCCGCGGTGGTCAAGCTCGAAGGCCCCCACGCCGCGGCGTTTTTCATGCTCGGAGAGACGAAGGGGACGTCGGCGGGCGGCGCGTCGGAAGCCGGCAAGTCGCTTCGCGTTCCCGGAACCAACCCGTTCTTCCCCCTGCTTCATGCGCAGCAGGGAAATCGCTTTCTCGAGCTCTTCGAGGGGTCGCCGATGGACGTCTACCTGATGAACACCGGACGGATCGGGGGCGACGATGGCGACGACCGCGCGAAAAAGGTCCGGATCCAGCACTCGTCGGCGATCGTCAAAGCGATTGCCGAGGGGACCATCGAGTGGGAGAAAGACCCCGACTTCGGCTATCTGGTCGCGAAGGCGGTTCCCGGGATCGACGACCCGGATTACCTGAATCCGCGGCAGCTTTACGAGCGCCAGGGACGGAAAGAGGAGTACGACGGCCTGGTCGAGAAATTCAAGCGCGAGCGCAAAGAGTACCTCCACAAGTGGAACGGGCTCGACCCGCGCATCGCCGACGCTCTCTAGGAGCTCGGTAACCGGATTCCGGAAGGGGAGCCCACGGGCTCCCCTTTCTCGTGGCAGAGGATCTTTTCCTCTGCCAGCCATTCTCGAAGGGAACCGCCACTCAATCCGTGGGCCCCGCTTCGAAGCTGCAGCCCCGGAATCCTTCCATGACTCCCTGGCGTGGCGCGAGGCGGAGGAAAGGATCCTCCGCCACTACGTCTCGACTCTGAGGAAGAGATACAACGCCGCGATCCCGAACAGGATGTTGGCACTCCAGGCGGCGAGGACGGCGGGGAGGCTGCCGACTTCTCCGAGCTTGGTGAAGAGTCCGAAGAGAACCCAGTAGACGAACGCGAGGAAAAGGGCGATCCCGATTCCGTACATGGCGCCCTTCTTCCCCATCTTGAAGGAGAACGGAAGGGCAATCAGCGCCATGATCACGCTGATGAAGGGCCACGAAGTCTTCTCCCACAGCCGCACCGTCGGCTCGTGAGCCGCGTAGCCGAGACGTTTGAGGTTCTGAACGTAGCGCCTCAGCTCGGACCAGGTCATCTGGTCGGGGAGTTTCGCTTCCACCTGGAAATAGGCGGGCCGCTCGCTGTAATGCAATCGCACCGGTCGCTCGATCGGCGTGTAGGAGGATCCGCCGTCGTCACCAAACGAGCGCATCCAGCCGTTGAAGAACACCCATCCGGTTCCGTCGAACCGAGCCTCCTCGGCCGCGACCCGCCGCGTCATCCGGAACTCCTCCGGATGAAACTCCAGGACCTGAACGTCCGAAAGCGTCTTGGTCCTGTCCTCGTAGGCGAGGAAGCTGAAGATGTAACGCCCCTTACCGAAGACCCACTGCCGCTCGTCCTCGCTGACCGCGCTCGGCGTGACCCTTCCCTTAATGCGCGAGCGGAGCTCCGCCACGCGCTGATTCGAGTAGGGGAGGACGAAATCCTGGAAAAAGTAGGAGAAGATCGCCACCACGACGGCGATCACCACGACCGGGAGGGCGATCCGGTACAGAGAAACCCCGTTCGCCTTGATCGCCGTGACCTCGTTGTTCTTCGAAAGCGCGCCGAACGTGATCAGCGTCGCGATCAGGACCGAGATGGGAAGGACCAGATTCACCACCTGGAGCAGCAGGTACCGGTAGTAGGAGGCCACCACATCGAAAGGAACGTCGTAGGCGTTGATGTCGTCCACGGTGTCCGTGAGATCGACCACGATGAACAGTGTGGCCGTGGCCGCCAGCACCAGAAGAAGCAGCTTGAGAAACTCACGGATCACATAGCGATCGAGCGTATTCGGAAACGGGATGTCGAGCCGCTGCAAGATCGATCCCTCGGACTGAGCCGGGACCTCGGGCACCCGACGCCGTCGGGCAAGCTTCGCCCCAAGACGCGCCAGTCCCGTCCGCCAGGCGGCCGGACGCCGGTTACCGCTGCTCTTGGCCATGAGCCAGAGGCCGCTTCCGGCGAGCAGCGCATTGGCCAGCCACATACCGACGAGTGGCGGCACCTTTCCTGAACGCGCGAAGTCTTCTCCCGTGCTCAGCAGGATGTAGTAGAGAAGGATGATCCCGATACTTAAAGAAAAACCTGAGCTTTTCCCTCCGCGTCGATTGGTGATTCCCAGTGGTAAACCGATGATTCCGAACGCGATGCAGGCGAACGGGATCGCAAACCTCAAGTGAAGCTCGACTTTTATGTATCGTTGATCGAGCTCGTCACCGCGCGCCTCGGCGTCCTTGAGCTTGGCCCATAGCGCCGGCAGATCGAGCTCCTTGAGGGACTTGGCCCTGGACTTCGGCTCGACCGGTACGGAGGCGGGGTCGATCAGGAGGATTCGCTGGGAGGCGTTCCGGTTGAGGTCGTAGCGGTCACTTCGGTTGGTCGAGATGACGTGGGTCTGGGCGCGATCGAGGTTCAGCCAGACCTGGCGGGTGCCTTCGGTTGTGAGCAGTTCGCCGGTCTGCGCGACGACGATGCGCTGCTGGCCGCCGCTCGATTCGGCCAGGAAGATGCCCTGCCAGCGGCCCGTGCTGGCGTCGATATCGTTGACGTAAATGACTCTCTGGCCGTTGTCATTGATGAAAACCCGAGGCTGAACTTCCTTTTCGATAGCCGACGTGAAGAGCTCGACCCGACGCTGCTGGAGCGCCGCGTTGCCCAGGGGGAGGACCCAGGTCATCAGGTAGAAGTTGAGGAGGAAGACGGCGACGGAGAAGAAGAAAACCGGGCGGTAGATCGCCAGGGGGCTTTGCCCGGAGGCCTGCATGGCGATGATCTCGGAATCGGCGGAGAGGCGACCGACCGCCACCAGGATGCCGACCAGCAGGGCCATCGGGATGGTCAACACGGTGATGTTCGGCAGCGAGAGAGCCAGAAGCTCGAGAACGGTCGAGAGCGGCAGAGACCGCTTGATGATGATCTCGGCGAAGTCGAACAGGTCCCTCATCAGGATGATGAAGGTATAGAAGCCGAAGCCGAGAAGCGTTGGAGGGAGGAGCTCGCGGAAAATGTATCGGGAGAGGATGTTCATGGGCGGACGGACATTCTAAAGGCAGAAGTCAGAAGGCAGAAGGCAGAAGTCACACGCAAGTGGCTCTTGCGTGATGAGGTCCTGCTGGAGGGGTCGTGGACGTGGCGCCCAAGGGCCCAGCAGGCTTTTCCACAGAGTCCCATAAGATAGATTATGTAAAGTGGCACCAAGGAAATTCAGGAGAAAGCCGAGGGCCCCGGTCCAAGAGTTAGACTCCTTCTGCCTTCTGCCTTCTGCCTTCTGCCTTCTGCCTTCTGCCTTCTGCCTTCTGCCTTCTGCCTACTGCCTACTCCTCCGACTCGAGTCGCTCGAGTACAGCACGGAGGGCGGCGATCACTTCACCCTTTTCGACCTCGGACTTCTTGAACTTCAGACTGAGGGAAAAAGGCAGCGCCTTGTCCTTCAGATCCCAGCTGTAGTGCTTCGGGCGCCCGGCCTTCCGGACCTCCGGTTTGCGCGCCGAGGCCTTGCGGGCTTCCTCCCGGGTGATCTCGCCGCGGGCGACCCGGTCCACGAGGTTCTCCATCTCTTCCTCGCTCCGCGCCCGGGCGATCTGGACCAGCACCGACTTGTTTCCGATCCCTGCCTCGCGGCACATCACCCGGATCCGGTCGGGTATCTCATTCAGCTGGAGGGTCTCCGTGATCGTGGTCCGGGACTTTCCGATCACCTGAGAGATCCGCTCATGGGTGTACCCGAACTTTTCCTGGAGGAACAGAAACCCCTCGGCTTCTTCGAAGGGCGTGAGGTCCTTCCGCTGGATGTTTTCGACCAGAGCGATCTCGAGCGACTCGCGGTCGTCGGCATCGAGCTCAATGGCGGGGATCTCCTCGAGGCCGGCGGCCGTGGCGGCCCGGAACCGCCGCTCGCCGGAAATGATCTGATAGCGGCTGGTGCCGAGCTGGCGGACCAGGATCGGCTCGAGCACCCCTTTTTCCCGGATCGAGGCGGTCAGATCCTCCAGATTGCCGATGTTGGTGCGGGGCTGCTCCGGATTCGGCTCGATGAGCGCGAGCGGGATCATGGAACCGATGTGCGTCGAGGACCGTCTGGCGAGCTCATCGACGAAATGCGCATCGTGACGCATTCGGGCGCGGTCGGGCAATCCTCGTTTCATGCTCATGTGGTGTGCTCTCATCCTCTCCGCTGCCAGTCATTTGGGGGGCAACGGGTCCCCGAGCTTCTCCCCTACACTCTCGAGAGGATCTCTTCGGAGAGTGAGTAGTACTCCATCGCCCCGCTGGACCGCGGAGCGAAGGAGAAGATCGATTCCTTGTAGGCGGGACTCTCTTCCAGGCGGATCGACTTCGTGATCGTGGTCCGGAAGAGCCTGTCGCCGAACACCTGCTGAATCTGGTCGTGGATGTCCTTCGACAAGGTCGTCCGCTTGTCGTGCATGGTGATGACCACGCCCAGAAGCTGCAGATTCGGGTTCGGCCTCGATTTGATCTTTTCGATCGTCTCGAGCAGGTCGTCCGTCCCTTCGAGGGCAAAATAGGACGACTGGATCGGAACCAGCACGTGGGTGGAAGCCACCAGCGCGTTGACCGTGATCATGCCCAGGGTCGGGGGCGTGTCGATGAATACGTAGTCGTATTCGTTGATCACTTCCGCGATCCGGTCTTTCAGCCGGTAATGACCGTCGATCTCACCGATGAGCTTCGACTCCAGCTTCGCGAGCGCGATGCGCGAGGGGGCCAGCGAAAGATTCTCGACCGGCGTTGAGACGATCACTTCGCGGATGCCGAGCTCCTCGGAGACCAGGACGTCGAACATCGACTTTTCCACCTGGCGGACGTCGACGTAGCTCATGCTCGAGTTGGCCTGAGGGTCCAGATCGATCAGGAGGGTCTTAAATCCTTTATTTGCAACAGCTGCCGCGAGGTTGATGGTGGTCGTGGTTTTACCCACTCCACCCTTCTGATTGGCGACCGTGATGATCATTCCGTTGTCGGAATTCTAAAGAGCGCGCGAGCAAGTCACAAGGGTTATTCCGCGAGCCCTTTCACATCTTGTACTTGCCGAGATCCTCGGGCGTGAGATTCTCGAACCATTTCTTCAGCTTTTCCTCGCTGTCCTCTTCGGGCGAGATGGTCTGCGCCTGATCGAGCACCGCCTGTTCGACGAAAATCGGGGTCTCGGTCCGCAGCGCGAGAGCGATTGCGTCGCTTGGACGGGCATCGATGGCAATCGACTTGTCTCCCAGGGCCATCTCGATTCGGGCAAAGAAGGTGGAGTCCCGCAGCTCGCTGATGACGACGCGATTGACCTTACCCTCCATGGTGGCGATCACGTCCCGGAGCAGATCGTGAGTCATCGGCCGGGGCGTTGCGACGTTTTCGAGCTGAAGCGCAATTGCATTCGCTTCGAAAATGCCGACCCAGATGGGGAGAAAGATCTTCTCGTCTCCATCCTTGAGGACGACGATCGGAGAGTTTGAGATCGGGTCCAGCATCAATCCTTTGATGGTCATCGGAACCAGGGTGCTCACGCGACGGCCTCCCCTCTCAGAGAATGATGCCGCGCCTCGTCGATCCGGACGTTGAGCAGGGTGCCGGGCCGGGGAGTGTGCGGGCTCGTGAAATTGACGGTCCAGTTGCACTCGCTCTTGCCGGAGAGCACCGCGGTGTCCTTGCTGCTCGGGCCCTCGACCAGGATGGGGATGGTCCGGCCGACGTAGGTCTGGAGCCACTCCTTCTGGATGCGCTCCTGGAGCGCGAACAGCCGGCTGAGACGTTCGGCCGCCACCGCGTCCTCCACGGGCGCTCCGAGCCGCAGGGACGGCGTGCCGGGTCGCGGCGAATAGCGGAACGCGAAAAGAGATCCGAACCGAATCTCCTCCATGAGGCTCAGGGTCTGTTCGAAGTCGTCTTCCGTCTCTCCCGGGAAGCCCACGATCAGGTCGGTCGAGAAGTTCATCCCCGGGACTTCTCCTCGGATGCGGTCGATCAGCCCGAGGTAATGCTCGCGCGTGTAGAGCCGCTTCATACGTCGAAGCACGCGCGAGGATCCCGACTGCACCGGGAGGTGGAGAAACCGGCAAATGGCTGGGTTGTCGCGGATGACCGCGATCAGCCGGTCGTTCATCTCCGCCGGATGGGAGGTCATGAATCGCACGCGAAGGATCCCGGGGAGTGCCGCGACCGTTTCGAGGAGGTCGGCGAAGTCCTTATTCTCGACCGGACAGCGGTACGCGTTGACGGTTTGGCCGAGCAGCTCGATCTCGCGTCTCCCCTGCTCGATCTCCCATCGGATCTCGGCCAGGATATCCGCCATCGGTCGCGAGATCTCGCGGCCCCGGGTGGTGGGGACGATGCAGAAAGTGCAGTTCTTGTTGCACCCTTCGATGATCGTGACCTGTGCCCGGACAGCCGACGGGCGATCGACCGAGAGATAGTCGTAACGGCGGTCGACGGGAAAATCGACTGCGAGCCTGCGGCCGCCGTCGAGGATCTCGTCCAGGGCGCCGACGTTGGCCGGCCCCATCACGAAATCGACCCAGGGAGCTCGCTTGAGGATCGACTCCCCTTCCTGCTGCGCAACACATCCGGCGAGGCCGATCCTTGCGCCGTCACGGCGGGTGAGCCTCAGCTCTCCCAGGCGGCTGTAGACCTTGTTCTCGGCCTTCTCGCGAATGCTGCAGGTGTTGAGCAGAATCAGGTCCGCCTGCTCGGCCGAGCCGGCGCGGCTATATCCCCGCAGCTTCAGCTGTCCCGCCAGTCGCTGGGAGTCCAGGTCGTTCATCTGGCATCCCCAGGTTTCGATGAAGAATGATTTTTCCATGAGTCAGGGTTTGACGACGTTCGTTGCGTCGAGTCGTTTCTGATTCAACGCCTCGCGGGCCGTCGCCAGCTCGTCCCGTTTCGCGGCCAGGTCTTTCCGCGTCGATTCGAAGGCGTTGGTGATCTCGTCCTCACGGTCCGTCGAGTCGGAATGCTCGTAGTACTCGTCCTCGAGCAGCGCCGAGGCGCGCTCGAGCCGGGAAACCTCCAGCTCGAGCTCCGCGACGCGCTCCGCGGCTTCCTTCGCTTCCTCAGCGCGGCGCTCGCGGTCCTTTTCCATCTTTTGGAGAATCTCGCCTGCCGAGTCCTTTGGTGCGGTCTTCGTGTCCGGCCCCTCGTACGTCCCGACGGTGATTTTCCCGGTAGACGCGCGGACGTCCTCGTCGGTGATCGAGACGGTCGATTTCTTGCCGTCCGTCCGGCTCTCCCGGGCGAGGCGCGCGGCTCTCACCAGGGGGGACTCTCCGGGGAGCCGATCGGTGGAGATCTTCTTCGCACTCTTCGGCGTCGCCGTCTTTTTCGAATCCACGGTCCTGGCGGGCTCTTCCGCTGTCGCCGCATTCACCTGCGGGAGCGTGAGGCTCAGGACCATGACCAGGCCGATGAATAAACGGGATCGTTTCATCTCAGGCTCCTTTCGGATGATAACAGGGCGCGTCAGCTTGCGAGGCTGAAGGTGTCAACAGCCGCCGGCGGGCCGCCATTCTCTCAGCCGCTCAGCGGAGGCGGGTGGCAAATCCGGACGGGAGCTTCATGGCGAGGCTCTCGATGACGAACTCCTCGATTTCCTGAGCCGTCTTCTTCTGGAGTGCCTGCGTGGCGATCCGTCTGCAGTCGCGGTAGCGGAGCGATCGCGTCACTTCCTTGATCATCGGAATCGAGGAAGGATTCATCGAGAAAATGTCCAGGCCGAGCCCGAGCAGGATGGTGGCGTAAAGAGGATCGGCCGCCATCTCTCCGCACATCGAGACCGGAATCCCGGCCTGCCGCCCGGAGTCGATGACGAACTTGACCAGCCGGAGAATGCCCGGGTGGAGCGGCTCGTAGAGATAGCTGACCAGCTCGTTGTTCCGGTCGATGGCCAGTGAATACTGGATCAGATCGTTCGTCCCGATGGCGAAGAAATCCGACTCGGTCGCGAGGATGTCGGCGGTCATCGCGGCGGATGGAACCTCGATCATGATGCCGATCTCAAGCTCGGGGTTGTAAGCGATGCCTTCCGCGTCGAGCTCCGCCTTGATCTCCTTCACGAAAGCCTTGGCCTGGCGTAGCTCCTGGATGCTCGACACCAGCGGGAACATGATCTTGATGCGCCCGTGAGCCGAGGCCCGAAGCAGCGCGCGCAGCTGCACGCGGAACATTTCGCGATGTCGCATGCAGAGGCGAAGGGCTCGAAGTCCGAGGACGGGATTGTCCTCCTTCGAGCCCATGACCTCTTTCGCCAGCTTCTTGCCGCCGAGATCGAACGTGCGGATCACCGCCCAGTTCGGCTCGATATCCTGAGCGATCTTCCGGTAGATCTCGAAATGCTCGTCCTCGTCGGGCAGCCGGGGGCTGGTTGCGATGTAGAGGAACTCCGAGCGGTAGAGTCCGACCCCTTCGGCGCCGTACTTCTTCGCGTCGGCCATCTCCTCGATCAGCTCGATGTTGGCCTGGAGCGAGACCTTGCGGCCGTCGCGGGTCACCGCAGGCTCGTCGCGGTTGCCGAGCAGCTCTTTCTCGTACTCCTCGTGCCGGGTGACCTTGCTCCGGTACTCCTCGATCAGAGCCTCGCTCGGATTGACGACGACGGTTCCCTCGTAGCCGTCGATGATGACCATTTCCTCGTTGTCGATCACCTGCGTCAATCGCGGCACGCCGATCACGGCGGGCATGAACAGAGATTTCGCGATGATGGATGTGTGCGAAGTCCGGCCGCCCGTCTCCGTGGCGAAGCCGACGATCGGCTTCTGGTTGAAGTGAACCGCGTCGGAAGGTGTGAGGTCGTCGGCGAGGATGATGACGTCGTGGTCGATCTCCGACAGCTCGTGGCGGGAAAGCCCCTGAAGATTGTTCAGGAGGCTCATTCCCACGTCCTTGATGTCTTCGCCGCGGTCGCGGAGATACTCGTTGTCGAACGTCTCGAAGCGGGCTTCGAGCTCCTCCTGGACCTCGTGAAGGGCCCATTCGGCATTGACCCGGTCGAGCTCGATCTTCTGCACGACCTTGTCGGCGAACGCCGGATCGCTGGCGATCATCGCGTGCGCATCGAAGATCGACGCGTACTCCTCTCCGATGGAGCGGGAGACGGTCTGCTTGAGGTCCGTCAGGTCGGCGCGCGTCCTTTCCAGCGCCTGTTCGAATCGCTGGATCTCGTGCGGAATGTCGGCTTCCTTGATCGGTACCCGGAAGACGGAGGTGATCTGCTCGACGATGAGAGCCCGGCCGATCGCGACACCCGGCGAGACCGCGGTGCCCTTGTAGGTGCGGATCTCGGCGCGTACGTCGCGTGAAGCCTTTCGCTGCTTGGGCTCGATCACGGTCATTCCGCCTCGTCGAATCGGGAGTCGATCAGCTGCTCGATCGAGCTCACTGCCTCCCCCTCGTCTTCTCCATTCGCGATCACGCTGATCCGCGTACCCGGCCCGGCAGCCAGCAGAAGAATTCCGAGAATGCTCTTGGCGTCGACTTCCTCGGTTCCCTTGCGGACCTTGATGTCGGACTTGAACCGCGCCGCCATGTGGACGAGCTTCGCGGCGGCGCGCGCGTGGAGTCCCAGCTTGTTCTGAATCTCGATCTCTTTGGTGATCACTCCGCCGATCCCTCCCGCGGCTCGCCCGCCAGCAGGTCCGAGGCCACCCGGATCGACTTCGCCCCCTTCTCGCGGATCATGTGTGCAACCTCGTTCAGAGTCTCGGTGGAGCCTTTCAGCGCCATGAATTTGATGATCATTGGCAGGTTGACCCCGGTCACGATCTCTACCTTCTCGCGATCGAGAAACGAGAGGCTGATGTTACTCGGCGTGCCGCCGAACATGTCGGTGAAGATGATCACGCCCTCGTCTTCGCCGATCCGGTCGAGGGCCTGCCGGATCTTTTCCCGGGAATCCTCGACCGGGTCGTTCCACTCCAGGGGAACCGCTTCGATCCCCTCCAGTTTCCCCTCGATCATCTCTGCGGCATTGAGAAGCTCAAACGCCAGTTGTCCGTGCGTAACGATCAGACCACCGATCAAAGACCCACCTCGTTCCTCGAGCACATCGGCCGCCCTCGCGGTTCGACCGCGCATTCTAACATCGCCCCTCCCGCCCCCCTTCCTCGAGCGGACGATTTCCGCCAAAACCATCGACGTTGGAAAATGCAGGCTACTTACACTACGGAATATGCTGCTAGGCCACTCATATTCGGGAATAATCTTGGGGCGTAAGCAATTTTTATGAGTGTTGCAGGCTTAGATCATATGAAGGAGGGCCTTTCGGCATGACCAGCATCACCCGCTACACCACTTCCCCTGAATTTCGCACGCTCCAGAGCCAGATGAACCGGCTGTTCGAGCCCTTCCTCGGACGGAGCTTCGACGACCAGGACCTCGCCAGCGGATCCTGGATTCCTCCCGTCGACGTGGTCGAGGAAAAGGACGCCATCCTCGTATCCGCCGAGCTTCCTGGACTCCGGCCGGAAGATGTCGAGATCCAGTATGAGAACGGGGTGCTCGTGCTTCGCGGCCAGCGGACGTTCCAGCAGGAGTCGAACGACCGGACCTACCACCGCGTCGAGCGCGCCTATGGCACGTTCGTCCGTTCGTTCACGCTTCCCCGCTCGGCCGATCCCGAGAAGATTACGGCAAGCTTCCAGAACGGGCTTCTGGAGGTTCGCGTTCCGAAGCGCGAGGAAGCGAAGCCGAAGATGATCCCGATCAACGCGAAGTAAGCCTGTTCACGGGGAGGGGTCGACCGACTCCCTCCCTTTCTCCTGTTCCCCGGCGGCAGCTCGGATGACGTCGGCCCAGGCCACCTCGAGCCGCCGACGGTCCGCCGGAACCATCGCGTTCAAATCCTGCCCTTCGATCACGTTGCGCGCTTCCTCGAGAAGGATCTTGCGGCGAGCCGGATCATCCACGAGCAGGATCACCTCCGCGATACTTTCGAGCAGGTGGACGGACACGGCGTGACTGCCGACCGCGCTCTGACGGATCTGGGTGTAGGCACCTTCCACGAGGTCCTCGTAATCCACCGGCGGAATCGCCAGCCGCGCCGTTCCCTCGGCGTCCCGCCACACTCCCTTCCGGATCGGTGACGATCCCAGGTGCGCGAGCGCCGACGAGAGGCGGTCGATGCAGGCGATCGCCGTGTACGGATCGTTCAGCGACGGAGAGAGCGCCCGGAGCGCCATCTCCACGAGGAGATGGAGGGAGAATCGTGCATCCTGGGTCGGCGTACGAACGCTGCCGAGGGCGATGCTGTCCCTCACCCAATCCTCGTTTTCGAGCTCCTGCGGCGGACTGACTCTCAGCAGTGGGGCCCCACAGAAGACGAAGGAACCTGGGGCCCGGCACAATTCGACGTACGCGTTCCTTCGTACGGCCTCTTTGACGATGGAGTCGTGGTCGACGGCCTGCACGTAGGCGTCACGAGTGGCCAGGGCGATGGCCCATTCCCTTTCGGGAGAATGAGGCAGCCCTTTGCCGTTCTCGTCCTCTGCCGCCTTCAGCAGTTCGAGAACCGAGGATTCGAGCTCCGCGCCGACCCGCGCGATGATCACGTCGGCCTGGATCGACGACGAGACGTGATGGACGAAGTAAATGAGAACGCCGAGGGCCACGATCGAGAGTGCAATCGCGATCGTCACCGAGATGTGCGGGACGTTCAGGCTGAAGTCGTCCCCGCGCACCGTCCGCAGAATGATGATCGAGTAGAGGAAAACCGACGTGAAGGTCCCCAGCGTCATCTGGGTTCCGCGGTCTTTCATGAAATTCCGGAGCAGCCGCGGACCGTACTGCTGTGACGCGAGGGAAAGAGCGACGATCGTGATCGAGAAGACGACGCCAGCAACGGTGATCGTCGAGCCGGCAATCGTCGAGAGCACAGCGCGGGCACCGTCGGGGCCTGCGGTGAAGATCCACCAGAACTCGGAATCGACTTTATCGAGGTGTTTCCGGTCGAACCACGAGGTTCCGAGCGCCATCAGCGCCGCCGCCACGGCCATCGAGCCGGGAACGACCCAGAAGCTCTGTCGGAGGTGCTCGGCCCAGGTGAGAAGTCGCGCTTTCATTCGGTTCCCGACTACAGATACGAAGATCCTGCCAGGAGCGGTCGCGAAACCCTAGCGGCGGGCGCTGTCGCGGTGGGTCACCTCGGTCGAATAACCCTTTTCAGCGAGTGCGCGTCCGAGCTTCTCGCCGATCGCCACCGACCGGTGGCGCCCGCCGGTGCAGCCGATACCGATCGTCAGGTAGCTCTTCATCTCCTTTTCGTACTGGGGAATCAGGTACGAGACGAAATCGATGAGGCGGGCCGTGAACTCGCGGTACTCCGGTTTCGCTTCCAGGTACTCGACGATCTCCGGGTCCTGCCCGGTCTTCGGCCGCAGCTCGTCGATGAAATGCGGGTTGGGGAGGAAACGCACGTCGAACATCAGGTCGAGGTTGTACGGGAGCGGGTACTTGTAGCCGAAGGTGACGATGTTGATCAGCATTTCCCGCTGATAGCCCGGCAGGCCGAACCTCCGGCTGATCTCGGCCTTCAGCTCGTGCACGGAAAACTGCGAGGTGTCGAGAACCATGTCGGCGGTGGTCTTGACCTCGTCGAGCGTGGCTCGCTCGGCGTCGATCGCCTCGAGCATCGGCATCTCGGGATCGAACGGATGCGGCCTGCGGGTCTCCGAGAAGCGGCGCACCAGCACCTCGTTCGTCGCTTCGAGAAAGATCAGCATGACGTTGGGAAAGTTCTTCCGGATCCGGTCGCGGTAGATGGTCGGAAAATCCCTGGCGAAGCCGGGAGTCCGGACGTCGACGACGATCCCGATCTGCGTGTATCCCTCGGCCGTCAGCTCGTTGATGAGCGGCTCGATCATCCGCACCGGCAGGTTGTCGGTGGTGTAGAAGCCAAGGTCTTCGAGCGTGCTCTGAGCGTAGCTCTTTCCGGCCCCGGAGAGACCGGTGATGATCACCAGGTGCGAGGAGCGATCCGCGCTCACTTCGGGCGACCCTTTCGAAGGGCCTGATCGATCTCGCGGTTCTTCTGGTGCATCATCAGCTGCCTGCTCTGAAGGCTTCGTACCTGAGAGCTCGCGGAGGCGCTGTCGGTGGGTAGCGGAAGAACCCGCGGCTCGGGCTCCGGCTCCTCGGCCTTCATCGCGATGTACTCGCTGAGCTTGCGCGCGAAGTCCTCGGCCGAATAGAAGCCCTGGAGCTTGAGCAGATGGTTCCGCGCTCCGATCTCGACCAGCAGGGCGAGGTTGCGCCCGGAGGCGACCGGCAGCCGCACCAGAGGCTTGGTCACACCGAGGCAGTCGTAGCTCTCCCCTTCCACGCCGAGCCGTTCGTACTCGGTCCCTTCGATCCACTGCTCGAGCTTGACCACGATGTCGATCGGCTTGATGTCGCGCGTCGAGGAGACTCCGAAGAGGTCCTTGATGTTGACGATGCCAATTCCGCGAAGCTCCATGTGATGCGGAAGGATCTCCGAGGAGTAACCGAGGAGAACGTCGTTGGGGTGGCGGCGAACGATCACCATGTCGTCGGCGATGAGCCGGTGCCCGCGGGAGATCAGATCGAGCGCGCACTCGCTCTTTCCGATGCCGCTGTCGCCGATCAGGAGCACCCCGATTCCGTACACGTCGAGCAGGCCCGCGTGCATGGTCATGTGGGGAGCCATCGACTCCTCGAGGAAATAGGTGATCCGGTTGATCACGTGGGAGGTCATGTTGCGAGTGGCGAAGAGCGGAACCGAGCGGTTCTCGCACTCGTGAATGAACTCCTGGAGCGGGGGCACTCCCTTGGTGACGATGAAGCAGGAGACGTCGAGGGCGGCGACGTCGCGGATCCGTTTCTCGCGCAGGCGGGCCGGGAGTCCCTGCAGGTACTTGCTCTCGGACTCTCCGATGATCTGGACACGGGCCGGCTTGATGTACTCGTAGTAGCCGGCGAAGGCGAGTCCGGGTTTCTGGACCCGGGGACGCAGGATGGTCCTGTCGAGGCCATCCCCGCCGATCACCAACTCGAGCTCGAGGTCTTCGAGCTCAGGTGAGAGCAGGATCTGAACGGGCGCCTGAACGAAGTCTTCCTGATTCATCGGAAACGGTCGAAACGCCCCTTCCCGGCCTTCCGGATTCTCGACGAGGCGATCAGAACTCCGGTGCAATCATACCGAAGTTGTTGTCGCGGCGCCGGTAGATGACCGTGACCTTGTCGGTGTCGAGATCCCTGAAGACGATGAACTCGTTCTTCGAGTCGTCGAGAACCAGGGCCGCCTGCTCGACCGACATCGGTCGGATGGGGTGAACGTTCTGCCGGATGATGCGGGGCGCGGCCTGGCGATCGTCGCGCTTGAGGTCCGCCTGCTCGATCATGCTGACTTCCCAGCCGGCGGGAGCGGGTGACGCTTTCTTGCGTTTCTCGGTGACGCGCTTGCGATTTTTCTGGGCCTGAGTCTTGAGATGGTCGATGGTGGAGACGATGGCGTCTTCCATGGTGTCGGCCTCCTGGGAGGACTTCACGTCGTAGGTCCGGCCGATGATCATGATCTCGCAGATGTTTCGGTGTTTCTCGACGTTCAGAACGCAGCGGATCTCGATGATGTCGGAGAAAAAGCGGGTGACCTTCTCGAGCCTGGTGTTGATCAACTCGCGAATCCGGTCATTGACCTCGTAATTGCGTCCTGAAATCTCGACGTTCATGAGAAAGCCTCCGAGCTAGAAAATCTGCTTACGGTCGGTCGAGGAGGGGATGTTGAGCTCGTCCCTGTACTTGGCGACCGTGCGGCGGGCGATGTTGATTCCCTCGTCATTCAGAATCTTCATGATTTTCGAGTCGGAGAGCGGCTTGCGGGGATCCTCCGCGGCGATGAACGACTGGATCTTCCGCTTGACCGTCAGGCTCGAGATGTCCTCCCCGTGATCGGAATCGATCCCGCTGTGAAAGAAGTACTTCATCAGGAACAGCCCGCGCGGGGTGTGCATGTACTTGTTCGACACGACGCGCGAGACGGTGGATTCGTGCATCTGGATGTCGTCGGCCACGTCCCGCAGGACCAGCGGCCGGAGATAGTCGATTCCCTTGTCGAGGAACTCCCGCTGGTGCTTGACGATCGAGTCAGCCACTTTGTAGATCGTCCGCTGCCGCTGATCCAGAGACTTGATCAGCCAGACCGCCGAGCGGATCTTGTCCTTGATGTAGTTGACCGTGTCGCCGTCCTGCTTGGTGTCCATCCGATGGAGCATCTGGCGGTAGCTCCCGTTGATCCGGAGCTTCGGCATGCCGTCTTCGTTGAGCTGAATCACGTACTCGTCGCCGACCTTGTGCACGTTCACGTCGGGCTCGACGTAGATCGCTCTCTCGGTGCTGTAGCGGCGCCCCGGCTTGGGGTCGAGCGCCTTGATCACCTCGATGATCGCCTCGAGCTCCTTGAGCTCGATCGCAAGCAGCTTCGCCAGCGCGATGAACTGGCGGTTCATCACCATTTCCCAGTGGTCGCGGATGACCTTCTCGACCAGCGGGTGATCCACCTCCAGCGCGTCGAGCTGCAGGAGAAGGCATTCCCTCAGGTCCCGCGCCGCGATTCCGACCGGGTCGAAGCTCTGGATCCGCCGGACCGCCTCGGCCACCTGCTCGGGGTTCGACTTCGTCTGTTCCGCGATCTCATCGATCGTGGCGCGCAGATAGCCGTCCTCGTCGATGTTTCCGATGATGAACGTTCCTATCTCCTTGACCTCCGGAGAGGCGTCGGACATCGACAGCTGCCAGGTCAGGTGGTCGGTGAGGTCCGGAGGACGGGTGAGGGTGTTCTCGATCGGAAACTCCTCGTACTCCTCCGACATCCTCGGGTTGTAGCCGTACTCGAGGTAGTCCTGGAAGTAGGCGTCGTAATCGATCTCGTCGAACGAGTCCTTCTCCTCCGCAACCTGCTCCTCGGTCTTCTTCTCCTCCTCGGCCTTCTTCTCCGAGGCTTCCTGTTCCGGCTCTTCGGTTTTCGCGTTTTCTTCCTGCTCGGCCTGTTCGGCGAGCTCCTCGAGAAGAGGATTCTCGAGCAGTTCCTGGTTGATCACTTCCTGCAGCTCGAGCTTGCTCAACTGCAGCAGCTTGATCGCCTGCTGCAGCGAAGGCGTCATGATGAGCTTCTGCGAGAGCTTCAGGTGCAGCTTCTGTTCGAGTGCCATAGGGGGGTTTTGACTTCTGCAATCTCCAAATAACTCAATCGGGCGGCGGCGCCTGCGCGCCGTTCATCCTCAATGTAGGTTGAAGGCCTCTCCGAGGTAGATTCTTCGAACTTCGGGGTCTGTCGACAGCATTTCGGGCGCTCCCTGACGAAAGATCTCGCCTTCCTTGATGATATAGGCTCGGTCGGTGATCTTCAATGTTTCCCGAACGTTATGATCGGTGATGAGGATTCCGATCCCCTTCTCCCGGAGCTGGGAGACGATTCTTTGGATGTCGAGGACGGCAATGGGATCGATTCCTGCAAACGGCTCATCGAGCAAAATGAATGCCGGGTTGATCGCCAGGCACCGCGCGATCTCCACGCGCCGCCTCTCCCCTCCTGAAAGCGAATATCCGCGGTTCCTCGCCAGATGCGCGAGCCCGAACTCCTCGAGCAACCGTCTGGAGCGCCGCTCCCGTTCCGCAGCCACCAGACCCATGGTCTCGAACACCGCGAGCAGATTCTGTTCGACCGTGAGCTTCCTGAAGATCGAAGCTTCCTGCGGCAGGTAGCTGATCCCCTTCTGCGCGCGGAGATACATCGGCATCGCCGTGATCTCCTCCTCGCCGAGCATCACGCTCCCGCCGTCGGGCTGAGTCAGGCCGACGACCATGTAGAACGTGGTGGTCTTCCCGGCCCCGTTCGGCCCGAGCAGGCCGACGATCTCCCCCTGGCGGATGTCGACCGAGACGTCGCGCACCACGCGACGTCCACGGTAGATCTTCACCAGGTTCCGGGTCGAAAGGGTCAGTCGCTGGGTTTCCGCAAGCTCTCCCGGGCCCGTGAGGCGGAGAGCGTCATCGAATTCACGTGCTTCACTCATTCGGGGTGCCGTTTCTCGGGACATACGTTGCTTCGGTCTGTCCCTCGCCTCGGAGAACGTCGACCTTGTTGCGCTCGAGGTCGAACACGATCTCGCTTCCCTTCACCGTTCCCTGCGGATCCGCCACCGAGGCGGGGGATCCTTCGAGGTGGATCGTCTGCTTCGGGATCGAGTAGAGGAGATTCTCCCCCTCGCCGCTCCGGCGGGTCGCGCTCTCGGCGATGGCAACGCCGCCCGAGGCCTCCACACTTTCGAGTTTTTGAGTCGTATCGAACAGAAAAACCGCCTTGCTGGCCGTGAGGACTCGCCCGCTGTCTTCGATGCGGACCTTCTCCTCGAGGATCGCTCTGCGCTCTCCGCGGCGTGCCGTGAGGGTCGAGGCTGATGCTTTGATGGGTACCTTACTCTCCCGCTCGGCATTGTATAGCACCGCCCTGACCCCTCCCGTTGCGACCAGGGTTTGTCCCTGATCCTCGATCCGCATCTCTTTCGAGAGCAACAGGTTCTGATCCTGCCAGGCCCGCACGTTTCCGGTGAACCGCCCCGATCCGCTCTTCTGCTGGAGGATCAGCTTGTCCGAGTTGACGTAAACGGGACTCGCGCTGGCGGGGAAAATCCCGGTCCGCTCCATCCCTCCCTTTCCGCCGCTGGCGGACTCGAAACGCGCCTTCACAAATCCCTCGGCTTCCAGCACGCCGCTGGTCGGAGAAACCCGGATCTCCTGCGCGGTGAGGGTCTGGGTGTCGGAGGAGATGGACGGGAGCGCCCCGGGCACCGAAGCGAGGACGAGCTTGTCGGCGATGAAATCGAACGTCGCCTGCTGCGCGGTCGCCCGGTTGGTGGCATCGCGGAACTCGACGCTTCCCTCGCCGCGCGCGCTGGTCGGCCGGCTTCTCGCCGTGTCGAAGTAGGTCACCAGCTTCGACGCGGAAATGGTTCGGGGCGTGGGGCCGCTCTCCTGGAGAACCGCGTTGCCCGCGGCTTCCAGCTCCGAGACTCCCTCGCCGGCGAAGGCCACCCGAAACCTTCCGGCTCGAACCGAGCGGGCTGGCGGGCCTGCCATCCGAGCGGTCGCATTCCCCCCTTCACCCCCTTCGATGAAGAGGGCGCGAACCTCGCCAACCGGTCCGATCTCGGTGAAGAATCGCTCGCCATTGACCACGGTTTCGCCGACCGAGGCTCCGCCCGCGACCGATGAGCCGGCGCCGAGGCGGAACTCGACTCCGCAGCACCCTTCCAGGCCGGTGAGGACCTTCTGTTCCTGGTCGATGCGGGCCGTAATGGTCTCCGTCCGGAGACGGTCGCCGGCGCGGTCCACCTCCACACTCCCATGGAAACGCGCTTCGTTTCCGGAGCGGTCGAAGGTCGCCGCGTCGGCGCGGATGGTAATCGGCGGAGCCGGAGGTGCCGCCTGCATCGTCGCCTCGACCGAGTCGGTGAGCTCGAGCCTCTCGCTTTCGAGATTGAGATCGACGCCACCGGCCCTCCCCGTCCACTGGTCGGCCGCGAAGCGAACGGGAACCCGATTGACGAGGCGGTTGCCGTCGAACGCGATGGAATCGGTGATGATCTCGGTCCCGTCGCTGGACGTGACGCGCACCCCACCGTCCGCGCGGGCTTCCTTGGTGGCGTGATGGAATTGAGCCTGAGGGGCGCGCAGCTGATACGAGCCGCCGTCCTCCTGGAAAATCGTCAGCCAGACGTCCTCGAGGGTGTACCACCCCGAGCTGAAGCCGATGGTTCGCTGTGCGCGGATCTGCGAGACCACCCGACCCCCGATGGTCTGGACGTCCTCGAACGCGTAGGCGACCAGCTGCGGGCTGTCATCGCCGCGGATCGTGGAGGTGACCGGCTCGGACACGCCGCGGTCGCGCCGTTCGCCGCGCGTGTAATTGACGGCGAGGACGACGAGAAAGCCGAGGAAGAGGATCGGCAGGAGGATCCTGAATATTCTTACGCTTCGAACCATGTGCTGTCGGCAGAGGCGGTGAGCTCCAGAGGAGCCTCGCCGGAAACGGCGGCATCGACGATCTCGAGACGATGCCCGTCGTAGCGGTCGGGCTCGAGATGAAAGACCAGATCGAGCTCGCCTCCTTTCCGAAAAATGGTCTCGAGAGCGCCCGACGTGGACGGCCAGCTGATCGCCGCAGCACGCCGGGAAGCCTGCTTCACCGTCAAACGATTGCAGCCTGGGGAAAACTCCCTCACTTCCTCCACCGAGACACCCCGCGCGAGGAAGGCCGGCTGGCGGTTTTCCTGCCCGAACGGCTCGAGCCGGCCGTGGTCCTGGATGAAGGACGAATCGAGCGCGGAGAGCTCCAGTTCAGCATCGATGGAAAGAGTCTGGATGAAGCTCGACGGGTCGGCCGCCTCCAGCCTTTCCTCCAGCCGCGAGCGGAGCTGGCCGAGAGATCCGGAGTCCAGCGAGAAGCCACAGGCGAAGGAATGGCCTCCGAATCGGGTGAAGAGATCTTCCATCGCCGTGAGCTCGCTGTGCAGGTCGATCGTCGGAATGCTCCGGCCGGAGCCGACGCACTCGTCGCCCTGCTTCGAGATCACCAGAGCGGGACGGTGATACTTTCTCGCCAGACGTCCGGCACAGAGCCCGACGACGCCTTTGTGCCACCCCTCGCCCCATAACACCAGAATCCGCGGAAGAGAGCCGAGTTGCTCGACCGAGCGCTCCGCTTCGTCCATCACTCCGGTCTCGATCGTCCTCCGTTGCCGATTCATCTGTTCGAGCTGCGCGACCAGCGGCGCGGCCTCCGCCTCGGTCCGCGCGTCAAAGAGATCGATTGCGGTGTTGGCGGAGGCGAGCCTTCCAGCCGCATTGATGCGCGGCCCGATCTTGAACCCGACGTCGCTGGCGCGCAGCGGCTTGCCCAGCAGCCCCAGCTCGCGCAAAAGCGCACGGAGCCCGGGATTGCGCGGATCCGACAGCCCTGCGAGTCCCATCCTCACGAGCGCCCGGTTCTCTCCCGTCAGCGGGGCAACGTCCGCGATCGTCCCGATTGCGGCGATCTTGACGAGCGAGGAGATCGACATGGTGTGGCCTGCACGGCGGAGCAGCTCGCAGCAGAGCTTGAACGCGACGCCAACCCCCGCCAGGTCCTTATAGGGATACGTGCACCCCGGCTGTCTCGGGTTCAAAACGGCAGCCGCCTCCGGAAGCATCTCCGGAGGGAGGTGATGGTCGGTCACGATCACGTCGATCCCCTGCTCGATCGCCCGCGCGACCGGCTCGACCGAGGTGATGCCGCAGTCGACCGTGATGACGAGCCGCACGGCCTTCTCCTTCAAAACGCGATCGAGTACCTCGCTCTTCAGTCCGTAGCCGTCGAAAAGCCTGTGCGGGATCACGAAGCCGACCTCTCCCCCGAGCGCGCGGAGGACCGCCCGCAACAGGACGATCGAGGTCACCCCGTCCACGTCGTAGTCGCCGTAGATCAGGATCGACTCTCGGTCGCGGACCGCGCGGAGAATCCGCTCTGCCGCCACGTCCATCCCGGCGATCCCGGCCGGGTCGTGGAGGTGGTCGAGCCGGGGCTCGCAGAAGAGCTCGAGCTCCGCGGCGGACGTGACTCCGCGCCGCACGAAAAGGGGACGCAGCAGGCCGGCGACCGGGAGCGGAGCGCTGCCCGGGTCGCTCGAATCGAGAACCCAGCGGTCGTGGATCGGCATTGAGGAGAGTTTAGCCCAGCAGGAAACGATGATCGGAAGGAGGCGAACCAACGGAAGAGGCGACTCTACTCCCTGTGGATCAAGCCTTCTCGAACACGCCCATGCGCCGGAACTTCTTGTAGCGCTCTTCCGGCAGTTGCGCCGGCTTGAGCTTCGACAGTTCCTTGAGGGCGCGCTGTAAATAAGGACGGAGCAGCGCCGCGGCCTCGGCGATATCGGCGTGTGCGCCCCCCTTCGGCTCGGGAACGATCTCGTCGATGATCCCCAGCTCCTTGAGGTCGCGGGCGGTGATCTTCATCGCCGCGGCTGCGTCCTGAGCTGCGGAAGGGTTCTTCCAGAGAATGGCGGCGCATCCCTCGGGGGAAATCACCGAGTAGACGGCGTGCTCGAGCATCAGAATCCGGTCTCCGACTCCGAGGGCGAGCGCACCGCCGCTTCCCCCTTCGCCGGTCACGGTGACGATCACCGGAACGGTCAGGCCGGCCATCTCGCGCAGGTTGACCGCGATCGCCTCCGCCTGGCCTCTCTCCTCGGCTCCCAGACCGGGATACGCACCCGGTGTGTCGATGAAGCAGAAGATCGGACGGCGGAACTTCTCACCCATCTGCATCAGGCGGAGCGCCTTCCGGTATCCCTCCGGGCGCGGCATTCCGAAGTTCCGCAGGACCTTTTCCCGGGTGTCCCTCCCCTTCTGGTGCCCGATCACGACGCAGGGCTTCCCGTCGAATCGCGCCAGCCCGGAGACGATGGCGTGGTCATCCCCGAACTTCCGGTCCCCATGGATCTCCACGAAATCCTCGAAAAGGTGGGCGACGAAGTCGAGTGTGTAGGGACGTCCCGGATTCCGCGCGACGAGGGTCTTCTGCCAGGGAGAGAGGTTCGAATAGACGTCTTCAGCGATTCTGTTAAGCTGCCCCTGCAGCTCATCGATCCGGGCGACGGCGGCTGGCTCCGCGGAGGAGCTGAGCTCCTCGATCTGGCGGCGCAGCTCCTGAATCGGCTGCTCGAACTGGTTCGGATCGCTCGTCACGCCGGGAAACTAGCAGAACGGTCCGCGAGCGGTCAAATGCTGCAACGGCATGATTTGCACGAATATTTGAGGCCTGATGGAAACCACTGACTCCAGGCGCGTGATGCGCCACATCCCCACTGCGCAGGAACTGATCCGGCGGGTGGACGTCCTGCTTCGGAAGCGCGCGAGCGTGGCCCTCGACGTGCTGCAGGCGGCCGAGATGACCCCCGAGGTCCGCAAGGCGGTGGAGGACCGTGTCACGGCCGCCACGGTCTGGCTGGACCGCGCCTGCGATCTCGCAAAGTCGCGACCCACGCATACGCCCTCCGCCCCGTCGACGCGAATCCTGGCGGCCCTGGACAAGCTCGTGGAGCTGCTGCGGGCGATCGACACGGCAACCTGGGCCGTTTGCGCTCCCTCAAACCGGTTCGACCCGTCGCGCTGGGAGCCTCTCTGGCAGGCGGTCCTCGCGGCCGGCTATTCGCTCGATCAGGCTCTCGACACCCTCGTCAAAGTCGATTCCGGAGTCTGGTGGGAAGTTCTCGATACCTCGAACCGCGAGCATCTCCCGATCGACCTTCCGGTCGACTGACCGTCCCCGCCGTCATCCTGAGGGAGCGCCGCGCCAACGGTGCACTCCGCGAAAACCGCGAGCGCGACCGAAGGATCTCAAAATGGCAGGGTGCCGCCACCGGACGGCAGTCAATTGCGTAGCCCCCGGGCCTTCACCGGCTGTCCTGCGGATCAGAGGATGTTGATCGGATCGACGTCGATGATCACTTCTGCGCCGCGATGGCGGAATCCGAGCATCGTCGATTCCACCGCCCGCCGAAGTGCCGATCGGTTCTGCGCGCGAAGCAGGATCTGATACCGGTGGACGCCCTTGATGCGCGCCAGCGGGGCGGGTGCCGGTCCCTGAATCCGCACTCCTGAAATTCCCCTGGTCGCCGCTTCGAGCAGCTCCCCACCCTTCGCAGCCGCGCGCTCCACCGCGCTCAGCTCCTCTCCGCGGAAGACGATCGCGATCATCGACGTCACCGGGGGATAGTGGAACTTTCCACGGAACTCCATCTCGTCGTGAAAGAAGCTTTCGTAGTCGTGCCGGATCGCATGCTGGATGGCGTAGTGATCCGGGTACCCGGTCTGGATGACGACCTTCCCCGGCAACTCGCCCCGGCCGGAGCGACCGGCGACCTGCGTCAGGAGGTAAAAGGTCTTCTCCGCGGAGCGGAAATCGGGATAGCCGAGAATCGAGTCGGCGTTGATGACGGCGGTGAGCGTCACGCGGGGGAAATGATGACCCTTGCTGATCATCTGCGTTCCGATCAGAGCGCGGGTATCGCCCGCCCGAAAGCGTCCCAGAATCCGGACGAGCTCTCCTCGTTTCCGGATCGCGTCGCGATCGAGTACCTCGACGGGGACGTCGGGAAAATAGCGGAGGAATCGCTCCTCGACCTTTTCGGTCCCGTAGCCGATCGGTTGCAGGACCTCGCCCTTGCAGAGCGGGCAGTTCACGGGGATGGGGCGCTTGAGACCGCAGTAGTGACAGATCAGCTGGCCGAGCCTGCGATGCACGGTGAAGGTGACGCTGCAGTCGCGACATCGGAAATCGTTCTCGCACTCCCGGCAGAGGAGAAAAGGGGCGTAGCCGCGGCGGTTGATCAGGATGATCGCCTGCTGCCCTGCCTCGAACACGCGGCCGAGCTCCTCGCGAAGCCGCTGGCTGAAGATCACCAGACCGCGATCCTCCTTCTCTCCCCTCTCCTTCCTGATGTCGACGACCTCGACCTGCGGGAGGGCGCGCTCCTCGACGCGACGCTCCATCCGGATCATTCCGTAGCGGCCGCGCTCCACGTTCCAGCGCGACTCGAGTGAAGGCGTTGCCGAGCCGAGGATGATGGGGATGCCGATGATGCTGGAGCGAAGCACCGCGAGGTCGCGGCCGTTGTAGCGAGGAGATTCTTCCTGCTTGTACGCGGAGTCTCCCTCCTCGTCGACAACCAGAAGTCCCAGCCGCTGGAAAGGGGTGAAGATCGCCGAGCGGGGACCGATCGCGACGTCGACCTCCCCTCTTCGCGCCCGCCACCATTGGTCGTACTTTTCGCTCGCGCTCAATCCGCTGTGAAGGATCGCGATCCGATCGCCGAAACGCTCCATCAGGCGCGAGGCGAAAACCGGCGTGAGGGCGATCTCGGGGACGAGGAGGATCGCCTGACGGCCGCGGCGAACGACTTCCCGCATCAGCTCGATGTAGACCTCGGTCTTTCCGCTCCCGGTGATTCCCTGCAGGAGAAACGGGGAGAAGCTGTCGAGCGAGCCCCGAACGCGCTCGATCGCCTCGCGTTGCTGGTCGGAGTACTCGAGCTCCCCCACCTGCTGGATCGCCACGCCCGAGAGAAAAGGATCCATCGCGTGCCGCCGGGCCCTTCTCTCGATCTCGAGAACCCCTTTCTTCGCGAGCGATTCGATCGACGAGGGGCTCGCGCCCTCGGCGACGAGGACCTTCAGAGCCGCTTCTCCGCCGCTCGCTTCGAGCATTTCGAGAACCTGTCGCTGTCTCTCGGTCGGAGCGTCGGGACGGCTGCGGAGGACGACGAAGCGGTCGTAGCGCACTCCCTTCGCGTCGGTGACGTCGTCGGTGATGCGGATGACGCCAGCATCACGTAAACGAGCCATCGAGGCGCGCGCACCGCGAAGCGAAGCGCTGGCGCGCCCGGGATCGTGCTCGCCTCCGGCGATGCGGTCGAACAGCTCCCGGTCGTTCGCGAGCACTAACCCCGCTTCCAGGGCGGCCTCGAACGCGGCGCCACCCCCCGCCTCGGCGCGCCTGCGCCCCCGTGACGACATGTTCGGAGGCAGGGCCGCGCGCAACATCTCGCCGAACGGCGCGAGATAGTAGGACGAAGCCTGGCGACAGAGCTCGATGATCTCGGGCAGGAGCGCCGGCTCGTCCTCGTCGAGAACCGAACGGATCGGCCGGATTCGCTTCGGGTCGATCGTCGCCTCGTCGACCAGCGCGGTCACGAAGCCGGTCGTCATCCGGGCGCCGTAGGGAACCTCAACGCGGCTTCCGAGCCTGACGTCGTCGCGAAGCTCCTCGGGGACGCCATAGGTGAAGACTCCCTGGACTCCAAGGGGAACCGCGACTTCGACGAAAGGTGAGATCCCGCGAGTCATTCGGGCGGGAGTGTATCCGAACCTTCCGCCGCGGTCAGACGGCGATCCCCAGCTCGGACATGACCTTCTTCATGTCGAGCCAGACGTCCTTCTTGGCAGAGGGATTCCGGAGGAGATACGCCGGATGGTAGGTCGGCATGACGCGGATCCCGTTCCGGAACGTTTGCCACTCTCCACGGATGGAAGAGATCGCGATCGCGCGGTCGAGCAACCCCTGGGCGGCAAACCTGCCCAGCGTCACGATCACCTTCGGCTTCACCAGGTCGATCTGGCGGTCGAGCCAGGGGCGGCAGGCCTCCATCTCGTCGGGCTCCGGATTTCTGTTTCCCGGCGGGCGGGACTTGAGAACGTTGGCGATGTAGACCTCTTCGCGGCTCAGCTTCATCGCGACGATGATGTCGGTCAGGAGCTTGCCGGCGCGGCCGACGAAAGGATATCCCTCGAGATCCTCGTCGCGCCCCGGCGCTTCGCCGATGAACATCAGATCGGCGGAAGGATTCCCGCTTCCGAACACGACCTGGGTCCGGGTTTCCCACAGACGGCATCGCACGCAGCGCTTGGCAGCCGCCTCGAGGATCTCGATCGAATCGATCGCGGCGATATCGGCCGTTTCGGGAAGGCCACTCAACAGCCGTTCGGAGAGTCCCGCGTCGCCCCCGACCGCCTCGGGCGCATCGTGCAGCACGTCGGCCGCCCGGGCTGTCCTGGCGCGAGCGAGGTCGAGATGAGTGAAGCCGAGATCGCGCAGAAACTCGAGCTCGGAGCGGAGGTCTGAGGGCATGGGGCGGGAGTTTATCAGGGGGGAAGAGAAGTCAGAAGGCAGATCAAGAGATAAGGCAGAAGGCAGAAGGCAGAGGTAAAGGCAAAAGCACGGCAGGAGAAATGTGGGGTCTCTGCCGTTGCTCTTGATTTTACTTCTGCCTTCTGCCTTCTGCCTTCTGACTTGAATTCAACAGCGACGCGACTCTATCCAGGATGCGATTCGCGATCCTCGCTTTCGTGTCCCGACCCACGTCCTCCCGGCCGCCGTCGCGGTCGAGGATGGTCACGGCGTTGTGATCCGAGTCGAAGCCGATTGACGAATCGGCGACGTCGTTGAGGACGATCAGATGGGCGCCCTTCTTCTCGAGCTTGCGCTTCGCGTTCTCCTCGTGCTGGTCGGTTTCAGCCGCGAAGGCGACGACGATGGCCTTCGGAACGCGCGCGGAAAGATCCGCCAGGATGTCGGGCGTCTTCGTGAGGACGAGAGTCAGCTCGTCCTCTCCCTCGCGCTTGCTGATCTTGAGGGGCGAGGGCGTAGCGATGGTGAAGTCGGCGACCGCGGCCGCCCCGATGATGACGTCCGCGTTCTGGGAAGCCTGGCGCGCCGCGTCCGCCATTTCCCGTGCGGAGCCGACCTTGTGCACGTCGATGCCGGCGGCCGGAGAGAGCGTCGTCGGCCCCGACACCAGCACGACCGACGCGCCGCGACTGCGCGCTGCCTCGGCCAGGGCATAGCCCATCTTTCCGGATGAGCGGTTCGAGAGGTAGCGGACCGGATCGATCGGCTCCCGGGTTGGGCCGGCGGTGATGACCACCTTGCGTCCCTCGAGGTCGCGAGGAGCCGAGAGCCGAGACACCTGCTCGACGATCACCGGGATGTCGGGCATCCGGCCGACGCCTTCGTCACCGCAGGCGAGAAGTCCCGAGTCGGGATCGAGGACGATCGCTCCCCGAGCGCGAAGAGTCTCCAGGTTCTGCTGCACGGTGACGTGCCGGTACATGAAGGTGTTCATCGCGGGGACGACCATGAGGCGGGTTCGGTGGGCGACCGCGTAGGTGGTGAGGGCGTCGTCGGCGATGCCGGCGGCGATCTTGGCGATGATGTTGGCCGTGGCGGGTGCGATCAGCAGGAGATCGGCCCAGCGGGCGATCTCGATGTGGTCGACGCCGCCGCGGGCCGGGTCACCCCACTGGTCGAGGATGACTCCATGATTCGAAACGGCGGCAAGCGCCAGAGGAGAGACGAACCGCGTGGCGTTCGCGGTCATCAGGACGCGAACGTCGGCGCCGGCGTCCTGGAGACGCCGGACCAGGTCCGGCGTCTTGTAGGCGGCGATCCCCCCGGAGATGCCGAGGACGATCTTCACTCTGCGGTCGGCTCGGCCGTCTCCTCCTGCTCGGGCGGCGGCGGCGGGGTGAGCGACCAGTTGATCGACTGACGGTTCACTTCTTCCATCGCGATCCGGGTCGGCTTCGAGTGCTTCGACTTCGTTTTCGCGGGAGATCCCTCGATCAGGTGCTCGGCCCTCTTCGCGATCAGCAATACGTAACGGAATTTACTCTCCACTCCTTCGGGCAAACGATCCACTGCGCTCCTCCTTGAACCGACGTGCCATCCCGTGAAGGGCTGTCATCGCCGACCGCGATCTCAATTTTCTGGCGAGTATTGCCGCCTTCAAGCTCTCCGACGCGACTTCGAAGTCGTCGTTGATCAGGACATAGTCGTAAAACGGCAGCCCCTGCTCGATCTCATCGAGCGCCTTTTCCAGGCGCGCGGTGATGTCCTCGTCCGAGTTCTGCCCGCGCAGCTTCAGCCGGTTTTCCAGCTCCTGGAAAGAAGGAGGAAACAGAAAGACGCTGAGCGAGTGCGGCCGCAATTCCTGGCTTCCGGCGATCTGCCGGGCGCCCTGTACGTCGATGTCCAGGATCACGTCCTCCCCCCGGCTCAGCCGGGTGAGGACCTCTTCCTTCGAAGTCCCGTACATCTGGCCGTGAACATGGGCATATTCGATAAATTCCCCATTCACAACCATTTGCTCGAATACGGAACGGCTGACGAAGTGGTAATCGCGCCCCTCCGTCTCCCCCGACCGCATGGTCCTGGTGGTATGCGAAACCGAAAAATAGAGCGGGATTCCAATCCGCCCCAGCTCGGTTCGCGCCCGGTTGATCAGAGTGGTCTTGCCTGCGCCGGAGGGGCCGGAAACGATGAACAGGGTTCCGTCGGGGTGAAAATTCAGGCTTTCATTCGACATTCTGGACCTGTTCGCGAATCCTCTCCACGGCGGTCTTCAATTCTACAACGACGCTCCGGATTCCTGATGAGCGCGACTTTTGTCCCGAGGTGTTGATCTCCCGCAGCAGCTCCTGGCTGAGGAAGTCGAGCTTCTTGCCGGCGGGCTCCCCCGAGTCGATCAGCGAGGCCATCTGGGAGAGATGGCTCTCGGCCCGGGCCAGCTCTTCGGCGATGTCGCTCTTTTCGACCTGGATCAGAGTCTCCTGAGCCAGGCGGTCGGGGTCGACCGCGACGCCGGAGAGCCGCGTCAGCTCCTCGATCCGCCCCCGGTAGCTCTCGAGCGCCTCGGCCTGAACCTCCGACCTCATGCCGGAGATCCGCGCGAATCCGTCCCGCGTCTCGGCGAGGTGAAGCTGGATGTCGTACCGGAGTGCTTCCCCCTCCCGTTCCCGCATTTCCCGCAGCATTTCGAAGGCCTGGAGAACCGTGGCCTTCACCTGCTCCTTTTCTCCTTCTTCGAGCTCACTCTCCCGTGGGTGGACCTGAACCAGGTCGGGGATCCGGAGAAGATCGGAGGCCGTGAGGTTCGCGTCGAGATCGTATTCGGCCAGGAGGCTGCGCAGTCCGGGAAGGACTCGGTCGGCGATGTTGCGCGAGAGACGGACTTCGTACTCGGGGTCCTGCAGGCGCTCGGCTCGGATGGTCACGTCGAGCTTGCCGCGGTTGAACGTCTTCGAGGCGAGATTCCGGATCATCGGCTCGACGTCCCAGAGAGACTCGGGAAGGCGGACCGAGACCTCCAGATATCGATGGTTCACGCTCCGGCAGAGGACGGAAATGAGAAGGCGCTCCCCCACTTTGCCGGAGGAGCGCCCGAAACCAGTCATGCTGCGAATCATGCGCGGTTTTTATATCACGCCCCGGTCTGCTGCCCCGGGCGCGTGACCCTACCCGCGACCGTAGCGCTGCTGGAACGAGTTGAAGTCGGCCGAGTTGCTCACCAGCCCACTCCGCGCCGGCAGCCTGGCGATCTCGGACCGGACGAGCTCGATGCGGCTCTCGGTCAAAGGGTGAGTCGAGAAGAACTTGTCGATGCTGCTCGGTGCCCGCTGGCGCCGCGACAGAAGCTCCTCGAACATCGTGAGCATTCCGTTCGGGTTGTACCCGGCGTCGTACATGTAGCGGGTCCCCAGGACGTCGGCTTCCCGCTCGGCATCGCGGCCGAAGCTGGCCATCGCTCCCCCACCGATCACCTGCGCGAGAATCTGCTGGTACGCCGCGGGATTCTGGCCGAGGGCGATGGAAGCGAGGATGCTCAGACCGTAGTTCTTGGTCATCTGCTCGGTTCCATGGCGCTCCACACCGTGGGCGATCTCGTGCGCCATGACGCCGGCGAGCTCGGCGACGTTGTCCGTGGCTCCGATCAGACCGGTCGTCACGTACACGTGCCCGCCCGGAATGTTGAAGGCGTTGACCTCGGGATCATCCACGATGTGGAAGTTCCAGGGGAGATTCGCCATCGGGGTTCTCGACACCAGCTGGTTGCCGAGGCGGTTGATGTAGGCGTTGGCCGCCGAGTCGTTCACGATCGGCATCTGCCGCGAGATGTCCGCCGCGAGCTGATTGCCGAGCTGCCACTCCTCTTCGAGAGAAACGAGGTTGAAACCACCGCCTGAAGAGCACCCGGCGAGAATCAGCACGAGTGCGAGGGAGGCGGAACCGTAAAGTCTTTTCATGTTGCCCTCCGAACGCTCAAATTCGCTTTCGGTAAGAGCAACAGCGTTGCCACATCATCCGCGGCGACGTCAGAGAGGAAATCCGGCCCGGGTTGAGCCCGCTTCGAAGCTCGAGCAGGACAGGCGACCTCCGGTGGGGACGCTCACCCGAGCTCGTACGGGATGAAATCCTCGTCTTCCTGATGCTCGCGTTCCCAGCTCAGAAAGTCGAAATAGCCGCATCGACGCGTTTCCGGGTAGGTGCGGCAGACGCTCGGACGGGCTTCGTAGACGGTGCAGCGGCGCGTCTTCTTGTCGATGAACTGGCAGATCGTTCCGAAGATCTTGTCCTTCTGGTGCCGCAGCGCCTTGTGGCCGTCCACCCGCTTGATGAACTTCCGCTCCGCGACATCAGGCTCGAGGTTGAAGTGCTTCGCGAGCCGCGCGATGTCGCGCTTGGTGACGTCGATGCGGGTATAGCTGCAGCAGTAGGCGGGACACTGGAGGCAGTCGTAGAGATTCTTGAGAACCTTGATCCTGGCGGTCTTCGGGTCTGTCTGGGACAAGAGGCCGTTCTCCTGGTATGAGTGCGGGGTGGGGGCTGGTGCCTGTCCCGCGAGTTCACTGCGTCTGCTCACCAGTGTAACCCGGTCCGGCTTGAATCGCGATGGGATCTCAACGCGCGTTGGGATTGCGCGTGACCTCGCCGGTCATCGGAACGAAGCGCACGGGAAGAGTCCGCCTCTCGGTCACCCCTTCCGCGGTCTTGGTCACGATGACCAACTCCTGATACCAGTCGCCCACCGGGATGATCAGACGGCCGTTGATCGCGAGCTGATCGATGAGCGGCTTCGGAATGTAGGTGGGCGCGGCGGTCACGATGATCCCGTCGTACGGAGCGTGCTCCGGCCACCCGCGGAAACCATCGCCTTCCTTCACTTTCACGTTCCCGTAGCCGAGTTGCTCGATCGTGGCGGCGGCGCTGCGGGCGAGCTCGGGGACGATCTCGATCGTATAGACCTCCTGGACGATCTCGGCCAAAACGGCCGCCTGGTACCCGGAACCGCTTCCCACCTCCAGCACCCGGTCGGAAGAGACGAGGTCGAGGGCCTGCGTCATGTAGGCAACGATGAACGGCTGCGAGATCGTCTGATCGTATCCGATGGGAATCGGGTGATCCTCGTAAGCCTGCGGCGCAACCTCCGCGGGAACGAAGCGGTGTCGCGGCACTTTCCGCATCGCCTCGAGCACATCGGGGTCCGTGATCCCGCGGGCTACGAGCTGGTCCGAGACCATCTGCTGCCGGGCGCGAACGAACGGATCGTCGGATGCGGCGCGGTCGCCCCCGCGAGCGCCCGGGACCCCTTCCATCGCGCAGCCGGCGACCACGGCAGCGATCAGCAGAGAACCAATGAACGGAAAGGCGGCTCGCATCGTCCGCGCATTATAGGTTCTGCCGCCCCGAAGACCGCGGGGCTCATCTCTTCTGTAACGGATTGGCAATCGGCTCTTCATTCTTCGATAGCCACCCTGCGCAGCGATTCGATCAGTTCTTCGAGATGGGACTCCGAGCGCCGCGACCAGACGTTGTAGAGGCACGACTCTCCGGCGACCTCGACGTAGGCGAGAAAATTCTCTCCGGAGCCTCCCTCGCGTCCCCACCCCGCGCTGCTGCCGTCGGACCACTCTCTTCGGTTGGGCCACGGATACGTTCCGGCCGAGGGGCCTGTTCCGGTGCCGGCAATCCCGAACGCGCTTCGCCCGCAATTCGCGCAGGGCTCGCCGGACGGGGCGAGACCGGGCCCCGAGGTCCGATCAAAGGCGATTCCCCAACCTCCCGAAAAGGTGGCAGGGCGCGCGGTCGCGTCGGCCGGAATGGCGGAGCGGTCGAACGAAAGCGGCGCGCATCCTTCGCGGTTGTCGGCGGCCCGCCACGACGCGATCAGTGCCTCGGGAACTTCAGAACCGCCAAGCCGCGCCTCGCGAGCCCACGGGGGTGCCTCGAGCCCGGATGTCGGAGGTGCCGCCGGTGCGGTGGCGCACGATACGACCAGAGCGAGGAGAGGAAGCAGCAGGGAAATCTTCATGCCGCCCTGCGTGCGAGGCCCGTTCCATCTGGACGGTTCGAACTCAGCCGCTGGCCCCGGGTTCGCATCGTGCGCAAGGTATGGATCACGCCGTCTCCCTCGTCCAGGCTTACCTTCAGCTCAACGGATACTTCACCTCGACCGAGTTTCCCATCGTCGAGGAGTCGACCGGCCGCCGCGCTTTCCGCGTCGTCACCGACGTCGATGTCCTGGCTTTCCGCTTCCCGGGCGGCTCGACCGGAATCGTGCAGGAAGGACCTCTCGGCGTGGGTGTGGCCCAGCCCGATCCAGGCCTCGCCATTCCGCAGGACTGCGTCGACATGCTGATCGGCGAAGTGAAGGAAGGAAGGGTGAACTTCAACCTGAGCGCGACCGATCCGAAGGTGCTGGCCGTCGTGCTCGCCCGCCTCGGTTGCCAGCAGAGCGACACCGCTCACCTGGTCGAAGGGCTCCGCACTCGCGGCGCGGCCCGCACGGAATCGGGTTATCAGGTTCGCCTGCTCGCCTTCGGAACGATGCCTCCCGGAGACGAGGTGCCCCCGTGCAGGATCATCTCGCTCGGACACGTACTGAAGTATCTCCAGCAGTACGTCGGCGAAAACTGGGAAATGCTGCGCCAGTGTCAGTTCAAGGATCCCGCTCTGGGATTTCTGATGACACTGGAAAAAGCGAGAAGGGGTGGAGCGGGGCGCAGAGGAAAAGGTGGCGTCGAGGTCGTTGCGGGTCCCGGCGACGCACAGTTGAACGGCGAGAAGGGGCGACGGCGGGGAGACCGCCCCACCGCTGAGGTCATCGAGCCTGCGAGCGCGATCCCCTCGACCCCGCGAGGAACGAAGAAAAAGGCCGCAGGCGGCCGCTGAGCGGGATCAGCCTCCCGCTTCTTCCCACAGTCGCGCGAACTCTTCCTCCCCTTTTCGCACCAGCTCGTGCATGACCTGCTCGAGCTCGAGCCGTTTCGCCTCGAATTCCTCAGGGGTCATGTTGCGCGGGACCGCGATTGGCTCCTCGTACAGGAACAGGGTGCGGCTGAAAGGGCGGGGGATCTGAAAGCGGTCCCACGAATCGAGAAGGCGGCGGCGCTCGGCGACAATCGCGGCGGGAACGATCGGAAGGCCGCTCAGCTGGGCGGCCTGGATGACGCCCGGCTTCGCTATTCGGCGGGGACCGGTCGGCCCGTCGGGAGTGAACGCGAGCCGCTCCCCGCTGCGCGCCATTCGGATCATCTCCCGGAGTGCCGACTGCCCTCCCCTCGTCGAGGAGCCTCGCGCCGTGCTCACGCCGAAGCGCCGAAGCGTCCGGACCATGATCTCCCCGTCGCGATGCTGGGACGACATCACCCGAATGGGTTTGCGGTGCCGCGAGTAGACCATCAGCAGGAGATCGCTGTGCCAGAAACAGAGGATGTAGGGTCGACCGTTCGCGTTGAGCGAATCGATGGCGGTCGAGTTCCAGTGGCGCGTGCGAAGCGTGGCGTGGAGACCGCGGATCACGAGGGCGGCTGCGGGCGGGAGAAGAGTCAGTCCCCAGTCGCGGCTCATCGCACTGCGCTCTCGCCTGCCGGATCCTCTTCGAGAAATTGCATGTCGTAGAGCTTCCGGTAAATGCCCTTTTCACGGACGAGCTCTTCGTGCCTGCCGGACTGTACGATGCGGCCAGCGTCGAGCGCCATGATCTTGTCCGCGCGGCGCACCGTGGAGAGGCGATGCGCGATGACCAGCGTGGTGCGTCCGGTCATCAGATTCAAGAGGGCATGCTGAACGAGCCTCTCGGACTCGGTGTCCAGAGCCGACGTCGCCTCATCGAGGATCAGAATGGGCGGATCTTTCAGCAGGGCGCGGGCGATGGCGAGCCTCTGGCGCTGTCCTCCCGAAAGAAGCACGCCGCTCTCCCCCACCGTGGACTCATACCCCTCGGGAAGCGCCATGATGAACTCGTGGGCGTTTGCCGCGCGCGCGGCCTGCTCGATCTGCTCGTTGGAGATGTCGGCCCGGCCGTACGCGATGTTGTTCCGGACCGTGTCGTTGAAGAGGATGGTCTCCTGGGTGACGAATCCGATCATGCCCCGAAGAGAGTCGAGCGTCAGATCGCGGATGTCGTGGCCGTCGATCTTCACGGAACCCTCGCTGACGTCGTAGAAGCGCGGCAGCAGGTTGACCAGGGTCGATTTCCCCGCGCCGCTCCCCCCCACGATGGCGACCAGCTCCCCCGGCCTGACTTCGAAGTCGGCGCCCGAAAGCACCGGGCGGTCATCGTAAGCGAAGCCGACGTTCTCGTAGCGGATCCCCGAGCCGATCCCGGTGAGCCTGATCGCGTCGGGCCGCTCGCGCACTTCGTTCTGAACGTCGAGGATCTGGAATACGCGCTCGGCGGCCGAGAGCGCCGTGTTCACCGCGAGATTCACCTTGTTGAGCCGCTTGATCGGTGCGTACATGCCCGCCAGAGCGATCAGGAAGCTCATGAACTGGCCGAGCGAGAGCGCGTCGGCGCGAATGCGGAGGGCCGCGTAACCGAACAGCAGCACCATGCAGACGCCGGCGAGCAACTCCATGACCGGCGAGGTGGTCGCCTGGATCCGCTGGGCCTTCAGGTTGATCTGCAGGTGGCGCCGCGTTGCCTCGCGAAAACGGCCGATCTCGAACTTCTCCATCGAGAACGCCTTCACGATCCGCACGCCCTTGATGGTCTCTTCCAGAATCGTGGCGATGTCCGCCATCCGTTCCTGGGACACGCGGGTGGCCCTGCGGAGCCTCTTCCCGAACTGGACGACCGGATAAACGATCAGCGGCGCGATGATGAAGGTGAAGAAGGCGAGCTCGGTATTGATCAGCAGGATCACCACGCCGATCACCAGAAGGTTCACCGACTCCTGAAACAGGTCTCCAACGCGGATCGACACCGCCGCCTGGACCTGCTCGACGTCGGAAACGATCCGGCTGACCAACTCACCGGTCGAACGCCTGGCGAAGAAACGGTTGCTCTGCTGAATGATGCTCTCGTACAGCTTGTTGCGCAGATCCCGCACGGTCGAGAGTCCGACCTTCTGAAACGAATACTCGGAAAAAAACGAGCTCAGGGCCCGGATCACGAACACTACAAAGAGGATCGCGAGAATCAGCTGCCAGCGCTCGCTCTGGTTCTGCTCCCACCAGACCCGCACTTCGCGGGTAACGCGATCGAACCAGTCGATGAGAGCTCCGCGCTCCCCCTCCGGCTCGTCCCGCTGAAGCAGCTGATCGATCAGGGCGTTCTTGGCTTTCTCCTTCCGGGAAGCGCTCGCCGCCAGCGGTTGAACGTCGAACCCGCCGGAATCGTCGGTGACCACCACGTCCGGCCGCGTGCCGACGGAGATGCGCGCCCCGGGAACGGGTGCGCCGTCCGGGCCGGAGACCACCGCGCGGGCGTCCATGGTGCTCGCGGGGTCGCGGGTCAGCACCTCGTCGAACAGTGGCTGGATGAGGACGATGATCGCCCCGGTCGTCCCAGCCACCGTGAGCATGCTGAGCAAGGCGATGCCCGCCCATAGTTTGTATGGGAGCACGTGGCTGAATAGTCGGCGGAGCGTGGACATCGTTTCGGGTCAGGCCTCCCCGGCCGGCCGGCGGATCAGTGTAACGATTTTCTCCGCGGTGCGGCGCGCCGCCCCGGGGCCTCCGAGTGCGGTGCGCACCTTCGTCAGCTCGGCCTTCGCCTCGGCCCAGCGGACGGGCTCGAGAAGGAGGGCGAGCTCCCGGGCGATCCGCGTTCCCGTCACTTCGCTCTGCATCAGCTCCGGGACGACCCCTTTACCCGCCACGATGTTCACGAGGGAGAAATGAGGCAGGCGGACCAGCAGACGCGCGAGCGCGTAGGTCATGGGGCTGAGGCGATAGACGATTACCGGAGGAACGCCCAGAACCGCGCACTCCAGGGCCGCGGTGCCCGAAGAGCAGATGGCCGCGTCGGCATGGCGAAGCGAATCCATTCTTCCCGACGAAATGATCTCGGCGGGAGCCGTGCGCCCCGCCAGATGCCGCTCCACGCGGCTTCGCTCGATCGTCGGAGCCAGCAGCAGCGTCACGGTAATGTTCTTCTCCCGCGCAAGCTCGTCCACCGCGTCGAGCATCGGCGGCAGCAGAGACTCGATCTCCATTTTCCGGCTTCCGGGAAGAATGGCGATCCGGTACGGCTCACGGGGAGGCTCGTCGCTTCGCGGAGCCAGGTTCGCAAGCTGCTCGGCCAGCGGGTGTCCGACGTACGTCACCGGCACCTGCCGCGCGGCATAGAGCTCTTCCTCGAAGGGGAAGATGACGAACATGTGGTCCACCCGCTCTGCGATCTGGGCGACGCGTCCCTTCCGCCAGGCCCAGACCTGCGGCGAGATGTAGTAGAAAACGGGAATCCCGATCTCCCTGCACTCCCTTGCGACGCGAAGATTGAAATCGGGATAGTCGACGAGGAGGACGCCGTCGGGCCTTTCCCTCCGAATGGCGCTCATGAGGTCCGCGAATGCCCGGCGGAACATCGGGAGGTGGCGCAGCACGTTGAACAGCCCGACGATCGCCAGTTCGCTGGAATCACGGATCGGATCCAGTCCTTCGGCGATGAGCCGCCGGCTGCCGATGCCGAAGATCTGGAGATCGGGAACCTGCTTCCGGATCTCCCGGACCACTTCCGAAGCGTGAAGGTCGCCCGAAGCCTCTCCCGCCACCACACAGAGCTTCACGCGCGCCTCCGGTCTCTCGCCGCGAGAATGGCCATGAGCGCCGCGGCAGCGACGATTCCGATCAGATCGAACGCGACGTCCTTCACCGAAGGGAAGCGTCCGGGGACGAAAGATTGATGCACCTCGTCGAGAACGGCCCAGGCGAAGCAGAACCCGCCTGCGGCGAGCAGGGTCCGCCGCAGGATGCGATCGGGTTCGAACGCCGTGAGTGCAAACGTGACGAGAAGCATGAGCAGAAAATACTCACCGAAGTGGGCGATGCGATCGTCGACGTGCGTCGGGAGACTGTCTCCGGGCCGATCCGATACGAGCCATATGAAAGCGAGGTAGAGCACCGCAGGCGCGGCCCGCAGGATCCGGAAGGAAAGCGGTTCTTTCCTCACCTGATCGGAAACGGATACATCAGCCACGACAGGGCGATGCCGCCGAGAAACAGCGAGCAGAAGATGACGACGAACAGGCGAATCCGCTCCGAGCGCTCGTTCTTCCAGAGGAGCGCGAAGAAAAGCGCCGCGGCGATGGAGTAGAGCAGCATCAGGACGACGTGGCTTTCGAGAATGCTCATGCTTTTCTCTGCCTCGCGATATCGAAAGAATCGAGAATCAGGAGCATGTTCATCAGCCCCGCGGTCAGGGCGAACGCGGTTCCGTACTCATAGGTGATCGACATGACGTCGCCAAAGGGACCGGCCGCGCGAGCGATGAAGTAAGGAAGACCAAGCCCCATCGAGGCGATCGTCGCGAGGAAGGTGAGCGGTTTCCCGGGCTCCACCGTGTAGAGCTTTCCGTCGACCGCCAGTCCGACCAGGAAGAGAAAAATGACGATGCTGAAGAAGGCGACCGCTCTCGCACGCCGGCCCAGGTAGAAATGCCCGGCGCCCGGCACGAGGAACGCGAAAATGACGGCGGTGAAGGTGCGCAGATCCATCGAGCTAAGAGAAAGTCGATTCGAGGTCGGCAAATTTCGGCCGCAGGCGGCTCCAGGTCACTTCCAGCTCCTCCGGAATCATCCGTGTCTCCGCCGTGACGCTCATGAAGTTCGAGTCTCCGCTCCACCGGGGAACGACGTGGACGTGGTAATGGTCGGCGATGCCCGCTCCGGCCGCCTCTCCGAAGTTCATTCCGATGTTGAACCCGTCCGGACGGTAGGTCTCCGACAGGATCCGCTGGGCTTCTGCCGAGGCGAGCATGATGGCGGAAAGGGCCGAGGGATCGCTCTCGAACAGGCGGGAAACGTGAGCCCGGGGGGCGACCATGATATGCCCGTTGGTGTAGGGGAACCGATTGAGCAGGACCACGAGCCGCTCGTTGGCGAAGAGGGTCAGTGTGGCTTCTGGGTCCGTGGTCGCGGCCGCGGTGCAGAAGACGCAGCCGCTCGCTTCGGTCTTCGGGGCCGTCAAGTAAGGGAACCTCCAGGGGGTGAAGAGTCGGTGCACCGGGACTACTCGGCAGCGTCGGCGGGCTCGCCCTTCGAGTCGTTGATGAGCTCCTTGAGCTCTTTCCCCGGCTTGAAGTAAGGGATCTTTTTCGACGGAACCTCGACCTTCTCACCAGTTTTCGGATTGCGTCCGGTACGGGACTTCCTGCTGCGGAGGCGGAAACTGCCGAATCCGCGAAGCTCGATCTTCTCGCCGCTGCGGAGAGAATCGACGATGGAATCGAATACGACGTTGACGATCGCCTCGGCCTGTTTCTTGGTGACCTGGATCG
>Ga0209347_1001282_pt1 | contig 43051 bp, 47 predicted proteins | sample AutmiccommuBRH23_FD_187382 | JGI IMG/M metagenome (GOLD analysis project Ga0209347, IMG submission 187382) | Deep subsurface microbial communities from Mt. Terri, Switzerland - Autotrophic microbial communities BRH/23 (SPAdes) (version 2) | ecosystem: Environmental > Aquatic > Deep subsurface >... | reverse complement strand
ATGCCATCCACAGCGGGAAATTCACGCATCCCTCCCCCATGTTTAATGGTGACATCTCCTTTGATACTGCTTAATTTGAGCGTAGGTTGTGCCGCTGAAGCCTCCTTTGTTAAAAGAAGCATATGACTTAAAATTAGCGTGACTGCTAATAAAATAGTTACTAGTTTAACTTTCAATCGAACTCTTCCTTTACCTAATATATTTCAACCAAGAATTTTATCTTTACCAGTTAAACATCAAATGTTAATAATTCTGTAAATTTTTATAATTCTTTGTCTTTCCTAACAATTCCTGCTTTTGTACAAATATTTTGGTGTTTCCACGACAAAAATGCCAGAACGTCAAACGTCTGGCAGTAGATATCCAACCGAAATCAATTACCCAGCGGATTTAAAGTAATCTTACTCGTTAGACAACTTTACTATTTGTCAAAATAATCCTCAAAGAATAATCAATAAACTCGCGCGACTTATTCCGTATCCTCCATAACACAAAACCCAGTGCAACTGGTATCGATATCTTAACGGCCATAAATACAATTGGCCTTCTTTCTATTAGCCATTCCATCACCGGATAACTTCTTCAATAGCACCAAGTCCTAATCCCCATAGTGTCAATGTACCATCAAGTAGGCTAAGAATTAAGAATATTAATAGAACTAAACGATGATTGCTATATCTCTTGAGTTAAACTTACTACTTTCCATCTTTTAGAAGAGCTTTCCTTGTGCTTGATTTTTCGCGTGTAGTCTTTCTTTGATTTATGGGGGTTCAAGCCCCGCTGCTAACCGTGCAAGTATACATATATGAGGATACTTCCGGCCAGCCTCAATACAATAAAGGTGGTTCGGATCCATGCAGACGATGGCAGCCAGCTTTGATTTAGAGAGTTTGCGCTTTTTTCTGTAGTGAGCTATGTTTTTACCAAGGATTTCTTTGGTTACAAGCATAGTGGTTCCTCCAAATCAGGCTAGGACTTCGATGGGGGTCATGTCGATTTTCATGGGGTTGTCTGCTCATTAGGGATAATTTGTAGGGTTTCTATTTCTATAGGTTGTTTGGATATGGTAGGCGTGATGGTTTTGTTAGGATCGTTCCTCTCATCCAATAGGTTGGCTCTATATGGATATTTGAGCTCAAACAGACGAAATCCAACTGCTAAAATGATAAATGGCCACACATTAAGAGGGATAGTCCTAGCAATTGTTTTTAAATCCCAAATTACACCACCAAATACTAACTGCAAATCATGAAAACTAATACCTAACACCCCCAATTATGTACAAATTAATCATCTCATATTTTTCTTGCGAAGTATGGGGAAACTTGTCTAAGGACAGTGAACTCGTTCAACTAAAGTTGAACATCGAGTCTTCGGTGGGACTCTACCCCCACCGAAGCAGAATAAGGTGTACCACTCCCACTTGTAGAAGTGGGAGTCTTACGATTTGGATAAAAAGACTCCCATTGTTTCCCGATAAGAGCGAAGCAAAACCCATACGGGGTACCACACCTTTGTACAGTAGAATAACCACACTCGCTGCAAACAATTTTACTGCTCGCCCCACTGTGGTGCCGGCCTTTTCTTTTCGCCATTTCATCTCAAACTGAACCATATCGAATATATTTGGCCCAATAACTGCATGATGACTGTTCTCCACATAAACTGTTCCACTGTAAAGGTCTTATACAGCATCACCTTGTATTGCTTTCAAGCTATTTAATCTTGCCGAGTGCATTTTGCATAATATAATACGAGGGTTTCAATCGTTCGTGAAAGGTAGGCTCATCCCATTCTTGCCACGAATAAAAATTCATATTGGTGGATTCAACAAGTTGCTTGTCTTTAAGTAAGATCCCTCCGATATAGAAACCATTAGTTTTAATTGATTGAATTCCTGTTTTGTACAAATTGTCCATAATCACTGATCATTCCTTGGTTGAAACCCATTTTGCTGACATGTGTCATGCCCCTGGAAGCGGGCACTCCATATTCCGCTACAAGGACAGGCATATCATGTTGTTTGATCAGATCAGCCAGATAGGCTTTATAGGTATCTATTTTGCCATCCTTATTTTTGTATGTTATATATTCTTTTTGATAGTTCATGAAATCAGGGTAATAAGGATAAATATGGTATGTAGCAAATAGTCCTGGTCTGAAGTCCTTTGTAGCTTTTATATGGCCTGGATTAACCGTTGCCGAATCTTCTTCTTTCGAAGGTTCATTAGTATGTGCTAACATATCTGTTGTTACCCAATTAGTGAAGGATAACGGTCGTTGCATTTTGTAGGTCGTTGTTTCATAACTAATCAAATAATCCCCGACTTCCGCCTGGAAAGCTTCATAGGGAGAGGCATCTTGGGTATGAAGATATTGCCCATCATAACTTGTTTTGGCGGGGTTTTTCACATTAGTTGCCTCCACGAAATCAGCATTGATTTCAATTCCAAGTATAAAACCAAGAACATACGAAGAAACATCTTTGGTATAGGTTCCGCTCGCGTGTCCGGGGTTTGGTGGTAATGTTTGGTTTCCATGAAGGACTCCAATTATGCTTTTAATATCCTTTTTAAAGGTATCTAGGATTTGGGGAGCATAAGCGTCTTGGTATTTTAGAAGATCATCTTCATTAATCCATAGTCCTTGCATTAAGTAAAGCTTAGTTTTGGCAGTTTGATTGTAGTCATATAAAGCGTCATAAAATACGGGACTTAAAATGGTATATACTCTAATGGTGTTGGCATACATTTCTCCAATGTATTTAAACCATCTTAAATATTCTTCTTTAGTAACAGCCATTTCCCCAGGAAATTTCCCAGGAACACCCACTCCCATGTTAACCCCTTTAATGAACTCCCGCTGCCATTGTCCATCTTTGAATATATAAAATGATTTGGAATCAACTTTGGCAATGAAAGATAGGCCATCTTCCGTATAAGGGGTATTACCCCTGACCGTATTCGGATGATCGATCGCTCCATTGGTATTACATCCGAGCAATGACAGAGAAATGATTAGTAGTATCGACAACAGAGGAATTATCTTTTTCATATGTTTCTCTCCATAATTTATTATTACCTATTTGTACATGGCGAGGTATGATTCTCCAATCTCTAGCCCGAAACACCCTTTCGGCTCATCTCGCCCCAACTTTGCTTTTTCCCTCTGACCACCGAAATTAAGGTTTCTACGCGCCAGAAAGTCATAATAGGCCGATACCAAATTGTCTCGGACAAAGCAAAGAAGAATAAACGATTGAGTTCAGATATCCTCTTATTATGTCCAAGCCTCCATTCCTCAAGAAGAACGGCACTCATGGACAGAAACGACCCATAGACAACCGTTAACAAAATAAGCGGTAGAGAATATTGGAAATAGCTTTTGCCGAGGATCAACCCAGCTACAATTACCAAATACCCCGCCATCTCTACGACCGGCCCCAATAATTCCACAAAGAGGAAATGGGGCATAGAAATAAAGCCGATCCCCCCATATTTGGGATTTAGAATCATTTTTCGATGAATCCACAGGCTATCAAATAAACCGCGATGCCATCTGACCCGTTGTCTTTTCAAGACTTTCAAATCCTCAGGCGCTTCTGTATAGCACACCGGGTCTGCAACAAACTCGATTTTAGCTCCCCATTTGTTCTCGATATTCATCCTATGAAGACGGACAACAAGTTCCATATCCTCTCCAACTGTATCCACCCTATAACCGCCTGCTTGAACAACTCTGGCTGTTTTAAAGACTCCGAAGGCTCCGGAAATGATCAGGAGAAGATTCTTTCGACTTAATCCCATTCTCCCTATCAAGAAAGCGCGCATGTATTCGATCGTTTGCATGACAACCAAAGGATTTCGGGAAAGCCTCTTCTCTTTCATCTGTCCTTGAATAATCGTGCATCCGTTCGCGATAAGCACATTTCCCCCTACGGCCAAGACTTCTTGCTCGTTAGCTTCGATAATCGGATGAATCATCTTCAGGAAAGAATCTGGTTCTAAGATGGTATCTCCGTCAATCGAAGCAAAATACGGATATCGGGTTAGGTTAATACCCACGTTCAGTGCATCCGATTTCCCGCCGTTTTCTTTATCAACCAAGACTAATTGCGGGAAAATTTCCGAATAGTAAATATTTTTGATCGGCTTGGTCTCGATTCCGTTGCGCTTTTGAAACACTTTGTTTTTCAAGGGGGTCATTTTAAACCGCTCAATCACTTTTTGCAACGTTGCGTCCTTGGATCCGTCATTGATAACAATAACCTCATACTCGGGATAGTTCAATCTTCCGCTTCCTGTAATTAAGGATAATATCGTTGCGATGATACCCATCTCTTCGTTATAGGCTGGGACGAGGACAGAGATCGGAGGAGTAAAAGCTGAGTTTCTAATCCGCTTATAGGGCTCAACATTATGAAGACCCCGTTCTCTCTTGATCTGATTAAATGATAGTAGGAACAGGCTTAAGTATGTGAAACATAAAATCAGGAGATAAGCGAACATAAGATGATTCAAAAGCGCAAATATGAATGGTAATAAATCCCATAGTTCATTCATAGTCCATGCTTCTTTCTAACCATTCTTTGGCAATACTCCGGGCATAATTATCCTGGTCCTCTGCGGTTATGACTAGAAGAATTTCCCTTCCGTTCTTATATTTTCGAATCGATCTTGCAGCTTCTGATCTTACGATATAACCTTTATCCCTGATAAGCAGCTTCAGATAGGGCAAAAACTGTTCTTCCCTGATACTTCCCATGACTCTGGCCAACATCATTTTTTCACTTATCGACTGCGGATTTTGCCGATCTTGTTTTTGGAAGTTTTTGTCCAGAATCCTAATAATTACGTCCGGCGAGCTAATATATTCAAGACTCGCTATTGTTTTGGCTGCTCTTACTCTTATTTCACGATCGTTGAAATCTAGCAAAGCTTCCAACAATTCTTGAAGCTTTAACGAACGTAAATTTTTATCCCCAAACACATCCAGAATACTTAACCTCCATTCATAAGGAAAGTCAGAGAAATTTTGGACATAGCTCTCGAAATTACTGGGGATTATTAATCGACTCATCATTTCTTTTAACAAAAATGGAGGAAGTCCCTTGGAAACTTTAATTAAATCCAGAAGATAGGGGTATTCAAAATCAGCCAAGATGAGATAGATCTGGTACCTTTCCTCTGACGAGCATTTCTTGCTCTTCAAAAGTCTTAACAGATCATCCTGCATCATTTCGATCTTAAAAAGATCGATGAAATATAAAGTATTCATGCGAACGCTCCATCTGGAATGGAACAATCTTTTTCTGTATCTTTGGACAAAATATTGTTCGACAAAGGTTTTCATCGGATTAAAATCAGATTCCGTTTTAAAGTTGCTAAGATAATCACTGAAAAAATCCTCAAGGGCATCGAACTGAGCATGTGTAGCCGGTATAAAGGAGGAAGCTCTCTCTCCGGTCATCAAATACATCTCGATCTCTTCTAGATGCTGGTCCATCCAGACCTTTTTCCGATTCTGGAATTGAATATGGCTGAATTTTCTCCAGATTAAATAAAAAAAATCATCATCAGGAGCAGAAGAAAGAAAATAGTGACTAGAATCAAATATAATGTTCTAATCATTATGAAGTCCTGATTAGCCGTTTTATTCGAGCACGAAGCTCCTTCATACTGAACGGCTTAATCATATAGTCATTGGCACCCCTTTGAATCGCCAGCGTTATTTCCGCTTCGGAGTCTCTGCTGGTCAACACCAAACACAGATATCTTCGTCTGTCGTATTGTGATCGTATTTTATCCAGAACCTCCAAGCCGTCCATCTTCGGCATGATCCTGTCAATGATTAGAACAAATCGTTCATTTTGGCGATGCCAAGGATCGTTGAAAAACTCCTCACCATCCGGAAACGCTCTAATTTCCACTTCGTAATCTAGGTCTTCAATATCTTGTAATTGACTTTTTAATAGCTCGCGGATTAACCTATCGTCATCAATAATTCCGATTTTTAGTTTTCTCAGGGTTTGGGCGGTCGAATACTCCGTCCATTGAGATACGTCGGAAATGCCAAAAAGTGTAGCCGACCTTACCCCGTAGATCATGGGTTTCGTCCAAATTCAGCTCGAGAGCGATGGCAAAAGCAATGGCAGTAACCCTGCTGGGATTATACCCTTTTCCACTGCGGATTTTGGAAAATAGCTTACAGTCGATATTGGCTCGCTTATAGGTTTCTACCTTATGCTTCTTGGCGATTTGTTAATTCTCAGCGATTGGCTGGTTGGTCCCAACCTCATTGTTAGCATGCATCACTGAGATCAAATCGTTTTAGCGGTTATTGCCTCCTCAACATCCTTATATTAGGTCCTTAAATCGTTCTACCCACCATTCCCAGTAGGATTTTTCATTATAAGATGTCTCTTTTACATTATCCGTGTAATTCTTCAACTTAACATATCTACCTGCATTCTTTCCCCCGCAAAGAATTTCATAAGCCTCTGTAATTAATACAAATTTGTCTTCTAAACTTTTATCATCCAGGTTACAGTCAGGGTGGTATTTTTTAGCCAATTCTCGGTATGCATGCCTGATCATGTTCATATCAGCTTCATCTGGTACTCCGAGTATATTTCTGGCTTTTTTCTTGAGTTCAACTGTCATCATTCAGCCCCCCACTCATTCCACCCAGCTCCCCCCCAATATGCCAATTCCTGATCTCATTTTTTCCGTATAAAAGTTTCTTATTAATGCGCTCGCTCCGATTATTTAATAACTCAAAAAGCCAGTAATCTTTAAAGTTCGGATTACTGGCTTTAATGGATACGCCCTGACAATTTATTTAGTAGAATCAAAACTTAAGCGCTTCTCTTATTTGCTTGATAAAATTTGGTAAAAACAAAGCTAAAAATAATGGATGCTAATACTATACTGGCATAGTTCACAATCGAAAGTATGACACTTGGATAATAATTTCCGAATGCGTAAACTCCCAAAACTTGGGAGCCAACTAACGCTCAAACCATTGCCCACTGAGTCGGGAAATAGTCACTTTTATAAAAATAATTTTTAAAGTAATCCGTGAGTAAATATACTGTAAATATAGCCCAACCAATGGCTATGACGTAAGAAAATGTGATAAAAAAGTACGACGCTACTTCAATATCAAACGAAAACCACGTTTGCAAGTAGAGCATGATTTTGTAATAACTAATTCCATACAGACAAGAAATTGGAACGACTAAGAAAAACGCAGGTTGTATTTGATTATCGGGCAATTTGATTGATTTTAACTGTTGGTAAATCAAATAAGTGAGTTTAATTACAAGTAAAAAAGAACCAATGCTTATGGCTAACAAGGTTAAAATCGCTGCTATCGATGCAATTTCTTTGTTGCTGGCCATGGAGGCTATTCCCGCTCCGGTCAAATTCACTAAACCAAATGCAAAAACATCAAGTAGCCAGACGAAATTTAATTTAGTGACATCCGACGGCTGGCTTAACCAGCTTCTAAGAACTGTAAATTCAAGCTTCAAAAGCATGAATAATAGACATCCAAACATGAATAAGCCAGGCAACATCACACCTTGGATATTAGCTGATAACTGCGGAACAAAAAAAGCCAACGGAGCTAAAATTACATTCATAGTCATAGACAGGGAGGCAATGGGTACGAAAATGCCTGTAATCCTTGATGGCGGACCACTCATAAACTCTTGGTACCCTTGCTTAGTGGCAAGCCATTGAATGAGGTCTTTTGAAAAAACACCAATCAAAAGTAAGTTTATAATTGTGAAGATCAACATAATCCCGATTAAAGGAACATACAAGCTAGTTTGAATTGCTGTCAAACTTGCCCAAGGGATATCGGATAGCTTAATTAAGCCTTCTCCATGTGGCACTGCAAACTGCAGATAGCTGAAGGCCATCAGGGTGATACCCCCAGCAGCTAAGGGGGCCTGGAAATTAAATGGTGAAAAGTTCAATATACATCCTCCCTAACAACAATTAAGCAACGAATCTTAGTGCGATTCTTCCTTCAACTCTAAAAAGTCACTACCTTATCGGCCCACACTACCAGCTCAAGGCAGTCAACCATCGTTGAAATGGGACAAACATCTGAGCCATCAAGATTACGTGACTTAAGACACGTTCCGCAGGCCAATATTTCTCCGCCGCCTTCTGAATAGGTCTTAATCTGCCCAGCCACATCAAACGTCTCGTGAGTAAGATTCTCACATTCTACTGCTTCCCCCATTAGGAATACTTTAACTTCATGGCCATTCTTTAAGGCAGTGTTTGCAAATCTTAAGGCATTCCAGGCTTTTTCATACTCTTTTGTTTCCAGAATAATTCCTAGTTTCATAATTTATCTCTCCTCCATTTTTTAAATTCTAACTTATCAATATGTTACCATACTACTCACTATAATTGTTATGCATTGTTATTATAAATGCTATGCAAATTGTGAATATCGTACAGGAACCTTTAACCAGACATAAGCCAAAAAAAGCCCCTTATTGGAGGCTCTCAAAAGCTTTTTAGTCACTTACTCATTAATTTATGGATAACTCCGATAAACAAAAGGGCCGGATGGGGTAACCGAAAATCTTTAGGGTATGTTAAAATTACTGGGTAAGTGCAATTCAAGGGAACTCCTTGCAGGACTCTCTGCTCTAACTCTAGCTTTATTAAACTTTCTGGTAAAATACTACACCCAGAACCATTCAGGAGAAGAGTTTTAATACCCTCTAATGAATCGACAATGACTGGAGGATCATCGGCCGAAATCTCCTCTGGAAGAAACTCTCTATAGTTAGAGAATACGTACGTTGAAGGCGGAAAGAGAAAAGGAGAATACTCAGAGATGAGTTCGGCGATTCTAAGGCTATTAGGAAAACCATTGATTTCGGGGACTTCCCGTTTACTCTTTAACGTAACGCCATCGGTTACGTCCGTTGTTTTCATAGTAGATCTTATGGTGGATTTCGCCGACGTGACTAAGTATAGTCTTTCTTGGTACAGGGGTTCAAGGGTTAGTGGTAAATTCTCTGATGGTTCTACCCCGCAGAAGAAGGCGAGGTCAATCTCTCCGCCTGCTAGAAGATTATATAAATCACCATGAGCATGAGTACGAATCTGAAGTTGTAAACTCGGATAACGACGGTGGAATTCCCCCGCGAAGCGAGGCAAGAAGTAGTTGCTCAAATAACTGTCTGCCGCTACCGTAACCGTTCCCTGACGCAAATCTCGCAGGTCTTGAATGGTTCGATTTGCCTGCTCTAGAGTTCGAATGATTTCTTCTGCATACCCTAAGAGTTTCCGCCCTGCTTCGGTGAGGGAGATATGATTCGCCATCCGTACAAAGAGCGGTAATCCAACTTCTGCTTCTAACGACGATATCTGTCGGGAGACCGCAGGTTGGCTAAGATAGAGTTCTTTGGCGGCCTTAGAAAAGCTTCGCCAGCGCGCGACTTCATAAAAGGCTCTTAAGTGCTGAATGTCCACACTATACTCCTTTCGCATAGGGATTATAACTAAGTTGCATTTCCATTATATATAAAATATGATACGCTAAAACAGATAAGGAGGCAAGGCAATTGGCTGATGTTAACCGTTCAATTCGTTTAACCAATTATTCTCCTGGATCTGGCTGAGCTTGTAAAATAGGTCCGGAGGACCTAAGCATTCTTTTATCCTATATACCCAAACAGAACGTTCCAGGTTTACTGTCCGGCCTAGATGATGATGCGGCTACATATAGTATTGATGAAAATCTCGCCATTGTTCAAACTCTGGATTTCATTACTCCCGTCGTTGATGACCCTTATTCATTTGGTGCCATAGCAGCAGCCAATGCCATCAGCGACATTTATGCAATGGGAGCCAAACCGATCTTCGCTTTGAATATCGTCAGCTTTCCGATCAAAACGATGCCGATGGAAACCTTAGGGGCCATTTTAGCCGGTGGTGCTGCGAAAGCGGCGGAAGCTGGATTTTCCATTGTCGGTGGGCATTCTGTGGATGATGCTTCACCAAAGTATGGCCTTTCGGTCACAGGACTCGTGCATCCACAAAAGTTAATCCGCAAAAGCGGTGCCCTTGTGGGGGATGCTCTAATCTTGACTAAACCTCTCGGAACTGGGATTTTGGCTACAGGGATTGATTCTGGGATCGTGGGAGACGAGGTCGAAGCCGCCCTAACGGCAGTCATGTTGGAACTTAACCTGAAGGCGGCCCAAGTTATGCAGTCGTTTCCGGTTCATGCCTGTACGGACGTTTCGGGGTTCGGTCTTTTGGGCCATCTCAGAGAGATGTTAAATCCGGATTTATCCGTGTTACTTGATTATGACAAGCTACCGATTTTACCCCAGGTATGGGATATCCTTAAATCTGGGGGAGTTTCCAGCGGAACCCATTCGAATGCTCGCTATTTAGGTGATCAAGTCCAATGGGAAGAAAAAATAACCTTACTTGAACAAATGGTTCTCTTTGACGCCCAAACCTCTGGCGGTTTACTGATGACCGTTCCCGCAGAGGTGGCTAATTCACTGATTTATGAGCTAACCCAAGCAAAAACTCTTGCTGCAAATATTATAGGCTATGTTAGTCAACGACATGATTTCCCGATCAAAGTTCGACGGGGATTAGGCAGCGAAAACCCGTTCTAACTAGTTCAATTCAAGGTCATACTAGAATAGACAGAAGCAGACGTGGATTCAACGATCCACGTCTGCTTCTGTTCTGAATGTCCTTTTCTTTCTCACTCTCTGAATACGGTAAATATATGTTAATAAATCTATCGAAGTTGCTCTTCTTTATTAAAAAATGTGCGGTAACCAAGCTGTAACATTAGGATAATTGTAAGTGCTACTGCTCCTAAAATGCCAAGCATAATTGCTAATTGATATGCAATAGCTGTCGTTGGGGCAGTGCCTGACAAAATCTGACCGGTCATCATACCCGGTAAAAAGACTATTCCCATGCCGACCATGGAATTAATCGTTGGCATAATAGCAGCATCGAAAGTGCTGTTAATGATGCTTTTTGTTGCCGCCTGCGGTGTTGCTCCGAGTATTAGAGCTTCTTCTACTAAGGCTCTTTGAGTATTCATTCCTTCGAGAAGCGATTTTACTCCAAGTGATATACCGGTCATCGAGTTCCCAATAAGCATCCCAGCTATTGGTACAAAGTATTGTGGCTCATACCATGGAGAAATGCGCACTATGATAACCAGAAAATATACCAGACATGAAAGGGTTCCTATGCTCATAGAAAGAGCAATAACACGCTTTAATGGTTTTGATAACTTCCCTCTAAATTTACTAAACACGGTGTGTACTGCAAAAGCTTCCATAAGTATAATGATTCCTAAAGTAATCATCGGGTTGGGATTGTTGAAAACATATACCAATACATACCCAGTTAATATAAGCTGCAAAGTCATTCTTACAGAGGATATAATAATCTCTTTTTCTCGCTTAATTCCTAGAAATCTTACAATAATTAGAACGATTAATACAAAAAAATACGCAAGCGCAACCTGAAATACCGGTAGATCAATTATTCCGGTCACCATTACACCCCCTGTAGCTACAACATTTACCACCTGATATCTCGATAATCACATCAGAATATTTCTCTGCAATTGCCTTCGAATGAGTTACCATCACAAGAGTTTTGGTTTCTTTTCTGACATGCTCAGTTACCATCTGAATGATGCTTTCCTCCGTATCATCATCTAACGAAGAAGACGGCTCGTCGAGCAGATATACTTCTGCATTAAGGAGAAGTACCCGACCTAAAGTAAGTCTTTGTTTCTCCCCTCCCGAAAGGGTATTTGTTGAGGAGTCAAGCTCCTTTTTTAACTTTACTTTCTCTAAAATACCTAATAACACATCATCACTTAACAAACTTTTATCTTGGAATTTTAGTCCCACATTTAGATTATCTCTGATACTCCCTTCAAACATTGCAGGATTTTGTGAAAGCATAGTTACATGTCGACGGTGAGTAACAGAATTTATTTGACTTAGATCTATATTGTTAAACAAAATTCTGCCCTGAGTGGGAGAAAGCATTTTATTTAACAATCTTAAAATTGTTGATTTACCACTGCCACTTGCACCAACGATTGTGATTAGTTTTTCCTTTTCTATAAATAACCTCGGCAAGTCTAAGATGTTCTGATATTTTACATCAATAAATTCGAACAACGTCATCCTCTCCTTCTGAAACTCCAATCTCACGAACTAACTCAGCCAAATATTTCTTAGCTTCCCTAAGTTCAGCCTTGCCAGCTACGGTAATGACATAGTATTTTCGGATTTTACCGCCAACATTTTCATCATAATGTTCAAGAAGTCCTTCCTTTTCAAGGTTGTGTAAAATAGGATACAAGGTGCCTGGGCTTAGTTTATAGCCATGTTCGGATAACTCTTCGATCATCCAACTCCCGTAAAAAGGAGATTGATTTGCATGGTGCAAAATGTGCAAACAAATAAAACCTTGAAACAACCTTTTATTGACAAAGCTGGTCATACTACCAACCTTTCTATTTTCGTTATCGTATTTCGTTATCGTATTTCGTTAGTTGATAATTGTCAATAAGGTAGATGCTTAATAATTGTAACAGCGACTTTAAAGAATTGAATTTCAACCCAGTCTTCAATTTAATAACAATAATCGTTGGTGTGAGAATATTAACAATGACGCTGATATGAACAAAGGTACAGTTCTGCCGCACCACTTTTTGGTGCAGCAGAACCGTACCTTTGTTCCACCTATGTGGTTTTAACCTATATAGCTCCCTCTCACGTAGTCTCCCCGTCTAGACGGGGAGACTACGCTTGCTGAGACATCCTTTGCTGTCCAGGATATCCGCTGCGGGAGATCTGGCCTCATCCGACCAGCTTCCCTCCTGCTGTATGGGAATATAATTACAACCAAATAAATCTTCATATCAAATTACTATAGATACGACAAGTAACCATAACCAAACTATACAGATGCGCATTAAATCTCTTGAAGATAATTGTATTGCATATATCCTTGTGGATCTTCCTGATAAAACATTCTAACTTCTTGAGATAGACCTTTGATGTCATTTTCCTCCAAGGCCAGTGATATAAGTTTTACTCTAACTCCAGTTCCTCTTTGAACGTTACAAAGTCCTTGGTCACAGACATACTAGCTCGCAGTAAGAGATTAAAAGACTGGATCAGGTCCCGTATGTCGTCAGCGCCTCTTTTCAAGGCCAAATACTGCACGGCATTTAACGTGTTATAGATAAAATGGGGGTTAATTTTGAGCTTGTAATAATTCAAGCTTTAGCTCTAGGGTTTTGACTTCTACTTTTGCTTTCTCTTCATGCTCTTGATGCACTTGATCCAATAAGGCTCGAAATTGTTCAACCATGTGATTAAATCCATTAATGAGGCTCTTTAATTCATCCTCAGTCTTAACGTTCAACCTATCAGGCACTATTTTACACGCCTCAAGTAGGCCTGTTATTTGTTCATGCTCATGATTAATTCATTGCAATGTTCGGGCTATTTTGAATGATTGGATGCGTCCGCCAAATAAGAGCGTTTCAAGGCATGCATGGTTTAACACCTACTGAAAGTCAGGAATGATGGTCAATCACTGAAGTCCTACCCACTGATGACCTTTCAATTAACCATTAAGTAGGAAATGAAATGAACTTATCAGGCTTTTTTCTAAACAATTTCATAATGAAGCTCAAAACAGTTCCAACCAGAACTGCTGATGTTATTGTTCCAACCCCCACGCTCCCAAGGCCGCGAAGAACAAACAAGCAGGTTATTCCTGAAATTAGCACCATAGAAGTATCAAATGAAACCTTTACCTTTGGAAATGCAATTCTAGTTTTTTGAGATACCGCCTGCATTACACCTTCTCCAGCAAGCGGCACAATATTAGAAGGCAGATAAAGAAAAATTCCGACTGCAACAAATATTACGCTTATCAGCAGAAGTAGAAGACGTATTGTATAATTTTCAGATGTGGGTAAAAATGTCATTAAATAATTCGAAAAGGTAGTGAAATATCCGAAAACGACTGCCACAAGGAGTTGAGACAGGTTTTTTATTTTGAAATCTTTCCTTAAAATCATGATTTGCATCAGTATCAGTATAATATGAAATAAGATTGTGGCTTTTCCCATTTCAATACCTGCTATCAGCGTAATCGTATAGGGAATTGAACTGACGGGTGATACACCTAGATTTGATTTTATCGAAAAGCCTATTCCGATTGTCATTATAAAAAGGCCTAAAACGTATGTAAATAATCTTTTTGTCATATTGAATATTCATATCCTCTTCGTATATTCTTTGATTTCCTCTGAATTCTTGATGTGCAGCATAAAAGATTAATGTTGCGGAATGAATTATGGATTTGTTCACAATGTTAAACTTTAAAATGTCAAAATGCTATACACAATTATAAAGATTTGTATTTATCATTGGTTTATTTTTTATGGGTTTAGTAGTAATAGAATCATTATATTTGTACCTTTGTTTTAATCCTAACCTAATTATTATACCGTATATTTCATGGATTAAATAGGATATGCCCCTTCTATTCTGTTTTCACTAATGGTGTTTCATCATAATGCATATTTTGGTCGTAATTAAACCAGATCAGGGACAAGCTAATGCGTGCCCTTATTTGCTTCAGAGTATTGGAACTGAACGTGCAATTTTAATTCATGTTTATTATTATGCTTTTGGCATTCAGTTCAATGACTTATGGCACTATGTTAATGCTTATAATTCGAATAGAGTATTAACATACAAACACCGGAGGCCGCTCACAAGATAATATATTACACTGCAATTTCTGTTTTAAATGAAAATCCGTAGACCATCTGATTTGTGAATAAGAGGAGTTTACTTGTTACACTAATAAGAGACAATCGTCGAAATAAAGAAATACAATGTCAGAAAATATTTAATTGACAGAAGTATGTCGAAAAGATAGTATAATTTAGTGGTAAAATATACCCTAATGGAATCAATTCAAATTAGTATAAGTTAGTATAAGTTAGATAAAGAAATTACCCATGTTGATGATGCTGTATTTATGCAATTGTTCATTCTAAATTTTTCGAAAATTCAAAATATTCTGAGAGGCGTAAATAGAGCAATTTACAAGGAGATGATTAATATTTGTAACAAAACTAGACCTTAACCTCTTTGGATACTTCTTGGGATCGATTTTAGAGTGCAACTGAGTAGAGAGAAGATGGAAGCAAGTAATAAAAAGTAGTATCTTGTATCTTAGCGCCTCTAGATTTGATAATCTCCAGTTGACCTCGCGAAAAAACTATTCTCCCACATAGTAGGAAGAATGTCAGGAAAACCTCTGTCCCAACTGTTGCTGTCTAAATGCCGAGAACTATTTAATATTAAAGGAGTAACAACATGAAATTTTTTAATTCACTAAAATTTAAAATAATGGTTATTATTTTGCTTGTAGCTCTAATTCCCCTGATTAGTCTTAACTTTTTTCAATTAGGTCAATTCGAGGAAGCAACTACTAAAGGAATCGAGACACAAGAACTCGAAATTGCAAATTCCAACCGAAACCTCATGGAGACATGGATTTCAGGCAATGCTTCACAGCTAACTGAAGTATTGAAAAACCATCCAGAATTTAAGAATATGGATATAAATGAAATAGTCCCTATCATTAAGATTATTAATGATAGTAACGCAGAAGTCGAAGACACTGCAGTATCTGATAAAGATGGAATCACAACAAATGCAGATAACAAAAAATTGAATGTAGCAGATAGGGATTATTTTAAAAAGGCTAAGGAAACTAAAAAAGTAGTCATAAGCGATGTTTTGGTAAGTAAAGTTACTGGAAATAGAATAATATCTATTGCAGTACCTATTCTCAGTGATGCTAATGAATTTCAAGGCATACTTATGGGCTTAGTAAATATTAAGGCATTAGAGAACTCCATAGGGAAAGTAACAGTCGCAAAAACAGGCTACGCCTTCCTGTTATCGCAAAAAGGTGACTATATATTTTATAATGATCCGGAAAGGATAGGTAAGAGTTATAAGGAATTTTCGAAAAATCAGGTTAAGGAACAAGTATTCAGTGAGCAAATCCTGGCAAAAGACTCTGGTTTTGTTACATATATAGATGATGACGGACAAGAGATGGTAGCAGCTTATTCCACTGTTCCAAGTACCGGATGGAAAATTGTAGTGGCAGCTCCATCCAATGAAATATATACCGAGTATAAGGAGTCACTTACAGTAGCAAATATATTTGCCTTGATAGCAATAATATTCATAATTCTAGTATCAGTATTTATGGCTAGTACAATAGCTACACCTATAAAATTAGCCGCTGAGCATTTAAAGGTTCTGGCAAATGCGGACTTTTCACAGGAAGTACCCACGAAATTCCTGAAAAGAAAGGACGAGATTGGATTACTTGCGAAGTCAATTGACAGCATGACTAAATCCATCAGATCAGTTCTTCAGGATGTCATCGTTGAGGCTAGTGGTGTGAAGGAAAACGTTTCGCTTTCATCTCAAAATTTAACAGAATTAGCTTTTCATATAGAAGATGTATCTGCCACAACAGAGGAGATGTCAGCTGGAATGGAGGAAACAGCGGCATCGGCAGAACAAATGAATGCTACATCTATAGAAATCGAAAATGCAGTAGAATCCATTGCCCTTAAGGCGCAAAATGGATCAATGATAGCCTCGGAAATAAACAAGCGTGCTCAGGATTTAAGAGGTAGTTCTTTAAAATCGCAGCAGTCAGCTCATGATATACGTGAGACTATCGATGCGGATATGAGGACTTCTATTGAGCAGTCAAAGGCTGTGGAGAAGATTAACTTATTGTCACAGTCTATCTTGCAAATTACGGCTCAGACAAATCTTCTTGCCTTAAATGCTGCAATAGAGGCCGCAAGAGCTGGAGAGGCAGGCAAAGGATTTGCAGTTGTAGCGGACGAAATTCGGAAATTGGCAGAGGACTCAAAAAAGACCGTCAATGAAATTCAAGATGTTACAAAAATTGTGGTTGCATCCGTGCAACGTTTAACGAATAGTTCTGAGAAAGCTCTGAATTTTATCGATACAATAGTTATCAATGACTATAAAGCGATGGTAAGTACCGGAAAACAGTATTATATGGATGCAGAAGCTATTCAAGACCTGGTAACGGATTTCAGTGCAACTGCTGAAGAATTGTTGGCATCCATACAAAGTATGACAAAAGCTATTAATGAAGTCACAGCTTCTAACAGTGAAGGGGCCCAGAGCACTCAGAATATTGCGGAGAAAGCATCGGGAGTATTGCAAAAAGCTGCAATAGTTTCAGATTTGATGAAAGGGACGGAACGTATTTCCGAAAGACTGGCTGAGATCGTGTCAAAGTTTAAAATAAATTGACAAGAATGTTTAACAAGCTTCAAAATTAACCCGTCTAGGTGAACACCCGACGGCTTTGAAGGAATGTTGTTACCCCAATATGTGATCAACCCTATACAACAAGAGAACCCACATTACTTGTGCGGGTTCTCTTGTTGTACAAAAGTATAGAAGAGCTTCATTTGTCAATGTATTGTTTTAGAGGACGGTTATCAGGTAAGGTTTTGGGCCATGCTCAAATCATCTTGAACTTGTTGTTGAGGAGTTTGGAAGGGTTTATACCAATCCTTATTTATAGCTAGATCTGACAACTGATAGTGCTGTTCCACTGCTGTCAACAGGTTGCTATATATAAGTGCCTTGAGCTGAGGATTGCTTACCTCAGTTACCGCTCTACCCAGAGAAATCAAGGCAAATTTAGAGTCTTTTAGCATGTCTGAGACAATATCCTGCTCCTCAAGCGGATTTTCAATACCCATTAACATGTTCAGAAATCCCATGGTTACCCTCCTTAATGTTGTTCTGAGTTGTTATAGAACTCTCGATAGTTATGCAATGCATCTTTTTTAAGTTGGATAGAACGTTCCATAAATGACTGAAGGTCTTTGTCTGTTACCAATGCTAAGTTTGCTTGAAGTTTTTTTGTGCAGGTTATTTCGCTGTTAATTATTTCATGCAATTCCAACAACTCATGGAGTGCAAGTCTTGTCACAATTATCACCTCTTAACTGGTTATTAGTGAAACGGTTTGAGAACAACTTTGATGCAGTCGTCAGTTTTGGTGTCAAAAACCTTATAACCGTATTCTGCTTGCTCAATGGGCAGTCGATGGGTAACAATGTCACTGGGGTCAACCGTTCCTCCCGCAACCAAGTTGTATAGATGTTGCATATAGGGAATGACCGGTGCTTGCCCTGTCCGGATATTAATGTTTCGGCTAAATATATCCCCGAGCGGAAAGGCGTTATATCTTGCTCCATAGGCACCCGTAATTTGAATGGTCCCTCCCTTTTTAACTGCCTGAGTGGCGATCACCAGAGAACCCATAGCTCCCCCTTGTAGTTTTAGACCAGTTGCTAAAAATTCCAAGGGTGTCATTTTTCCGTCCATGCCGACACAATCGATGACGACTTCTGCCCCACCGTTCGTCATGACCTTTAAATATTCACCCGTGTTATCATAATGTTCAAAGTTGATTATTTCTACGTTATTGGTCTGTTTGGCGTGCTCTAATCGGTAATCGATATAATCGACTGCAATCACTCGTTTAGCACCTTTAAGCCATGCGAACTTCTGTGCTAGTAGCCCCACGGGTCCACAGCCTAAGATGATCACAGTATCTCCGTTCTTTACGCCCGCGTTGTCAACGCTCCAGTAAGCTGTGGGCATAGCATCTGAAAGTAACACCAGTTTTTCATCCTCTACTTCGCAGTTATCTGGAATACGAAACGGGGTGAAATTACCATAGGGCACCCGCATATATTCTGCCTGTCCGCCGGGATATCCGCCAAACGTTTCGGAATACCCAAAGTAGGCACCACTTTGGCCATGTGGGTTTGAGTTATCACACTGACTTGTCAGCCCGTTCTGGCAAAAAGGACAAGTGCCACAGCTGACGTTAAAGGGAATGATCACGCGGTCACCCACTTTAACCTTGGTAACGTCAGGGCCAACTTCCTCTACTATGCCCATGGGTTCGTGGCCGATAATATAACCTTCTGGCATATTAGGTACCATCCCATGGATTAGGTGTAAGTCTGAACCGCATATAGCCGTCGAAGTTATTTTAACAATAATATCATCAGGCTGATGGATCGCGGGTGGGGGGACATCATGAACTTTGACATCTTTGATGCCTTGATATGTAACAGCTTTCATTGTGCGTATTCCTTCCAAGTTTTATTTAAATCGTAAGACTCCCACTTCTATAAGTGGGAGTGATACACCTTATTCTGCTTCGGTGACGATAGTCTCCAGTGGAGAGTATCGCCGAGCCGCCCTCCCAATAGAAACACTTAGCGGCGAAGGAGGTAGAGTCCCCCACTGAAGACTCGATGTTCAACTTTAGTTGAACGAGTTCACTTAAGCGGTGTTGCAAAAGTTCCCAGTCTACTCGTGTTACCAGGGAAGAGATCAAGACCCCCAATTTGTTGAGCCATTTGAGCAGATTTTAAATCCAGCTCGGCTTGTTTACTTAAATCATGGGGATGAAGCCAACCTTGGGCCAACATCAGCTCAGTGATTTCCCCATGCAGGGCAACGGCACTATTGAGTTGATTTGACAAAGCCTTTCTTACTTCTGGTCTAGTGGCTTCAGCTAAGGCCACAACATAGTTTTGAACGCCTGTTTTAGCTGCCAATAGAAAATCAAGAGCGAACGTGGCATCGGCAAGAGCAGGCATCCCTTCAGCGTTTTCAACTTCTAAATAATCATTGATCATTGTGTCACATCTCCATTACCGATTATTGTATTTGGATTTTTGCTACATATAAGTTTTGGAGTTCACTAACGGCTGCTATTGATTGCTTGACATCTTTTTCGAGCAAGGCCTTTAAGTCTTGGTTAAAGACCAAACCCTCCATTAGCTTAGACTTGACCAGACAAATAGTCTTGAAATTAAGCACTTCGTGAAGTTCCATCGTCTCATGCAACGGTAATCTTTGTTCGATCATCCGGGTCGCCTCCTATTAATAATTTGCTTGAGGTGAGTATTATTATCTGTCAAACACTGGAACTTTATGCTTACCCAAAGAATTCATGGATAACGCTCGTGATTAGAAAACTTGGCTAGACCCACGAAGACACTGTCTTCGCACGTATTGGTCCTTCTTTCAGACACTGTCTTCGCACGAATTATCATTCTGTCAGCCTTCAGGCGCAGGCGGTCGCCTTAGTTGCCCTTATGCTTTAAGACGACGAAGACACCGTCTTCGCACGGGTTAACCTTCTTGCAGCACTGTCTTCGCACGTATTAGCCTTCTTGCAGTATACAACAAAGTTATACTTTCTGATTAGTACAAAAAAACACCCTGAATGACACTCCCGTCAAAAGGAGTTGATATTATGTTTTCAAAGTATTCTCTATCACTGTTCAATTTAGAGTATGCCATTTATTGGTATGAATTCTTCTCTTGTTATTAACAGAAGATATAACAAACAACTTAGCAAGTAAACATCTAAGCTCTTTAGGAATATCTTAAAAACTTTTGCAAAATTACTATAGTTTGTTAGAAAGCTACAACTTATAAGTTTTCTTTCATTTGGATTTGTCAAATCTACGGAGCGGAAAATTCTACATAGGAGGATTGGATATTATGAATAGAATAAAGGATTCTATGTTAGTTGGAATGCTAGGCGGATTAGTGGGTGTTATTTGTATGGATTTTTCAAGTTTATTATTATGGCGTAATCAAAAAACGGAAGGCCTTTTCGGCCATATTGCTGGTTCAATGATTATGAATCCGTTTAGACTAAATAAAAGGAAGAACTTTCTAATTGGTCAGCTATTTCATATGTCGGTGGGATCAGGTATCGGAATAGGTATGGTCGAAATTTTAAAGAAATATGGGAAAGATCATCATATTGTTAAAGGTGGATTCTTATCAATAGCTGTATGGTCAATTCTATACAATTTCGGCCAAAGAATGGGTTTTTATAGAATGAATCCTCGTTTAACTAGAAGCAGCTATTCAACCATTTTGAATCACCTTATATATGGTCTTGTAACTTCAAATACTATCGTTGCTTTAGCTGATCCAACCATTTTTCAAAAAAAAGAATCTTCAATTAATCCAGTGACAGTACAAAGAAACAATTCCGGGCAATCTGCTCAATCTATATACTCAAAGGTAAATATAAGCGAAGAAAAAGGAACTACAAAATACATGTGATTTTGGCCAGCAGATAATTATTTACATTATCCGTTATCATACACGAGATTTATTGCACAGGTTTGTTTTAAAGATTATGCCAACGCATCGAATACAGATTTGTCCTTCTATTTCCTCTGGAATTCCGTTTCTTTTCGTCTCATAATAAACTGACTTCTTTGTTAGCCGTTTATTATGAGACGAAGGGGATAGCTATACTAAGCCATCCCCTTCACTAATTAGCTGTCTACATTTATCAAAAATAACAAACGGCACATCCATCTAAACCCCGTACCACTTACTTCCCCGTGCTCTGTAGTGTATCTGCTTATCCAAAAATTATATGCAATATCCACTATCGGACACTTTCAAATATTTTTGTGTCTTAAGACAGCGAAAGGAATGGATCTTGAAATGATAGATTTAAACAAATTAATATACGAATGTACCATAAAATTAAAAAAGAATTAACTAGAATGCATTTCAACCGCTTAGTTATTTAATGGAAGGAAAAATTGAGTTTTGGATTTTTTAGATGTTCTAGAAATGGCGGTCGACAGCTGTTGCCACAACTGCCGATCGGAACATAGTATACAGCGTATCCTACAAAGGTAGCTTGACTCAGCTTAATGTTTCTATAAAGACAAACTTTTTGCCTCATAACTTTATTACGTCTATGGACCACATTATTAGGGGGTCAAGGATTCCTAGCTGCATAAAAGGTTTTAATATTAACTCTTTATACATACATTAATATGCAGCATATTTTAGGAGGAATAGCTTTGATTCCAGACTATTCTGATTTCGGCTATAGAACAGAATGCAAAAAGGTTCCAATAACCTTTCCACCTCAACACCAGCCAGTACAGCCTGGATTGGAGACTTATGTATCCAAAACCCATATTCAATAATCCAGCCTATATTGGAAGCGGCAAATTAAAAAATAAAGTCGCTTTAATTACTGGTGGCGACAGCGGTATAGGAAGAGCTGTTTCATTGGCCTTTGCCAAAGAAGGCGCAGATATTGCAATTGTATACCTATGTGAGCATATAGATGCTGAAACTACTAAAAACTTAATAGAAAGCCTAGGTAGGAATTGTATCTTAATTCCAGGAGATCTGCGGGAGGAAAGTTTTTGCAAAAGGACAGTAGAAATAACTATATCCGCCTATGGTCATTTGGATATTCTCGTAAACAATTCAGGTGTAGCCTTTCCACAAGCTAACCTTGAAGATATAACGACTGAACAATTGGAAAACACTTTTAGAACCAACATTTTCCCTTTATTTCATGTTACAAAGGCTGCACTACCACATTTAAAAAGGCGAAGTTCCATTATAAACACAGCATCATTAGCTGCTTATTCAGGATATAACCTTCTAATCGATTATTCTTCCTCGAAAGGTGCTGTAGTATCGTTTACCAAGTCTCTTGCTCTAAATCTAGTCGATAGAGGTATCAGAGTAAACGGCGTCGCTCCTGGTTGGGTTTGGACACCTCTTATTGTGTCCAGCTTTTCGGCAGACTTTGTTACTACTTTTGGGCTTGATAGCCCCATGAAGAGAGCAAGTCAACCAGTTGAGTTAGCACCAACATATGTATATTTAGCCTCTGATGACTCAACCTATGTAACTGGCCAAATTCTTCATGTTAATGGTGGCGCTTTATAGGATCCTATACATCCATACTATCCCATATTTAGGGAATACGCTGTTGTACGACGTATCGTGCCCTGTGACTCAGCGTTTCATTTGACTGTGTTTATTACCATAACTAATCTATTATACATGTAGGTTGACATTAGCTTATACCCCTTTTCATTTGGATGAAGTCCATCCGACAACAATACACCCAAGGTAACTTGATCTTTAGGAAATGCACTCCACACATTTAATAAGTTTACCTCAGTCTTGGCAGATACATCTCGAATTGCTGTTCTGATACCCAAAAATAAAGATTCGTCTGAAGAAACCATAGGAGGTTCAACAATGCAAAATATATCTGCATTAGGAGCTTTACGTTTAATGACACGGATTAACAGTGAATATTTTTTACTGAACTGATATGGCGTGTAAACATTTCTATCGTTTCTTCCTACGCAAATAAATACAGCGTCTGTAGTACTTTCTATCTCTGTTGCTCTCTCTAAGCAATAATCTACAAGAGTTCCTGATGAAGCTTTGTTGTCCCACACTATGTTGTTTGAATACTTCTCTAATAAAGATGTATTAAGCTCAGAATTCCATCCAGTTGTTAAGGGATATGAAGCACCTTGACTAACAGCAATTGAGTCCCCAAGAATCACAGCGTTAACTGTACCTCTTTTTAGCTTTCTAATGCCTGTCAAGGTATTAGCTTTAATAACTTTTTCAGTGATCACAGTTCTCTGTGCTGCTTGTACTGTTTCTGGAATACCAAGACTTGCCATAGTAAACACCAGTGTTGCAGATAATAAATACATGATTACTTTCTTCATGGTCCTTACTCTCTTTCTTGAGCCTGAAACTAGACTTTTTTTAATTACTTCGTCTTTAAATCTAAGCCATATAAAAAATGTCCTGATCTTTCTGCATAGACCTTAAAAAGATCTATTTCTTCATAGTTCCTCAATATTCCTGCATTAATTACATATACCCACTCAATTCTCTAACAGTTTTTAAACTAATTCTAATACATGTTTTATCCAGATCGTAAGACTCCCACTTCAAGTGGGAGTGGTACAGCTTATTCTGCTTCGGTGGGGGTAGAGTCCATCCTTCGCTGCTGAGTGTACCTTTTGGGATCAGCGGCTTCGGCGATACTCTCCACAGGAGACTATTGTCACCGAAGACTCGATGTTCAACTTTAGTTGAACGAGTTCACTTCTCATTCATGGTTCATCTTTCTAAAAAAGGATAATTCTTTCTATAATCAAAACGACAGCAATTGCCAGGCTGATCGCGCCGGTATGTGAGATCGAAAAGGATGTCCACGAAATTAAGTCGTAACAGACCACAAAGGAATACTGTACCAATTATAATCTACATAGCAAAAATGAAGGGGAGCAAAGACTGAAAAATCCGCCCTACAGCAAGGGCGGGTTTTTCATCTTTTTCATGGCGTTTTTTCTATCGAATAAGAATCTTCTGCTATTAGAATACAATAGAGTTCTAAATATTTAAAGTTGATTATGTCAAGAATCCATTAAGAATTCATTTCATTTATCAGCGGTTCCGCGGAGCGGCATGGGGATCTGGCCAGTAAAAGAAAAGATCCCCGTAGAAGGAGATCTTTTTGCATGATATTATACGGCCATAAAAGCTGCCTTTTCTATACACAATACTAGCTAGATCTTTGAAAAAAGCCCCTCCGAATTGCTGTCCCCGGAGGGAAAAAGAGGAGCATAATACATGAAAAAGACGTAAGGACTTATAAGCCCCTTAGACATATCATACCATATTAGATTAAGTTATTGTTGCTTTGGCCACTGGTAAGTTATAGGTAATAGTCGTCGCTCTTTAGGGCGGCTCTCAGCGTCGTGCTAATTTAATTTTGATATTGTTCGCTGGGGAGCCACGCCCTGAATAAGGAGGGTGTAATGCCGATTAATAGCAAAATAATAATTAATTTCATACTTTTGCACATCCTTTTTAATTATAACCCCTTAAATCTACGGGCAATCATCTGTTGTAATTATTGTAGTTTAGATTTGTTACCATTCCGTGACCTACATATGAAGAATATGTGAAGTTTAATGATGGAAACCTGTTTACTTAGCCTTGCTTAAAGGGTTAAGACTCAGGTACTCTATTTTATCGCTTGGAATTGATCAGACCTCCGCGGGTGACCATGTCTCAGGAAGAGAAATACAACCGGGCGATATTTCTAAGGCTACGATAATATTCTAATGTTAGTGAAAAATGTCTAACAAGCAAAAAGATAGTAACAATGAAGCATGAACATTCATAATAAGACGAAAGTAATTTTTAATATGGAAGGATATACCATTTATATCTTGAAATGTTTACTTAGATTTGTTTAATGGAGGTTTAAGTAATGAAACACTATACTTTAATTGCAAGCCCGCTAAATGAGGAAGGACTTTGGTTAGCAGAAATACCCGAAGTTAAATGCTGTAAAACACAGGGAAAAGATCTCTTAGAGGTAATCCAAAGAGCAAAAGAATTAAAAGAGGCCATTGATACAATTAACGGACTTCAATTTCTAGAGGAGGAGCAAACAGAGGACAATCAAGAGAAGAATGATAACGATGTTATAGGCTACTTTGTATCACATAGGAATAAAGCCAATGGGTCTATCTGCTCTGATATAAGTGAAGTTCTGGGGATCATCGAAGAATTTGACATTGTAGATGACAGAGGTAATAAGGCATTTAGAAGACATCTAGGGATTATAATGACTCATCTATGTCTAGAAATTCCTACTCTTAGTATTGGACCTTGGACAATACAGTGTAAATCTATGAAAAGACAACTTGACAATGCACCCAAATGGGATGGTTGGAAGGATAAATGGAATGGAAATGAGGAAACGGCATAAGCAGAGGTTCTCTGAGGGATCTCATACACAGCAAAATGGGACAGCTATTGCTGCCCCATTTTGTTGCGTATTTTTTACGATATCCCTAACATGATATGAAAGTTGAGCCCTATTTGGTGTTAGGACCAGCGAAACGAATATCGGATGAAACGTCATCAAATTTAACGAAATTCTGGCAAAAGCTCTCTGCGAGAGAGTACGCGGTTCTGTCATAAGCCATTGTATCTTCCCAAGTATTACGCGGATTTAAAATTTTAACTGGCACTCCAGTTACCGCTTCTGGAATTAGAATTCCAAAAACCGGATCTGGATGATATGTAACCTTCTCCAACTCTCCATTTAAGGCTGCAGTTATTATAGCTCTGGTATATGGGAGGTTTATGCGTTTACCAACTCCATACGGTCCACCTGACCAACCGGTGTTTACTAAATAAACTTTAGAATTATGTTCATCAATGCGTTGTCCCAACATTTTCGCATAAACAGCCGGACTTAGCGGTAAAAATGGTTCTCCAAAACAAGTAGAAAATGTGACTTGGGGTTCTGTGATTCCTCGCTCCGTACCAGCCAGCTTTGATGTGTAGCCAGATAGAAAATGATACATGGCTTGCTCTTTGGTAAGTTTTGCGATCGGCGGCAATACCCCGAAAGCATCCGCGGTCAAAAAAACAACCACACTTGGATGACCGGCCAGACCCGGTATTAAAGCATTATCAATATAGTTTATAGGATACCCCGCCCGCGTATTTTCAGTAAGCGAGCTGTCACGATAATCTGGCACCCTAGAATCTGTATTGAAAACAACATTTTCAATGACTGTCCCGAAACGAATGGCATTCCAAATTTGAGGTTCCTGTTTTTGAGACAGATCAATGCACTTAGCATAGCAACCGCCTTCAAAATTAAATACTCCATCTCTGGACCAACCGTGCTCATCGTCACCAATTAGATTACGCTCTGGATCAGCTGACAGGGTGGTTTTGCCCGTGCCCGATAGACCGAAGAAGAGTGCTACATCACCTTTATCTCCGATATTTGCTGAACAATGCATTGGTAAAACCTCACGAAAAGGCATGAAGTAATTAAGGACACTAAAAATTGATTTTTTAATTTCCCCTGCGTACTCTGTGCCACCCAAAATGATGACTTTTTTCTCAAGAGACAGAACGATATAAGCTTCAGAGTTAGTTCCGTCTGTTCGGGGATCCGCCGTTAGCCCCGGCGTACAAATCACGGTAAATTCCGGCTGGTGGTCCATTAATTGCTCAGTTGTTGGTCTAATAAACAACTGCTGGACAAAGATATTATGCCAGGCATACTCGTTAAGGACTCTTATTGGCATACTGTATTTGTCGTCTGCTCCAACAAACCCATCAAACACGAAATACTCTTTAGTTTCCAAATAGGCTAAAGTTCGTTCATATAAATGTTCAAAGGTCTCAGGACTGATTGGCTTGTTAATGCTTCCCCAAGCGATTTGACTATGAACAGAAGCCTCGTCAACAACAAAGCGATCTTTCGGAGAGCGACCTGTGTATTTTCCCGTAGTGCAACAAAGTGCACCGGTATCCGTCAGCACTCCTTCTTGTCTAGTTAATGCAATTTCCACTAGCCTGCTTACAGGCAAGTTCCAGCCGACAGGAGGCTTTATAGTGAACAGGCGATCTACACGGGAACTGGTATCCATCTCTATTAACCCCCCAGATTCTTCAATCTGCATCAAGCATACTAACATGAATGTGATAACCAAAACACGATTTTATAAATCATTTGCTGCGAAGATTCACGATTTATTGACTCTATACGTTATATTAACAGATACCGCCGGTCTTTTCCAAGGTTTTTTTTGTCTGGATAGAATAGCGATTTTTGATGAAGTATTTACTACATTATGGCTTAAAGTAGTTTGAAGAATCATTCTAATTGACCATTATCGCTTGATCTTGTTAAGAAAACATAAAAATCTCTAATTTATTCACTCCCACTTTTTCATATGATTAATCATAAAAGCCATCACCTTCAGGATGATGGCTTTACGATTTATCAAATTCCATGCGTAAATTTTAGACACTGGATGATTTAGAAAACTTGGCTAGCGCCCGCGCGAAGACACTGTCTTCGCACGTATTAGCATTCTTGAGGCCTTCAGGTGAAGGCGGTAACCATAGTTGCACTTATGCGCTGCCATGGATGGCCGGAATCCCTTATTACTTACCTTTTCGGATTAAAACTGATAACATTTCTTTCGTAGCTTCATGAATAGTGTCCAGCTTGTACTTTTTATTTTTCTGGGTAACCCCAATAAAGTCAAACTTTTCGGATTTTACATGGGTGAAGAGTCTCTCCATTGAGGTAAGACATGAAGTTAGTCCATTGCCGCTACCTCCTGCTGCAGCTACGGCAATCACTGGCTTTTCTTCAAAAAATGTCTTTTGTTTTTTCAAAGCCTCGCAACGTCTTACTCTGTCAGTGAAAGCTTTCGCTGATTCACTCATTTCTCCCCAATAAACTGGGGTTATCAGGACAAAGGCATCAATATCAGCCATAGATGCATGTAAATTCTGAAAATCATCGTTTATTTGACAATGGTGCTCGTTCCGACACGGTCCCCAGCCATTGCCACAAGCTTGGCAGTTGCCAATCCGTTGCTGATTAAGGTTTACCATTACGACTTTTGCGCCAGTCTCCTCCGCTCCTACTTTGGCTGCATTACCACAGGCAGCTGTCAACCCTTCAATATTCGGACTACTTGTTAAAATCATCACTTTCATATTTCTCATATCCTTACTTTAATTTAATTCACGAATTTAATTTTACGTCTATTCTATCAGGAAAACATTGTCCCTGGGAAGGATTTAATCGTTTAATCCCTAGATTATATCTTAATGTGAACAAGCCTAAGTTAATCTTGTATGATATGCAATGTCTGTATGGAGCATTAAATGACTGTTATTATAACAGTTCAAAAATAGCGACTATATATATAATATGCTCCAGCAATACTTGCTGGGATCGCACAGGCAATAATGTATGCTAAAATTGTTGGTTTGATTAGGTCGTTCCATACTCTATTCTTTATCATATCTTTCACCTCAGATCCAGTCTGCCACCTGAAATTTCTGAACATACTTTTTGACGGAAAAATCATATTTAATACTCCAGCTAGCGTCCATTTGTTTGAACACTAGCGGAGCTCTTATCTTATTCGTCAAGACAAGATATTATTAGCATTTATACTCACTGTTTTGAATTTGTGTCATTGAGCCCTTTCATAATCCCCTCATTATGCAGCACTTCATTAACCTCTAACGAAAGTATGCCTCCCTTAGAATTTTTACCCCCATTGTTGCCATACTTCAGTGTTTTATCATCATTTACGACACTCACCACCCCGGCCGGCTCCCAGGGCTGGCGATTTAATTGAGATGCATGTTCTTTATTATTTTCATTACCCATTAAACTTGCCTCCTCAGTGTTTATTGATCATTTGTTAACTTTAGCATAGCTCGATCTCCATCATTTTTAGATTCCCCCATAAGAATTATTATTACTCATAGACTAATTTCTGATTATGTTATCTGGTGATTATAATATTCGGCATTTTTTGGAAATATTTTATACATTAGGTATCCTATCTTTCTCTTTATGACATAATATAAAAGCTTTAACGATATCTAAAATAGAGGACAGAGGCGGATGCAAATGAGTATACAACAATTTTATGTCACCACAGACACATCTATTCCCAAACATCAATTTACGGAACTGCTCTTTGTTGAAGATCAGTTACAGGCTGTACTCCAGAAAGCTGATGGTCTTATTCAACAAACCTGCATCAGTTTGTTGCAATCCGGTGGCAAAAGAATTCGACCACTCCTTACCCTTTATTGTGGGATGTGCTTCGCTCCCTTAAATCCACTGATGATTCAAGCGGCAGTTGCGTCAGAACTTATTCACATGGCTTCCCTGATTCATGACGACGTAATTGATGAATCAGCTACTCGGCGTGGTAAACCAACAGTAGTCTCTCAATATGGTAACCATGCAGCAATACTAACCGGGGACTACCTCTTCGCTGAAGCCTTTAGTATTCTATCTAGGCAACAATTGTTATCCTGTATGTCCTATCTTGTTGAGGCCATACAGGCTATGTGTTATGGGGAAGTAACTCAAGCTGACGAGCAATTCTCCAGTTCAGTTGACACCGAAGGGTATTTTAGCCGAATTGCCAATAAAACTGGTATTCTTCTTGCTGCATGTTGTCAATCTGGCGCCATCCTAGCTGGTGCTTTGTCAAAAGAAATAACCCTTATGCGAGAATACGGCCTAAACCTAGGCTACGCCTATCAAATCACTGATGACATCTTGGATATCAATGGAGATGTAGAATCTCTCGGTAAACCAGTCGGATCTGATTTCGTCAATGGAAACATAACTCTCCCGATGCTTTATCTATTAGACAAACCAATTTATGGGAGCTGGCTAAGGGAGATTATAAATATGCGTAAGATCACAGATCAAGGCATCCAAAGTATTAGAGAAGCTCTTATCAGCACAGGGTGCATTGAACAAGCCTATGCAACTGCCATTCAATGTATCAATAATGCTAAAGCCAGCTTAGATACAATTCCTTCGAGCCATAATAAAACAACACTTTTAAGTCTTGCTGATTCGATCTTACACCGCAAAGCTTAAATTCATCAACTTCGCGAAGGGATCAATCGTGGTCAAATCTTTTTATCGACCATAATTGATCCCTTTATACTTTATGTTTCTATGACCTAATTATCCAAATCGTAAGACTCCCACTTCTACAAGTGGGAGTGGGACCCCCTGCTCCGCTTCGGTGGGGGTAGAGTCCATCCTTCGCCGCGGAGTGTACCTTTTGAGATCAGCGGCTTCGGCGATACTCTCCACAGGAGACTATCGTCACCGAAGACTCGATGTTCAACTTTAGTTGAACGAGTTCACTACAGCGCCTTTCTTCAAATAACTTTCCCTTTTCGCAACTGACGGCACAACCAATAGAGCAGATTAACTCCTACTCCACTATTCTTTAACAGTTTTCTCACTACCGACTGAATATCTACGTCCTGACTCTTTTCATCGGATAGATACATTGCTAGAAGCCCTTTAACGACAACTTGATGGAACTTGGGATATTTCAACCGCTCCCCTTGCTTTAGGGAATTTTCCACAAATAGTTGTAACCGTTCATAAATCGTTTTAGGATGGTCGTAATAGGATATGAAATTTAACTGATTCGTCTCGCGGTCTTCCCGTAGATCGATGAAATAGTCCAACAGAATATGTAGGCCACATATCCAGGGGAAATAGGTTTGACTAATAATTTGTACTTGTCTTATCGTCAATTTTGAATCGAAAGCCGCAGCATACATGCAAAAAATCCCTAAGGTCGACCCTGTTGCAGCAGCAAATTCCCAGGCTGTTATCTCAGGATCGTCGGATAAGTAGGGATTAATCCAGTGTAACATTTTTGATTCTCTTTCTCCTACTGTCAAATGTTTGTAGGTTTGCAAGTGAGAATAGAGTTCAGCAAACTTGATGGCTTCATCTTGAACTGTTTTATATGAGGGCAGTTTAAGTATGCTTTCTTGGCAGGTTTTAACCAACTGCTCTAAGTACCCATCATCCTCTCGATAGGGATAGTATAAATAATAATCTGAAAGAACTGCCTCAGGATTTAACGCTTCTTGCATGGCTAAATGTAACTGAGAGAACGCTTTTTCATCTTGAACTTCAAGGCTATCCACCAAATTATCGAGATAATCGCTCATAGTTTGATAAGCAACGATGAATCGAATGGCTTCTATCCTATTTATTCCTGGATAAAGCGCGTAAATACTTCCACCTTGGCAATGAAAAGCTTTCAAGCGAATGCTCTCTAAGGCTTGATGACTTAATCGTGCATCAGGTGCCTGCTTAGCCTTTTGTTTCCATCCGTTTAGTTCTTGTTTCACAATGGGAAAGACCTTCGAAACAAATAGATAGATCAACTTAACGCTATTTAATCGCCTGTCATCCGAATTATTCATAAACTATTCTCCTTATGTATATAACGATAAGTTATACTTTCTGCCCTTGAAATAAGAATTCATTTCATTCATCAGTGGTGCCGTGAAGCGGCATGGGGGTCTGACTAGTATTAGAAAGCACTATTTGCTTATTCTATTAAATAGTGTTTCCAAAATAGTCCTCTCCAACCCTTTATTTACTTTTCTTTAGTCATTGCGTAAAAATACTTTATATCTATAAATTACATACTTTATCTTTAATGAGACATCCTAGATAAGGGAATATACCGAGAGGAGAATGAACATGAGTAATACAAATCCTGAATTAAACGCTAAAAATTTGGCCATCTTGAATGAAAAACTTGGTGAAGAAGCATTGCTAGTTCATAAGTTTGCCGAAGCTGCGCAATCTGTTCATGACCAAGAAATTAGTTCCCAACTTTCTTCCATTTCTGGACAACATCGTGAGTATTACGATACCCTTCTCAATTATTTGAATTATCATCAGTAAGATTGGAAAGGACGATGAACCAAAAGAGATTGGTATCCAACAAGGGATGCTCAAGCTCAGGAGGTTATAAAATTAAAGATAAGGTTATGTTCTCAGGTTTAAAACTTTAATCAATATTTTTTGATACCTACAAAAAGACGGAGCTTTTAGCTCCGTCTTCCTTAGTGCTTTGACTATTACTCTTTTTCGATCTTTACATCCTTAACTTCCTTAACTTCCTCTGTTTTTTCATCTCTGTCAGTGGCAGATTTAAATTCTTTGATCCCCTTACCAAGCGCTTTCCCCAAATCAGGCAGTTTACCTGGACCAAAAATAACCAATGCAATGACAAGAGCAATACCTGCTGTTACAGGGGTAATAAGTCCAAACGTGGTAAACATATTCATCCACCTCCAGTTAGTAACTACCTACTTATAATTCTCATCGAATAGACTTAGCACTTTCAGATTGGAAAAACTAAGCATAATTTATCCTACCGCATTGAGCGATAACAAGCAATATGTTTCTTATGGAAACTCAGAAAAAGACTGTTCAAGTCTTTCACAGTAACCTCAAAACTTATAATGCTTTTCTTACTATCCGCATTTTTTAGCCTTCTGATTCATTTTCTTTTTCCTTGAAAAGTTTTTCATAGCCAAGATACAGATTCCAGATGATATCCCATAGTTCTCCCTGCGCTTCAATTACTTTAATCCCCAGTTCTTTTGCTTCTCGACGACCAATTGGGTATCCGTGGGAAAAGTATCCCTCTGTTAAAGCATGGGTCACGTTGGAAACCTGTTCTGGGGCATTTTTTAGCATATAGCGCGATAATAAAGTTTCCGCATATTGTCGAGATGCCTTTATTGTTTTTTCGTAGTCTCCGATAAGCCACGGATCAAGTTTAGCAAGCAATGGAGTTGCAATTATTGTTGCAACTTCGGGGTTAGAGCTATTGATAATAGAACGTTGAAAAAAATCCAAACAATGCCAGACTGCTTGAACAGGTACTAAGACGTCTTTATAGACCGGATGTTTAACAAGTGGATCGATGGGGCCTAGTTCGGAGATCGGTCCCATAACAACTTCATCTGCTCCTAGGACAAGCATTGAAGCGGCTGATTTGGCAACAAAAGGGACAATTACTGCGAATTCATCACAAAACTCGCGAATCAACATTACAACTTTATAAGGTGTATCCACCGCTCCCCCGTAACTGTGTAAAACTAAATCAATTTTTTGGGTATGCCCTATTTCCTTTAGCTGTTTATAAAGTGGGACTAAGATAGAGTCATCTAGCGGTGTATAAGAAAAATAGACTAAGACCTTTGAATTCCTTAATTTTTCTAAACGCTCAATAAAACAAACCCGTTCCTCTGCTTTCAAACCGATTCCCTCCCAGCCCTATCCTCACATTCCATATTATTCCTAGAAAGTTGTTGTTGTGAGTACTGGGAGAATATATCTCAGTTGAGTGAGTAACCATTCTAGATCCAATCAGTATGGATGATTATGTCTAACCCTGGAACTTCATAAATCGACGTAACAGCATATAAAACAACAAATAGCCTCCTTGATAAAAAGTATTAGCAAGAAGGCTTAGATATACTCCACCACGTCCCATTTTCTGAGAGTATAATTGGCGTTCAATGAAACACGACTGTCATCCAAAGGTAAGTTTTTCATTAACTTTCATCATGGTGCTGATAATCATAGGAAACTGCGCAATCTAATCACCATTTTCACTCATTTGATCCTCTTCTTAATGATAATATAATCATTTGAGTTCCCAGTAACGATAGAATTTATGTCACAGGTTCTGTTAAGCAGTCTGATTGTCTTTTCAAAAACACTTTTTACAGCACGCCCTGCTGCGCAATCCAACTCAACAATACTCTGACCCTTATTAATTGCTTTTACTGCAGCTGGGTCAAAGGGTATTTTTCCAACGAAAGGCAGCTTGAGTCTTTGACAAAACGACACAATATTTTTTGTGTTTTCTAGGTTGGTGTTATATTTATTAACGCAAACGGCGATCTTCACTTGGAATTTTTCCGCCGTTTTAATAATGCGTTCCATATCACTGATACCTGAGACAGAAGGTTCTGCAACGATCAAGACCAAATCGACACCACTAAGTGATGCAATAACCGGACATCCAATACCTGGCGAACCATCAATGATTGCAAGTTCTGCCTCGTTAGCCGCTGACTTCATCTGCTTTTTTACCTCCGTCACCAACATACCCGAGGTGCCGCTTCCCATTCTAAGCTCTGCAGTTGAAAACACGGTATCATTCACATAAAGCATTAATTCTCCGGCTATGATAGGTTTAAGCGATACGGCCCCTGCAGGACAAACAGCCTCACAAACACCACACCCTTCGCAGGCATAGCAATCAACCTTATATCCGGCATCTACACGAATGGCCTCAAATCGGCAATTTTGTCTACACAGATCACATTGAGTACATAAATCTAGGTTTATTTCAGCCTTGGGCAACCCATAATAATCTGATCGTTTGGCTTCCGTGGACTGATTCATAATCAAGTGTAAATTAGGTGCATCCACATCACAATCTGCATAGGCGTTAGCTTCTGATAACATGATAAAAGCGCTGGCAATCGTTGTTTTCCCTGTGCCACCCTTTCCACTAAGGATTAATAACTGGTTCATGCTGTACCTCCTTAGTCACAATTTGAAGCAAGGAAGAGAACATATCCCGATACTTTTTATTCTCTCTAACTGATATCAGAGCATTTGAATTCAAAGTCCCAAGCTCGCTGTCAAAGGAAATCTTGCCTAGAATCTTAATATCCTTTTCTAGACAGTAATTTTCTGCAGGATTTTCTCCCTCTAGACACTTGTTAAGCACCGCACCATACGGTTTGTCAAATAACCTTACCAGCTCATAGACCATGTTAAGATTATGAACCCCAAACAAGGTGGGCTCCGCTACTAAGATACAGTAGTCCGCCTCCTTGATGCTTTCCATTACAATACAGGCGCTCCCAGGTGGACAATCAATCAAGGAGATTTCATTCCCTGCTGGGATGCCGCATAAAAGTTTCTTGATAATGGGAATGCCAGACGCTTCACCAGTATTTAATATCCCTGTAATGACTGCAACATTTTCTGAAACACCTCTTTGAACTTCTCCGATAATTTTCTCTTTCTCCGACAGAGCTTGCTCAGGACAAAAAATTACGCAGCCTCCACATGAATGACAAACTTCATCAAAAACAATCAGCTTGTTGATGATATAGGCTAAGGCATTGAATTTACAAAAATCAACACATTTTCGGCAGCCCTTACAAAGCTTCTCATCTGCGAAAGGAATCTTGATCGAAATTTTTTCTGATTTAATATCTGTTGGCTTGAAAAAAAGATGTCCGTTTGGCTCTTCAACATCACAGTCAATATAGATGGATTCCTTTGCCACTGAGGCCAGATTTACAGATACAAGTGTTTTGCCTGTGCCACCTTTGCCGCTTAGCACAGCTATCTTCATATTATTTGCCTCCATGACCATGAAATCCAGGATGGATATCTTCCAACAAGGATAGCTTCCCCTCATTTAAAGCATCAATATTATCCTTAATAGAAGCCTTGATCGTCTTGTATAATTTGATATGGGCCGCCTTTAGAACTTCTGCAGCATTTTCCCCACATCGAGGAGTTAGTAAAGCATTAACATTATTATCTACAATTGTCTGCGCAGCCTTGATCCCGGCACCACCTTGGCTAGCTACTGCGCTATTATCTAAAAAAACACTTTCCTTTGATACTGTATCATAAATGAGATAATAGGGCGTACGACCAAAGGATTGGCCAACACTCGTTTCTAGGGATTTTTCATCAACCGGAATTGCAATTTTCATTAGGAATCCTCCTTTAAATTTGTTCTTTCGTAATAATTAGCGATTGCGTTACGCAAAGCACTTACTCCTAAGTTAGAGCAATGTACTTTAGTTTCTGGGAGACCATCCAAAGCCTTGATAATATCGTCTTCGGTAATCTTTAAAGCATCTTCTAAGCTTTTTCCCTTAACTAATACAGACGTCATACTGGATGTGGCAATAGATGCACAACACCCAAACACAAGATAACTGATCTCTTGAATGTAATTATCTTGTACCTTTAGAAAAATGATGAGTGCATCTCCACATGAAGGATCTCCAAAGACTCCCTGAGCATTGGCATCCGGCATACTATAGGCATTTTTAGGACTCATAAAGTGTTCTATTACTTTCTCAGAATAAATTATCACTCACCTCCAATATCATTTTCCGTATAACCTTCGCTGCATCTATGTCTACGGCAACCGCCACAACCGCATGATTTTTCAAGGCCGTCACAAAGCTTGTAATCTCCGCCTTCTATTCTTAATACTTTTCCGTTTACTAAGGATTCTGCAAGTTTTTTCCTCGCATCATTATAAATACGCTGAACGGTAGTGCGTGCAATATTCATTTGTTCGGCACACTCTTCCTGTGTAAACCCTTCTAAGTCAATCAGTCGAATCGTTTCATACTCATCAACAGTCATAATCACAAAATGCTCTTGATTAATCAGAGCGTTAAGAGGCCCAAATCGGTTGCTTTCTGGCAAGCAACACACTTTTCTCCATTTTCTTGGTCTTGGCATAATTCGTTCACCTCAATTTGCAATAAAAGTAACAGGAGCGTCCCCCTGCCACTTTAACAGTTTCTTCTTATATGCTCTCTAATTGCTTGCTGATAACGTCAAGCTTTCTTTCAAGCAGCTCTTTTTGCTCTTGCAGTAGCTCTTTTTGAGATACTTTCGGATCAGTTACGAATTTTCCAGGACCTCTTCTGTAACCTGACCCTTGGCCTAGCCCTAAGCCAGCACCATTCATTGATGCACGCCCCATAGGACCCGTTCCATCTTTTCTTGGCACTCTGATTACCTCCTTTGTTATTGACATATGCCCTTAATGATTTTAATTATACTCTGTTTTGAACATATGTCAATAACTATAATTGGTTTAACTGTCAATTGAACAAAACCATAGTTGTAATTAAAAATATAATTGACATATGTTCGATACAGAGTATAATTAAAATCGAATGGGGCATATGTCAATAACTATAAGAAGGAACTTGCCGAAATAATTTAATACTTAAAAAACTACCTGCAAAATAGTCTTCTCCCAATTATACCATATTAAGACATACATCTTTTTATTATTTCATAATGAGGAACCGAGATACCCAAGGAATAACAAACCATACTTTTGACAGTTAACTTTGTGGAAAGAGGAGAGCTGATTATGATAAATCAAGAAGATTTACGTCCAAAGGATATGGGACGATCGGATGAGCAATTAATCAAACTCAAACCTGAAGAGCTAATGCCTTTATTTCCACCCTATGATAAACCTGGAATGGAACCCCCATTAACTGATCCTAAGCCTGCCTGGAAAGAAAAATTTTGTACTTCTTTAGATGGTTACGTTGGTATCGATACCTTAATCCGCCCAAAAACTAAAGCAGAAGAAGATGAATTTGTACAGATGTTCCTCCGTGGCTTAGAAAAGAGCTTTTCTGATGCCAACAATGGAGTGCTCCAACCCCTTTTGTTGTCCTTTGAATACTGTGCAAAATGCGATACGTGCTCAGCTGCCTGTCATGTTTACGAAGCGGCAGGAAAAAACGAGTTATACCGACCGATTTTTCGTTCTGAAGTTCTTCGGAAAATTGTAAAGAAGTATTTTTCCACAAGTGGAAGGCTGTTAGGCAGTTTTGTTGGAGCAGATATCGATGTGAACTGGGAAACGATTGCTCGTCTTGGTGAATTAGCCTATCGCTGTAACCTTTGCCGTCGTTGTGCTCAGACTTGTCCACTGGGCTTAGACAACTCCATTCTCACGAAAGAAATTCGTAAAATCTTCAGCCAAGAGATGGGCATTGCTCCACTTCCCCTACATACTAAAGGGACAGTACTTCAGATAAAAACAGGTTCATCCACGGGGGTTAGCAAACCTGCTTTCTTAGATACGATAGAGTTTTTAGAAGAGGATATCGAAGAGAAGTATGGCTTAAAGATCAAATTTCCCATGGACAAAAAAGGCGCCGATATCCTTCTTATACATAATGCGGGCGAGTATATGGCCTGGCCAGAAAATCCTATTGCTTTTGCCATTCTCTTCGAAGAAGCCGGTTTAGATTGGACACTCAGTAGTGAAATCGCGGGATATGACAATGTAAACTACGGCATCTGGTATGATGATTTCCAAGCAAAATCACTTGCGACGCTGCAGATGAAAGTGGCCAAGGAATTAGGAGTCAACCGAATAGTCATCGCAGAGTGTGGGCATGCCCATAAGGCTGCGGCAGTTATAGGGGATCGCATGGTGTATGGAGATGCCAAAGTCCCGGTGGAAAGTTGTCTCCCTCTTCTTTGGGATTTGATCAAGAGAAGACGACTAAGGTTAGATCCCAGTAAAAATAATTTTCCTGTGACCCTTCATGATCCTTGTAATTATGTTCGAGGAATGGGAATTGTGGAACCTCAACGGAATGTCTTAAAAGCTATTTCTCCTCAATTTAGGGAAATGACCCCCCATGGAGTAGACAATTACTGCTGTGGTGGTGGTGGTGGGTTCGCCATTACGAATTCCATTAATTTTTCTGAATGGAGAAATAAAATAAGTTCTCGCATGAAGTTTAACCAAATCCTTGGAGCCTTTCAGGACACTATGGATAATGATACCATACCTAAATATGTTTGCGCACCTTGTTCCAATTGTAAAGGAGCTATTCGAGATATTTTGGAGTTCTACGAGGCGACCACCAAATTTAATGTTCAGTATGGTGGTTTAGTAGAACTAATGGTAAATGCGCTTGTGAGTATGGAAAAACCTTTTATGGAGTTTTTAGAAGAATTGTAATTGTGAATATCTTAATTTTGAGGGGAGAGCTAATCCATGAAAGTAATTATCGTGGGCGGGGTTGCAATCGGCCCCAAAGTGGCTGCACGTCTAAGGCGCATATATCCAACTGCCGAGATCACTATCCTAGAAAAAGGAAATCTTATCTCTTACGGAGGGTGTGGACTGCCACTTTATGTGGGTAACTTCGTACCTCGATTAGAAGATTTAATGACAACCTCCTACGGCGTGATTAGAGATGCTGAATTTTTTCAGGCCCAAAAGGATGTAAAAGTTCTTATGCAAACTGAAGCCATAAAAATTGACAGGATCAACAAGAGGGTTTTGGTTCGCAACTTGGTAACTTATCTCGAGGAAACTTTGCCTTATGATTATTTAGTTCTCGCAACTGGGGCTAAGCCGAGTATCCCACCTATTCCAGGTGTGACGTTGGGCCAAATCTTCACATTTCATCATCCGTATGATGCTCAAAAAGTTAAAGATTTAATAAAAACCAAGCAGGTGAAACATGTCACGGTAATAGGATCCGGTTTAATCGGAGTGGAAACAGCCGATGCTCTAGTTGGACCTCGTTTAAAGGTTACCTTATGTGAGGCGGATTCTCGTGTGTTACCAAAGTTGCTTGATTCTGACATGTCCAAACTTGTAGAGCAAAAAATGAAGGGACACGGTGTTGATCTTCAACTTTCCTGCAAAGTGAAGGCATTTGAAGGGGATGCCGAAGGAAATGTGTGTCGTGTCGTAACAGAACAAGGAACAATCGAAACCGAAGTGGTCATCATAGCCACTGGAGTACGTCCAGAGATTGGACTTGCTCGCGAGGCCGGACTCACGATTGGAGTCACAGGAGCAATTAAAGTCGATGAGCACCAGATGACCAATGATCCGGCTGTATATGCTGGAGGAGACTGCGCGGAACAATGTCATCTCCTTACAGGGGAACCAGTTTATATTCCGCTTGCCTCAACGGCGAACAAGCAAGGCCGTGTCATCGCGGATCATATGGCTGGACTACCCGCCCGCTTCGCTCCAGTTGAGGGAACATCTATTCTTCAAGCCTTTGATCTCAGTATAGGCCGTACTGGGTTAGGTGAAGAAGAAGCTCGAAGACGAGGATACAATGTGGTGACAAGTGTGAGTAGTGGCCTTGACTCCACCCACTATTACTCCATGCATGCTCTTATAACTATTAAATTAATTGCTGAACAGGAGAACGGACGCTTGCTTGGTGCCCAAGTTTGTGGCATAGGTGAGAGTGCTAAAAGACTTGATGTACTGGCAACCGCGCTTAAATTTGGCGCTAAAGTAGAAGATCTTATAGACCTTGATTTAGCATATGCCCCGCAATTTGCCACCGCAATCGATGTGCTCATTCATGCTGCTACAACGTTAGAAAATATGCGGCAAGGGATAGCGCTTGGAATAACAGCTGAAGCCGTTGTAAGGCGCTTACAAGCGGGGGAAAAGCTCTGCATCCTCGATATACGTGAGCCGGAAGAAGTAGCAGACAACCCATTATCCATTAATGGGACAATTGTGATTAGTTTAGGTGAACTACGCGAACGTTGGGAAGAGATTCCCAGGGATTCTTTAATTGTAACTGTGTGTGGATTAGGAATTAGGGGCTATGAAGCAGCATGCATGCTCCAAGCAAAAGGTATTGCTCAAGTAGCCTTTCTTCAGGGAGGACTTAATGTTGGAAATGCCTTCTTTAAACAGTAGTCCCTCCGGCTGTTGGAAAGGGATTTCCTAAACTTACCTGTCATCATCTTCCCTTCGCTTTAAAGGAGGAACATGACAGGAATAATAGGAAAAGCACGTTGAAGTGGACAATCAACGTGCTTTTCACATTGTTAAGCTTCCAACCAAGCGGAAACTGAAAGAGATTCGCCCCTTTAGAAAACTTGGCTACAGGAACACTCGGCCATCCTTGTCCAGCGACTGCCAAAGTTGCACTTATGCTTAGACGAAGACACGTCTTCGCACGGGTTAACCCTTCTTGCAGTATATAACGATAAGTTTTTAGTTTCTGATTGTACAAGGAAAATAATCAACCGGAAAAAATTGGTTAATGAATTTACCTCAATAACCTGAACTTGACATCAATATTTATGATATGATATTTATTGTCTATATTGTTCTAAGTGCCTTACGCGAGGGGAAAATTGGTCAGTGCCGATATTTATAAGATTAATCTTAAAAATATAAAAAAGGGAGAACAAGATGGAAAATAGTGCATTTCATTCTCAACGGAAATGGAATATCGGATTTATCCTATTTCTTACGTTGTTGCTCGCTCTCCTTTCTCAAATAAGTATCCGTCTTACGCTAATCCTAACTCTAGGAATATCTATAGGTTTTGTCTTACAAAAATCCCGTTTTTGTCTTGTGTCTGCTTTGCGTGATCCAATCTTAATCGGTATGACTCAACTCACTCGAGCCTTTCTTTTGCTTTTGGGGATTAGTATCCTTGGCTTTGCACTGGTTTCCTGGGGAGCTGTGCAGAGAAATATCCCACTAAGCCTTAATGTTTTTCCTTTGGGCGTGCATACCATTGTCGGTGGTCTGTTGTTCGGAATAGGAATGGTGTTGGCTGGCGGCTGTACGACCGGAATTCTAATCCGTATTGGGGAAGGGTTTGCAATGCAGTTAGTGGCTTTTTTCGGTTTAGTTGTGGGCGCTGTTTTGGGAGAGCGATCGGTGATAAACTGGAGAAATGCCTTTGGTGAATGGCCGGGGATTTTCTTGCCAGATATTTTTGGGTGGGTTCCAACCCTTATTCTCGAAATAGCCATATTATCTGCCTTATGGCAATTGGCTAAATGGTGGCAAAAAAAACAATTAGGGGAATAGGTGAAAGCTATGACTCGTTTTGCAATTGAGATATGGGGAGAAATGTGTCCAATTCCCCTAATTAAAGCAAAAAAAAAGTTGTTGTCTATGCAATGCGGTGATATTTTGGTCCTTGAGACTGAACACAGTTGTACCTCAAGGGGTATTGTCGTTTGGGCACAAGCCAATCGATATATTATTGAAGAGAAAGAAGTGGCGAATGGAATATGGCACCTTGAACTGACGAAAACGCATGATTAGAGAGAGTGTGAAGCGATGAGAAAGACTTTACAGACAATCATTCATGGCCCTTGGGCTTATTGGATAGGGGCTATTATTTTAGGTCTGCTCAATATACTTGTGCTTATCGTGAGGGGGCAACCATGGGGCGTTACTTTAAATATTGAAACTTGGGCGGAATGGATCGGTACCAACCTTGGAATACTCAGTGACCGGGGGTTTACCTTTGAGGGATTAATGGCTGCCTCAGGAACCTATTTGAACCTTGGGTTGCTGCTGGGTGCTTTTTGGGCAACCTTGGTCGCTTCGCAGGTTCGATTTCGGCCAATCCGGGATAAAAAGTTCCTTTTTTCTGCTTTAATCGGTGGACTGCTCATGGGATATGGGGCACGAATTGCTTATGGTTGCAATGTAGGCGCACTGTTAAACGGAATTGCTTCTAGTTCTCTGACCGGATGGATTTTCGCAATCGCAGTCTTTTTGGGAGCTTGGCTAGGATCAAAACTCCTCCTTAAATATTTAATGTAAAGAGACAGCATGAGCTGTCTCTTTACATTTCTTCTGTTATTAACAAAGGTAAGCGGTGGAACAATCACCGTCGTGTAGATCAACCTCCCCTTTGATACACTAAGAGCAAGTGATCAGAGGGGAGGTTTTAATGTGAAATCCACAGCTGAAAATCTGCAACTTTGGGAGCAGCGAA
>Ga0209347_1001281_pt1 | contig 43059 bp, 40 predicted proteins | sample AutmiccommuBRH23_FD_187382 | JGI IMG/M metagenome (GOLD analysis project Ga0209347, IMG submission 187382) | Deep subsurface microbial communities from Mt. Terri, Switzerland - Autotrophic microbial communities BRH/23 (SPAdes) (version 2) | ecosystem: Environmental > Aquatic > Deep subsurface >... | reverse complement strand
ACGGCGAACATCCCACGCGCGCCGTTCGCGCGGATATTCGCTGCTCGCGTCAGGAGCGTGCAGGGGCGAAGGGCGTTCCGGGGCAGATGCGTGCCGGGAGGCCCGACGACGCAGGCCCGGTCCCTCACGGGACCGGGCCTGGAGTGCATCGGTGGCGGGTCCCGGCGCCGGGGCCCCACCGGGTGTCAGGCGCCGTCGCCCTCCGCAAGCAGGTTGCGCGTCCGGTTGGGGTCGACCGGGATGCTCGGGCCCATCGTGGAGGTGATGAACGCCTTCGGGATGTAGCGGCCCTTGGACGACGCGGGCTTGAGCCGGAGCACCTCGTCGAGCGCCGCCCCGTAGTTCTCCACCAGCTGCTCGTCGCTGAACGACGCCTTGCCGATGATGAAGTGCAGGTTGGCGTGCTTGTCGGTGCGGAACTCGATCTTGCCGCCCTTGATCTCGCTGACGGCCTTGGCGACGTCCATCGTCACCGTGCCGGTCTTCGGGTTCGGCATCAGGCCGCGTGGCCCGAGGACCTTGCCCAGCCGCCCGACCTTGCCCATGAGATCGGGGGTGGCAACCGCGGCGTCGAAGTCGGTGTACCCGGCGGCCACCTTCTCGATCAGCTCGTCGCCGCCAACCTCGTCAGCCCCTGCGGCGATGGCCTGCTCCGCGCGCTCACCGGTGGCGAAGACCAGGACGCGGGCGGTCTTGCCCGTGCCATGCGGAAGGTTCACGGTGCCGCGGACCATCTGGTCCGCCTTGCGGGGGTCGACGCCGAGGCGGAACGCCACCTCGATCGTCGGGTCGTACTTGGTCGGCGATGTCGAACGGGCCAGCCTGACCGCCTCGAGCGGCGGGTAGAGCCGCGTGCGGTCGATCTTCTCGGCGGCGGCGCGATACGCCTTGCTGCGCTGTGTCATCTGCTCTTCTCCTTGTTCCAGCAGCTGTGGTCCTCGGGCCAGCGCCTGGCCCTGCCACGGTCCGGGACCGGCGGTCCCGAACGGTTGTGTCCTCGACTCAGTCGCGGACTCTACTTCCCTCGTCCGCCCCCTGCGGTGCTCGCCCTCCACCAGGACTCCCTACGGTCGTCCTGCCTACGGGCCGAGCTCCTCAGTCGCGGACTCTACTTCCCTCGTCCGCCCCCTGCGGTGCTCGCCCTCCACCAGGACTCCCTACGGTCGTCCTGCCTACGGGCCGAGCTCCTCAGTCGCGGACGGTGATGCCCATCGAGCGGGCGGTGCCGGCGACGATCAGCATCGCTGCCTCGATGTCGTTGGCGTTCAGGTCCTCGAGCTTGACCTGGGCGATCTCCCGCACCTGGTCCTTGCTCAACGACGCGACCTTGACGGTGTGCGGTGTCGGCGAACCCTTCTCGACCCCCGCGGCCTTCTTGATGAGCTCGGCAGCCGGCGGGGTCTTGGTGATGAAGGTGAACGAGCGGTCCTCGTACACGGTGATCTCGACCGGGATCACGTTGCCGCGCTGGGCCTCGGTCGCGGCGTTGTACGCCTTGCAGAACTCCATGATGTTGACGCCGTGCTGCCCCAGCGCGGGGCCGATCGGCGGGGCCGGGGTGGCCGCACCAGCGTTGATCTGAAGCTTGATCAGGCTGGCGACCTTCTTCTTGGGGGGCATGTGCCTTCCGTTTCGGTTCGTGGGCCGACGCCGTGGGCGATGACCCGGTTGCAGTGCTGCCCCGCGGCGCAGGGCTGCTGGTCAGATCTTGGCGACCTGGTTGAACGACAGCTCGACCGGGGTCTCCCGGCCGAAGATCGAGACGAGCACCTTGAGCTTGGCCGCCTCGGCGTTGATCTCCGAGATCGTCGCCGGCAGCGTGTCGAAGGGGCCGTCAGTGACGGTGACCGACTCGCCGACCGTGAAGTCGACGTCGATCGCAGCCGCCGCCGCGGTCTTGGCCGGAGCAGCGGCCGGGGCCATGGTCGGGGCGAGCATCGAGAAGACCTCGTCGAGGGTGAGCGGAACGGGCTGGTGGGTGTGTCCCACGAACCCGGTGACGCCCGGGGTGTGCCGGACGGCGCCCCACGACTCGTCGGTCAGGTCCATCCGCACCAGGACGTACCCGGGGATCCGGACCCTGCGCACCAGCTTGCGCTGGGCGTTCTTGATCTCGCTGACCTCCTCCATCGGCACCTCTACCTGGAAGATGTACTCCTCCATGTTGAGGCTCTGGATGCGGTTCTCGAGGTTGGCCTTCACCCGGTTCTCGTACCCGGCGTAGGAGTGCACGACGAACCACTCCCCGGGGAGCATGCGCAGCTGGCTCCGGAACTCCTCCACCGGGTCCAGCTCCTCCTCGACCTCGGGCTCGGCGGCGGGGGCGTCGGGGGCCGGAGCGGCGTCGGCGTCAGCCTCGGCGGCGTCGGGCAGCGCCTCGACCTCCACACCGTCGGCCTCGGTCACCGGCTCGGCGTCAGCATCGACAGCGGCCTCCGGGTCGACGGCGGCGTCGGGGTCGACGGCCGTCTCGGGCTCGACGGCAGCATCGACCTCGTCGCCGGGCGACGGGACCTGCTCGGTCGGATCGAGTGACTCGGAGGACACGGGTGAACCTGCTTCCTGATGACTGCGGACGTCTTGAGTATCGCTGTGGTGCTCGACTGGTGCGGCCTCAGCCGCCGAAGACCCACCCGACGGCGGTCCCGACGCCCAGGTCGACGAGGGTGACGAAGGCCATCACGATCCCGACGAACACCAGCACGGCCGAGGCGTAGCCCACCAGGTCTGCCCGGCTGGGCCGGACGACCTTCTTGAGCTCGCCGATGACCTGGCGGATGAAGAGCGTAAGCCGCTGGAAGACGTTGCGACGAGGCTCGACCTTGCCGCGCGGCTTCGGACGCGGCTTCCCGGCGCCCCGGGTGCGGTCGGCGCCCGAAGCGCCTGCCCGTGCGGATTCGCTCACAGTTCTTCCCTACGTCAGGTGTGTGTGCCCCGGCTCGGTGGTCCCAGCAGACTCGGCACCCACCCGGTCGGTCGACCGAGTAGTCACGCAGGGCAGGCGGGACTCGAACCCACAACCGCCGGTTTTGGAGACCGGTGCGCTACCAATTGCGCCACTGCCCTTCGGTGATCGAGCCGCGATCGGCGTGCGCCCCGGCTGCGGGCACAGCAAATCATGGCGGACGTCAACCACCAGCGGTCGAGTGTACGTGGTCCAGGGGGCATGGGTCGAACCCCCCACCGACCGCCAAGGGCCCGCCACGATCGCCCGCGACGCCGGCGGCCCCCGTCGTCGTCACTCTGTCAGTATTGGCGGGTGAACCTGCCATCGTCCTCAGCCCCCGCTCGCCGCGTCTCGGCCCGGATCGCTGCGATCGCCGAGTCCGCAACCCTCGCCGTCGACGCCAAGGCGAAGGAGCTCAAGGCGGCCGGCCGGCCGGTCATCGGCTTCGGCGCCGGCGAGCCGGACTTCCCCACGCCGCAGTACATCGTCGACGCCGCGGTCGCCGCCTGCGCGGAACCTGCGATGCACCACTACACCCCGGCCGCGGGACTGCCCGTGCTCCGCCAGGCGATCGCCGACAAGACCCTGCGCGACTCCGGCTACCAGGTGGCGGCGAACCAGGTCCTCGTGACCAACGGCGGCAAGCAGGCCGTCTACGAGGCCTTCGCCAGCATCGTGGATCCCGGCGACGAGGTGCTGCTGCCCGCCCCCTACTGGACCACCTACCCCGAGTGCATCCGGCTCGCCGGCGGAGTCCCCGTCGAGGTGTTCGCCGGAGCGGACCAGGACTACCTCGTCACCGTCGAGCAGCTCGAGGCCGTGCGCACCGAACGCACCAAGGCTCTTCTGTTCTGCTCGCCCTCCAACCCCACCGGCGCCGTATACGGCCCGGACCAGACCGAGGCGATCGGCCGCTGGGCGCTGGAGCACGGCATCTGGGTGGTGACCGACGAGATCTACGAGCACCTCGTGTACGACGACGCCGTCGCAACGCCGATGGTTCGGGCCGTGCCCGAGCTCGCCGACACGACCATCGTGCTCAACGGCGTCGCCAAGACGTACGCGATGACCGGTTGGCGGGTCGGCTGGATGATCGGCCCGGTCGACGTCATCAAGGCCGCGGCGAACCTCCAGTCGCACCTGTCGTCGAACGTGGCCAACGTGTCCCAGCGGGCGGCGCTGGCCGCCGTCTCCGGCGACCTGTCGGCGGCCGCGGAGATGCGCACCGCCTTCGACAGGCGCCGCCGGACCATGGTGGAGATGCTCTCCGCGATCGACGGCGTCGTCTGCCCCACTCCCAAGGGCGCGTTCTACGCCTACCCCAGCGTCGAGGGCGTGCTCGGCCGGACGATCAGGGGCCGGACGCCGACGACGTCGGTCGAGCTGGCCGCACTCATCCTGGAGGAGGTGGAGGTCGCCGTCGTGCCCGGCGAGGCCTTCGGCCCCAGCGGCTACCTGCGCCTCTCCTACGCCCTGGGTGACGACGACCTCGTCGAGGGGGTCGGCCGGATCCAGCGGTTGCTCGCCGAGGCGCGCTAGCAACAGAGGACTCCCGGACGCGTGCCGTGACGGTCGCGCCCGTGCGGGGTCTCGCGAGCGCGGGCGACTCTCATCGTCGTCTCATCAGCAGGCTCGATACTTGTGTCATGCGGCTGCGCACCGAGGACCCCACCACGACGCGCGCCGCGACGCCGGGGACCGATGCTGACCGTTCCCGCTGGCGCCCGACCGTCCGCACCCGCTTCCTGGGCGCGATCCTTGCCCTGTCCGCATTCGGGCTGACCGTGGCCGGGGTCACGGCCTACGGTCTGCAGCGCCAGCGGCTCGACACAGTGATCGACGAGGCGTTGGTGCGAAACGTCGAGGAGTTCCGAGCTCTGGCGGGCGATGGAGTCGACCCGTCCACCGGGTCGAGCTTCGCGCTCACCCGTGACCTGCTCTACGTGGCCCTCCAGCGGACAGTCCCGGCACCCAACGAAGGGATGCTCGCAATCGTCGAAGGAGACGTCACCAACACGGCGCCGACGACCGTCCAGGTCCGCCTCGAGCACGACCCCGAGCTGCTCGAGGCCGCCGTAGCGGCGCAGGGTACGTCCTCCGTGACCCTCCGGACGCTGACGACGTCCCGCGCGGAGTACCGCTACGTCGCCGTGCCGGTGGCGGTGGAAGGAGACGAGTCAGCGGGCGTCCTTCTGCTCGCCTTCGACCGGGGGGCCGAGCACGCCGAGCTGGTCCGCACGTACCAGACCTACACCTGGGTGGCGCTCGGAGCCCTGGCACTCACCGGCGTCGTGGGCTGGCTGCTGGCAGGGCGCCTTCTCCGGCCGATCCGCCTGCTCCGGCGCACCGCTCAGCAGATCACAGACACCGACCTCTCGTCGCGGATCGCCGTCACGGGCAACGACGACCTCTCCGACCTGACCCGGACCGTGAACGCGATGCTCGACCGCCTCGAGGGCGCCTTCTCCTCCCAGCGCCGCCTGCTCGACGACGCAGGCCACGAGCTCCGCACCCCGCTCACGATCATTCGCGGGCACCTGGAGCTGGTCGACCCCGCCGACCCGGCCGACGTCGCCGCAGCCCGCACCATCGTCCTCGACGAGGTGGACCGGATGCACCGGCTGGTGGAGGACATGATGACCCTGGCGAGCGCGGATCGGCCCGACTTCGTGCGGCGCGAACCGGTCGACGTCGCCCAGCTGACCGACGAGATTGTCGACAAGGCCCGGCACCTGGGTGACCACCGGTGGCGGGTCACCCGTCGCGCTGACGTCCGGGCTCAGCTGGATGCCCAACGGGTGACCCAGGCGATGCTCCAGCTGGCCGCCAACGCGACGAAGTTCTCCCCCCGCGGGACCATGATCGGTGTGTCGAGCGAGCTGCGCGACGACCGGCTGCTGATGTCGGTCAGCGACGAGGGGAGCGGCGTGGCGCCCGCCGACACCGCCCGGATCTTCGAACGGTTCGGCCGGGGCGGCGCGGGGCGGGGGGTCGAGGGATCGGGGCTCGGGCTGCCGATCGTCGCCGCGATCGCCGCGGCCCACGGGGGATCGGCGTACCTGGAGCACCGCTCCGGCCCGGGGGCGACATTCGTGATCGACCTCCCGCTGGACGCCGTGACTCACCCGACAGCGACACCGGAGGAGATCACCGCGGAGCTCGATCTCGCGGTGACCCGCGAGCTGGCCCTCCTTCCGGAGGACGAGCCATGAGTCAGATCCTCATCGCGGAGGACGAGAAGCAGATCGCATCGTTCATCGCCAAGGGCCTCCGCTCGGCCGGGTACACGCCGCTGTTGGTCACCACCGGCCGCGAGGCGTACGACCACGCCCAGAGCGGCGACGTCGACCTTCTGATCCTCGACCTGGGGCTTCCCGACCAGGACGGGTTCACGGTGCTGCGCAGGCTGCGCGAGGCCCGCAACTCCCTCCCGGTGATCATCCTCACTGCACGCAGCTCCATCACGGACACCGTCGCCGGCCTGGAGGGCGGGGCCGACGACTACATGGCCAAGCCGTTCCGCTTCGAGGAGCTGCTCGCCCGGGTCCGGCTGCGCCTGCGCCCGGAGGTGGGAGCCGAGCCGACGGTGCTCAGCCACCACGGCCTGAGCCTCGACCTGCGGACGCGACGGGCCCAGACGGACGGCCGCGAGATCGATCTGTCGGCACGGGAGTTCGCCCTCGCCGAGGCGTTCCTGCGCAACCCCGGGCAGGTGCTCAGCCGGGAGCAGCTGCTGTCGCGGGTCTGGGGCTACGACTTCGACCCCGGCTCGAACGTCGTGGACGTGTACGTGCGCTACCTGCGCAGGAAGCTGGGGGCCGCGAGCATCGAGACGGTACGGGGGATGGGCTACCGGCTCGGGGAGGTGCGCTGACCACGCTAGTCGGCCGACACCGCCGAGGCCACGCTCATCGGGCTGGGCGGCGTGACCGGGCTGGCCACTGGAGTGGCGGACGTCGGGGCGCTGATCGACGTGATGGTGCTGCCTGGCGCTACGTCAGTCGGTGACGGAGAGGGCGACGGGGTCGACGGGGTCGACGGGGTCGGCCCCGTGGTCACCGCCTCACCGATGTCGTGATCCGCAGGAGGAGCGAACGGGCCCATCCCGAGGGCAGCGGTCGCGCCCAGTCCAAGGGCACCGAGCGCGCCGGTGGCGATCGCGACGGTCCTCGTCTTCATGCGTCTCTCCTTCGCGAGCCGACCGGCGGTACGTGCGCCACTCGTGCGCCCGTACCGCCGGGGCTCAGGTGCTCAGTCACCCGAGGGTGCTGAGGGGGCGCTCGGGGCCGAGTCGACGCTGGGTGCCGACGGTGCGCTCTGCGCGCTCTGCGCGCTCTGCGGGCTCGGTGCGCTCTGCAGACTCGGCGCGCTCGGCGCACTCTGCGGGCTCGGTGCACTCTGTGCGGACGGGGACGTGTCGGCCGTGAGCGACGTGATCGAGCTGCCCGCGGTGAGGGTGGTCGGTGAGACCGACGGGCTTGCCGAAGGCGTGCTGCCCCCGGTCGTGCGGACCTGCTCGACCTGGGCGTCGTCCGAGGACCCGGCGAACGACCCGGCGGCGGCGGCGGTGGCGCCCAGCCCCAGGACGCCGAGGGCCCCTCCGATGATGACGACTCTGCGTGTACTCATGATCATCTCCTTCTCCTCCGGCCTGAGCCGGTGCGTGATGTCATCCAAGGTGCTCGGCCCCGATGAGAGGGCGAGGAGCGCCAGGTGAGAGATCTCTCAGACTGCGTGCTTGGGCAACCCATTCGGCGGCGATGTCGAGCCGCGCCTCGGCCCCCTGCCGCCAGGCGGGGTCGCCGGGCATCCGTGCGCCGGCGACGAGGGAAAGCACGACGGCGCCCGTCCTGGCGTACAGGGACAACGGGTCGACCGTGGTGGCGAGCGCCTCGGTCCAGTGCTGGAGCGCGCCGGGGACGTGCCGGTGTATCTCCGGCGCGAGAGCGGGCAGCACGCTGACGTGCGCGAGGAGGCACGCCAGGTCGTCCACCCGGTGCCCCGGTCCGACGGAGTCGATGTCGAGGAGTCCGGTGATCGTCGGTCCATCGAGGAGCAGGTTGCCGTCGTGGAGGTCCCCGTGAGTAGGCACGACGGGACCGGCGTCGGACCGCCTCAGCAGATCCGTGATCGTCGCTGTCAGGGCGGCGATCCGCTGCGCGCTGCCCGGCAGGGCGGCGGCGGCCGCGCCTGCGTGGTCGGCGACCCGCTCGGCCCACGACGGACGGCGCTTGAGCCCGAGCACCTCCACGGGGAGCCGGTCAAGCAGCGCCAGCACATCGCCCGGCCGCACCCGGGCTGCGCCGTCGTCCGCGAACGCTTGCGTCAGGGGGGTACCGGAGACCTCGCCCAGGACGAGAACGCCGTCGTCGTGCAGCTCGGCGGGGGCAACCGGAAGACCCGCCGCGGACAGCATCGTGTGCCTCTGCTCGAGCAGGACCGCCGTGTGCGGACGGACCACCTTGAGGTAGACGGTCCGGTCCGGAGTCCGGGCCCGCAGGACGGCCCGACGCAGCGGTCGGTAGGTGACGAGCTCGAGACCGTTCACGGGCCCCAACGTCACGGCCAGCGCCTCGCGCGAGGAGGCGGTCGCGAGTCCCGGGAGTGCGGGGTCCACCGGGTGGCGCCACACCCGCACCACCCGGCCGGCGAGCTCGACGACCTGGAGTGCCGGCTGGTTGCCCGGCAGCGGCGCGGTGGTGCCCAGGAGGTACTCCTCACCGCGAGCGGCGCCGAGGGTCCAGGTCACCGCCCAGCCGACCGTCACACCGACCCCGGGTCGGTGGTGCACGGCGTGCGTAGACCAGGTCTCGAGCTCAACCCCCTCGGCCGCGAGGACGGCGCGCAGCAGCTCCTCCGCGTCCGGCCCTGCCAGGAGGTCCAGGTCGGCTCGCTCGTCCACGGCCGCAGGGGCGGCGGTGGGCGGAGCTGGCGCGAGCATGGGAGCAACGGTGTGGCGTTCCGGTGAGACCTGGAGGAGAGCCAGATGAGAGCTCTCTCATCTGTGACGCGCCTGTCGGCAGCGGTCCGGTCGGGGGCGGGCGACGCAACCGCTGACGGTGCGTGACCCTGGCAGACTCGACACGTGCGGAACCTGGCCACCCTGCCGAAGGCGCACCTGCACCTGCACTTCACCGGGTCCATGCGGGTGCGCACCCTCGCGGAGCTGGCGACCACCCACCAGATCCGGCTGCCGCACGCCCTGCTCGATGGCGACCCACTGGAGGTCCCCGCCGACGCCCGGGGATGGTTCCGGTTCCAGCGCCTGTACGACGCCGCGCGTAGCTGCGTTCGCACGGAGGCGGCCATGCGCCGGATCGTCGCGGAGGCGGCCGCCGACGACGCCGCGGAGGGTTCCGGCCGCCTGGAGATCCAGGTGGACCCCACGTCCTACGCACCCTTCGTCGGCGGGCTGACCCCGGCGCTGGAGATCGTGCTCGACGAGGCCCGCGCGGCCAGCGCAGCGACGGGAGTCGAGGTCGGCGTGGTGGTGGCGGCCTCCCGGATCCGGCACCCGCTCGAGGCGCGCACACTCGCCCGGCTCGCGGCTCGCTATGCGGGCGTCGGCGCCGGGCAGGTGGTCGGGTTCGGGCTGAGCAACGACGAGCGTCGGGGCGACACAGCGGAGTTCGCCGCGGCGTTCGACATCGCGCGGCGGGCGGGCCTGGCCGCCGTGCCGCACGGCGGCGAGCTGCTGGGCGCCGACCACGTGACCGAGGTGCTGCACCACCTGCTCCCGGACCGGCTCGGGCACGGGGTTCGGGCGGCCGAGGACCCCCGGGTGCTGGCCGAGGTCGTCGACCGCGGCATCGCCCTGGAGCTCTGCCCCGCGTCGAACGTCTCGCTCGGGGTGTACGCCGAGGCGTACCACGTGCCGCTGCGTGCCCTGCTCGACGCCGGCGCTGTCGTGGCGCTGGGTGCCGACGACCCGCTGCTGTTCGGCTCCCGACTGCTCGCGCAGTACGAGGTGGCCCGCCGGGTGCACGGGTTGGACGACGCCGCGCTGGCCCAGCTCGCCCGGTCATCGGTCGACGCCTCACGCGCGACCGCCGCGACCAAGGCGCGGCTGCACGCCGGCATCGACGCGTGGCTGGCCGACGACGCCCCCGGCGAGGCGGTCAGTCCCGGCTGAGCCGGAAGGCCGCCACGGTCCACGCCGCCACACCGATCGCGGCGAGGACTCCGAGCATCCCCACGTTCCACCCGTTGCCGAACCACGGGTCCTGCAGCGCGGTGATCAACGGACGCAGCGGGGTGAGGTCGCCGACGGTGGCCATCGCGTCGGGCAGCACCTCGGGCGGCGGACCGGCCCCACCCAGCATGAGCACCAGGAACCAGACCAGGATCCCCGCGCCCTGGGCGGCGCGAGCGGTCGGCAGCAGCGCCCCGAGGGCGAGCCCGATCAGGGCGAAGGCCAGGGCGCCGACGACGCCCGCGACCACGACGCCCCAGGGGTCGACGGCGGCAGCCGGTTCGGCGCTGGCGAACGCGGTCAGCACCACCAGCACACCCCCCACCGCGGAGAGCACGAGCGCCACGGCGACCTGGCCGAGCAGCACCGCCGTCACCGGGACCCCGCCGGCCCGCAGCCGGCGCAGGATCCCCCGCTCGCGGTACCCGGCCAGGTGGGTGGGCAGGATCACCACTCCCACCGACGCCGCCGCAAGCCCGATGTACGCGGGGGCGTAGTACGTCGACCCCCCGACGCCGCGGAAGATCTCGCCGTTCTGGTCAGGGGTGTCCCCGAACACGGCGCTGAGGATCACCGTGAAGATCACCGGCATGACGAGCGCGAAGATCGCGGTCGTCGGCTCGCGGACGAACAGCAGGAGCTCCACCCTCGCGGACTCGACCCACGGACGCACGTTCATCGGGCACCTTCGTCCGGGGTGTCGGCGTCGACGTCGTCGTCGCGGTCGCCGACCAGTCGGAAGTAGGCGTCCTCGAGGGTCGGCTGGTGTATTCGCAGGTCCGTGGGAAGCGTGCCGCGCTCCACGAGGGTGTGGCCGAGGTGGAGCAGCGCCTCGGCGCTCCCCCGGACCTCGACGGAACGACCGCGGCGTCCGGCTGCGCTCACCCCTGGCAACGCCGCGAGGTCCGCCGGGTCGAGATCCGCCGTGAAGGTCGCGCTCACCCCGCCGCCGTGGCGGGCGACCAGCTCGGCGGGCGTTCCCGTCGCCGACACCACGCCGTGCTGGATCACCACGAGCCGGTCGCACAGTCGTTCGGCCTCGTCCAGGAAGTGGGTGACGAGCACGACGGTGGTCCCCAGCTCGCGCACCTGCTCGATCAGCCGCCACGCCTCGTGCCGGGCGGCCGGGTCCAGGCCGGTGGTCATCTCGTCGAGGAACACCAGCTGAGGCCGGTTGACCAGGGCGAGGGCGATGAAGAGGCGCTGGCGCTGGCCGCCGGAGAGGCTGCCGAACGCCGCCGTGCGCTTGGCCGACAGCCCCCAGTCGGCCAGGAGGCGGTCGACGTCGCTCCCGCCGCCGACCGACGCGAACAGCCGGATGGCCTCGACGACCTTGATCTTCTCCGGGAGGGCCGAGTCCTGGAGCTGACTCCCCACTCGACGCCGGATCTCAGCCACCTGGGTACGCGGGTCGAGCCCGAGCACACTGAGCTCCCCGTCGTCGGCGTGACGCAGGCCCTGAAGGCACTCGACGGTCGTCGTCTTGCCCGAACCGTTCGGCCCGAGGATGCCGACGATCTCGCCGCGCCCGACGTCGAAGCTCACGTCCCGTACCGCGTGCACGCTGCCGTAGCTCTTGCGCAGGCCGCGGACCGATATGTCTGGCACCGGCGAAGAGTAGCGCCGCTACGGTCCGCCGGTCCGGGACTTGACGAGGCGGATCCAGATGCGATTGTATCAATCATCTGATTCATTGATCCATTGGAGGATCGGCATGTCCCTCGCCGTGCTCCCCGCGCTGCTCGTGTCAGTCATCGGGCTCGCGGGCGTCGTCGTCCTGGCACTGCTACTCATCCGGCGTGCCGACCCGGCCCCGTCCGAGGCGGCCGAGGCCGCGCGGCGACACGGCTCAGTCGTCAACCTCACCGCCTGGCTGGTCTGGTTTCTGCTCCCGGGACCCGTGATGCTCGTCGTCGCCGTCGGAGTCTTCCGCGCGTCGGTGGGCACCGGGCAGTACGCGGGCGTCGTGACCGCCCTGTACCCCGCGACGCACGGGCTGCTCTTCCTCACCGTCCACGCGATCGGCGAGCGCACCTGGCCGCGTCCCGCGGGCCCGGTGCGGCGGGCGGCGCTCACCCCGCGCCGGGTCGCCGACGTCGCCCCGCGGCACCTTCGCGCCGTCAGCTGGGCCTGGGTCGGCCTGCTGGTCGTGGCCCTCGCGGTCGGCGGTGCGACCGCGGCACCCGACGGGCGGTCGTTCATCGCTACCGGCGTCGGGCCGACCAGCCCGTTCCCAGGCTGGTACTACGGAGCCTGGCTGCTACCTGCTGCGCTGATCGTGCTCGGCGCGTCCGAGGCCGTGCTCCGTCTGGTCGCCGCCCGGCCCGCGATCGTCGACGCCGACCCCGCCTACGACGCCGCATCCCGCAGGTTGTCCGCCCATCGCGTGCTCCGGGGCCCGCAGCTGGTGCTGGGCCTGACGCTTGCGGGTGTCGTCTTCGTCCTCGGGTACGGCCCCCACCACGCCGGGCTGCCCGCCATCGGGTACGCCCTGGACGTCCTTGCCATCGGCGTCGCGCTGGCGTCGCTCGTCCTGGCGGTCATCCCCGCGCAGCCACCGCTGGGTGCGGCCCAGCCACCCGGCGGCACCCTCGCGGCACTCGCCCCCGCGCCAACTGGATCGAGCCAGACGACCGCCGCTGCGGATGGGACGGACTCCTCTTCATGAGCCTCGTCGTGGAGGTCGACCTGAGCTCGAGCGTGCCGCCGTACGAGCAGATCCGGCTGCAGGTCCTGGCGCATGTCTCGGCCGGTCGTCTGCGGAGCGGAGACCGGCTACCAACCATCCGCGCCCTGGCCACCGATCTCGGGGTGGCCGCCGGGACCGTGGCCCGCGCCTTCAGCGAGCTGGAGTCCGCCGGAGTGGTGGTCACCCGCCGCAGGACGGGAACGACCGTCGCCGACGGCACCGCGGGGCCCGACGCCGACGTGCGGGACGCGGCTCGCCACTTCGTCGACGCCGCCCGAGCGGCCGGGCTCGGCGACGACGAGGTGCTCGACGCCGTCCGTGGCGCACTGCTCGGCTGATGCCACCGGTCACCGACGCCGCACGTGCCCGCGAGCACCCGCCGTCGTCGCGGGGCAATCGGGAGGTCTCGGCCCGCTCTCTCGAACAACTGCGCAGATGACGTGCGCACGATGTTCGTCATCTGCGCACGTGATCGAGTTCGAACTCGTGGACAGGCCGGGTGTCGCGCGCTACAGCTGCACGCCCACCAGCACCGGCTCGGCCTCGAGCTCCACCCCGAACCGTTCCCGCACCCCGTCCCGCACGGTCCGGGCCAGGGTGAGCAGCGCCGTCGTCGTGCCCTGACCACGGTTGGTCAACGCGAGCACGTGCTTGGTGGACAGCCCGACCGGACCCGGCAGCCCGTAGCCCTTGGTGAAGCCGGCGTGCTCGATCAGCCACGCGGCGCTCGTCTTGACCAGCGACTCGTCGACGGCCCCGAGGCTCGCCCCGGACGTCACCTCCGGCCGCCACGAGCGCACGGCGAAGCGGGGGGCGTCGTCGGGCAGGCCGCCCGCATCGGCCACCGGGAGCACCGGGTTGGTGAAGAACGAGCCGGCGCTCCACGTGTCGTGGTCCGCCGCGTCGAGCACCATGCCTTTGCTCCGCCGCAGCGCGAGGACGGCAGTCCGCACCTCGGCCAGGGGCGCCCGTTGCCCGACGGTCACGCCCAGCCGCGTGGCCAGCTCCGGGTAGGCGATCGGCGTGGACAGCGTGCCGAGCCGGAGCTGGAACCCGACCTCCAGCACCACGTAGCGGGGAGTGGGGGCGAAGGACGACGGCGCCCCGGTCGCGCTGCGCAGGGAACGCTTGAGGACCGAGGTGCGATAGCCGAACCCCAGGTCGGTGAGCGCGAACGTCCTGATCCTGGCGCGCTGGCGGTCCCAGACGCGGACCGTCGAGACCACACCCGACACCTCCTGGCCGTACGCTCCCACGTTCTGCACCGGCGTCGCGCCCGTCGAGCCGGGTATCCCCGCGAGCGCCTCGACGCCGACCCAGCCCTCGGCGACGGCACGGTCGACCACGTTCTCCCAGGGCGCCCCGGCCGGCACCCGGATGCTCACCCCGCCGCACGCACCGGCACCGTCCTCGACGGTGATCCCGCGTCGCAGGTCGCGCACCACGACGCCCGCGAACCCCTCGTCCGGCACGACGACGTTCGACCCGCCGCCCAGCACCAGGACCGGCTCCCCTGCCGCGTCGGCCTCCCGGACCACCGTCACCAGGTCATCGGCCGACTCGGTGCCGACAATCCGGTCGGCCGGACCGCCGAGCCGCAGCGTCGTGAGGTCGGCGAGCACCGGGGGTGGGGTCACGCACCCAGGCTAGACGGCGGCGTCGTCGTCCGTGGCCGGGCCCCGCACGGCGTGGGCCCCGGGCACGACAGGCCCGGCGGCCGCCCGGGAGCCAGGACCGTCCCCGATCGGCGTGGCGGCCCGGACCACGAGCAGACCGATCAGCACCGGGACCCCGATCGCCAGCAGGGCGTGCCGGTAACCCACGTACTCCGCGAGGAAGCCGAGCAGCGGCGGGCCGGCGAGGAACGCCGAGTACCCGATCGTAGCGACGACCGCCACGCGCGAGGCGGCTCGCGCGGGCTCGTCGGACGCGGCGCTCATCCCCACCGGGAAGCCGAGGGCGGCGCCCATCCCCCACAGCACGGCCCCCACGAGCGCGGGCACCAGGCCGGGAGCCAGGCCGAACACCGCCAGACCCACGAGCGACAGACCCGCGGACAGCCGGAGCACGGCGACCCGCCCCCACCGGTCCAGCAGCCCGGTGCCGAGGAGTCGCATCCCCGTCATCGCGGTGACGAAGACCCCGAAGGCGATGGCTCCCACCTGGTGGTCGGTCTCGAACCCGTCGACCACGGCGAGCGCGATCCAGTCGTTGGCCGCTCCCTCGGTGAGCGCGGCAGCCATCACCACGAGGCCGATGAGAACGGTTCGCCGCTCCCGCCAGGCGCTGAAGGAGCGCGCCCGGCCGTCGGCCGACCTCGACCCGTCGCCCGATCCGTCGTCAGCTCCGTCGGACGCGTCATGGGTGCCCTCGGGCAGGAAGTACCGGGAGCACACCACCACGGCGAGAAGGCTGGCCGTGAGCACCACCAGCAGGTGCGTGAACACCGTGGCCTGCAACGCCGCGGCGAGCGCCGCGACACCCGCCCCGGCCATGGTCCCGAACGAGAAGCCTGCGTGGAACCGCGGCATGATCGACTTGCCCAGGCGTTGCTCGACCGCCGCGCCCTCGATGTTCATCGCCGCGTCCCAGACCCCGGTGCCCACGCCGAACAGGACGAGGGCCGGCATCACGACCCAGGCCGTCTGCAGGAGCGTCCCCGTCCCGGCGAACACCAGTCCGGCCGTGTTCACCACCGCGAAGGTCACGATCGTCCGCCGGGCACCGAGCCGCTGCACGACGACGCCGGAGAGCGGCAGTGCGCTCAACGCACCGATGGAGGCCACCAGGAGCAGCAGGCCGACCTGCTCGGGCCGCATGCCCAGGGCGTCGCGGACGGCCGGCAGCCGAGCCGCCCAGCTGGCGAAGTTGAAACCGTTGAGTGCGAAGGTGATGAAGACCGCCACCGCCGCGGTCCTGGGGTTGCGGGCGATCCCGAACATCTGCCGCGGCGGCGTCCCCATCGGCACCACGGAGTCGTACTGGGTCATCGGGATACCTCGCTGGATCCGGTGGGGGCGGGGGACGTGGGCGCGGAAGTCATGGGGGCGGCAGACGTGGGCGCGGCGCCCGAGGCCGGGCGCACGGTCATCCCGCCGGCGGCCTGTCCGGCTGCCCTTCCGGGGAGTGGCCGAGCAGCGGTGGCGACGAACAGGCCGACCACGACGGGAACCGTGATGGCGAGCAGCGCATTCCGGTAGCCGACGTGCTCGGCGAGCATCCCGAGCAGCGGGGGACCGGCGAGGAACGCCGAGTACCCGACCGTCGAGACGACCGCGACCCGCCCCGGCGCCCGGCGGGGATCGTCCGCGGCCGCGCTCATCCCGACGGGGAAGCCCAGGGCGGCACCCATCCCCCACGCGACGATGCCGACCAGCGCGAGCCAGAACCAGGGGACCAGTCCGAAGATCAGCAGGCCCATGAGCGAGAGCGCAGCGGCCAGTCGGAGCACCAGCACCCGGCCCCAGCGGTCGAGCAGCGCGGTTCCCGCCAGGCGCATCCCCGTCATCGCCGTGACGAAGACGGCGAACGACAACGCGCCGATGGCGTTGGGCAGGTCGAAGCCGTCGACGACGGCCAGACTCACCCAGTCGTTCGCGGCGCCCTCCGTCAACGCAGCAGCGAGCACGACGAGACCGATCAGGATGGTCCGCCTCTCCCGCCACGCCGCGAACGCACCCTCCGCCCGCTTCCCGGTCTCCAGGTCGGTGTGCGCGTCGTGAGTCCCCTCGGGGAGGAAGGAGCGGGTCGCCCAGAGCACGGCCGCGAGGCTGAGCGTCAGGGCAACCCCCAGGTGCACGACGACGGGGACGTGCAGCCAGGCTGCGATCGCACCGACGCCCGCGCCGGCCATGGTGCCGAAGGAGAAGCCCGCGTGGAAGCGCGGCATGAGCGACCGACCGACCAGCTGCTCGGCGGCGGCCCCCTCGAGATTCATCGCCGCGTCCCAGACCCCCGTACCGACGCCGTAGACGGCGAGGCCCACCGCAGTCACCGAGACGGAGGTCGACGCGACTCCGGCGGCGGCCAGGATCAGCCCACCGGTGTTGAGCGAGGCGGAGATCTGGACGGTCCGACGCGCACCCAGGAGCTGGACGACCCAGCCCGAGAGGGGCAGCGCCGTCAGGGAGAACACCGCGCCGAAGAGCAGCAGCAATCCCATCTCGTTCGGGCTCAGCTGCAGCGCGTCGCGGACGGCGGGTAGCCGGGCAGCCCAACCGGCGAAGTTGAAGCCGCTCAGCAGGAAGGTCACGAACACCGCGATCGAGGCCGCCCGTGCAGCGTCGATGCCGCGCGCGCGGCCCCCCAGCGCTGCCCCGGGCCGTTGCCTCATCGGACCATCTCAGCAGGTCCCGACGGCCACGGGCGAGCAGACCACGGCCGGACCCGCGACGGACGGGGGACTCTGCGGCGTCGGGCCGACCTGTTCCGTGGGCGGGCTCTGCGCGGGGGCGTTCGGTTCGGCGCGGAGGTCGCCGGCGGCGGCCGTCCGGTCCCGCCTCACCTGACCCGCCAGGATGATCCCGGCGACCATCCCGACGCCGACCAGCATCAGGGCATGGCGGGCTCCCATGGACTCGGCGGCCAGGCCGAGCACCGGCGGGGCGACGATCGAGGACACCGAGGCGAACGCGGACACGACGGCGACCCGGCCGGCGGCGTGCATCCGGTCGGTCGCGACGGCCGCCATACCGATCGGGACCACCAGGCCGGCGCCGAGGCCCCAGCCCGCGACGCCGAGCACCGCGAGCGGCAGGGCGGGCGCCAGCCCGAAGAGCAGCAGGCCGAGCAGCGAGGAGACGCCCGACGCCACCAAGACCCGCACGGGACCGAAGCTGTCGATCACCCTCGAGCCGATCAGCCGGGCGACGGTCATCGAACCGACGAACACTCCGAACACGACGGCGGCCACGGCCTCGGTGCGCTCGAAGCCGTCGACCACGGCGATCGCGAGCCAGTTGTTCGCCGAGCCCTCGGACAGTGCCGCCGACATCACGATGACCCCGATGAGCAGGGTGCGCGGCTCCCGCCACGCGGCCAGCGCGGCCCGCATCCCCGCGCCACGGGCCGCCGGGGTGAGGGGCGGGGTGCCGGTGGTGCCGGTCGCGGGGAGCATCGGCGTGGTGGGCAGCACCGCCCCCGGGACGGCACGCAGGCGCACCACCAGGGTGACCGCGCTCAGGGCCACGAAGTGCACGACGACGGGCACCTGCGCCCATGAGACGGCGGCACCCAGGAGGGACCCCACCACGCTGCCTACGGAGAACGCCGCGTGGAACTGGGGCACAACGCTGCGACCCATCCCCCGTTCGATGATCACCGTCTCCAGGTTCATCGGGACGTTGGCCAGCGCGTAGGACGACGAGGCGAGCATGACGCCCAAGCCGAGCAACACCACGCTGCCGACCGCGGGACCAAGACCGACCAGCGAGTTGCCGACCGCAAACATCACGGCGGCGGTGATCAACGTCCGACGGCTTCCCCACCGCGTGGCGAGGGCCCCCGCGAACAGGACCATCCCCAGCGAGCCGATGGACCCGACCAGCAGCAGGGTGCCGAGCTCGGCGCTGGACAGGTCCAGGGCGGTGCGGATCGAGGGGAGCCGGGACAACCACGTGGCCACGGCCACACCGGTGAGCGCGTAGAGCCCGATCAGCATCCTGCGGGCGTGCAGCACCTCCGTCGCGATCTGGAGGGCCGGGGCCGGGGTGCCGTTCCGGGTAGGCATGATTGCTCGCTTCACGGTGGTGCGGTTGGTGTGGTTCGGCACGACGCCGGGCCGGTGGTCCGTGCGTCCGGTGGACACCGCAGCCTGTGTGAGCGGCACTATCGAAACGATTCGAGACCAGCACCCCAAGTGTGCCGATAGGCTGGCTTATCGTCAACCGAGTAACCACACCGGGGCAGGGTGATATGTCGCACGGTCGACCCACACTGGCCGACGTCGCCACCGCCGCCGGCGTCTCCGTGTCCACGGCATCGCTGGCCTTCTCCGGAGCCGGGCCCATCGCGCCGGCCACCCGGGACAGGGTGCACGATGCGGCCGCCAAGCTCGGCTACGCCGGGCCCAGCCCACTCGGCCGATCTCTGCGCAGCGGCCGGTCCGGCATCGTCGCCGTGGTGATCGGCGACCAGCTGCGTCGCAGCTTCCGCGACCCCGTCTCGGTCCAGGTGCTCGACGGCCTGGTGGGGACCCTCGGCACGATGGGACTGGGGGTCCTGCTGGTTCCGGCGACCGCTGCGGAGGACGGCACCCTGGCCCTCGACCCGCTGCTGGTCAGCGCACCGATGGATGTCGGCGTGCTCATCTGGGGCGCCCACCGCGGCGACCCGGTGCTCGCCGCGCTGCAGCGCCGCGGGGTTCCGATGGTGATCGGCGAGGGACCCGAGGTGGAGGGCGTCCCACTGGTCGGGATCAAGGACCGGGCGGGAACGGCCGAGCTGGTGCGCCACCTGCTGACCCTCGGGCACCGGCGCTTCGCCACCGTCACCCTGCCCTTCGCGCATCCGCGCCGGTCCGGCATCGTCGGGCCGGAGCGGATGGACCTGCTCGACTGGACCCCGACGCGGCACCGCCTGCAGGGGATGACGGATGCCGGCGTGACCCCTACCGTGATCGTGGAGACGGCCGGCTCCCTCGTGGAGGAGGGGCAGACCGCCGGGAGGCTGGCGCTCGAAGTCGATGACCCGCCCACCTGCGTGGTCGCGCAGTCCGACCTGCTCGCGGCAGGTGTGCTGCTCGCCGCGCGGGACCTCGGGATGCGAGTGCCGGAAGACGTCTCGGTCGCTGGGTTCGACGGCCTCGACCTGCCCTGGCTGGCGCCTGACGTGCTGACCACCGTGGCCCAGCCGCTCGCCGCCAAGGGCGAGGCGATCGGGCGTGCCGTCCAGCAGCTGCTCCGCGGCGAGATGCCCGGACCGGTGCACCTCGACGTCGAGCTGCGCATCGGCACCACGACGGCGCCTCCCCACCCCTAGCACTCACCCGCTGCTGGTGCGCGCCTGGCTCCTCCGGGTGACGTTCTCGGGGTTGCGAGCCCCAGGCGTGTCACCCGGAACGGATCGGCGGCGGGCGGCGAGCGGGTCAGCCCAGCGCGACCAGGACCTGCGCCTTGCCGAGCACCCGCGCACCGTCGACGGCGACGGTCAGGTCGACCCGGGCGGTGCCGGCCTCCGTGTCGACAGCGGCGAGCACGGCGTCGACCTCGACCGTCGCGTGACCCGGGTCGGGCACCGGGACGGGACGCGTGAAGCGCACCCCGTACTCGAGGATCGCGCCGGGGTCACCCGCCCAGTCGGAGACCACGTTGACCGCCTGACCCATCGTGAACATGCCGTGGGCGATCACCCCGGGCAGGCCCACCTCGCGGGCGAATCGGTCGTTCCAGTGGATCGGGTTGAAGTCCTTGCTGGCCCCGGCGTACCGGACCAGGTCTGCCCGTCCGACCGTGATGGTGCGCTGGGCGACGGACTGCCCGATGGTCAGGTCCGCGATCGACGGGCGGCTCACGCGTCCTCCCCGCGCACGGCGAGCGTCGAGACGACCGTGGCGACCTTTCCGTCGTCGGCGGTGATCTCGCACCGAGTCGTGACCATGGCCAGGCCGGACCGCTCGGTGATCGAGTCGACGTGCAACACCGTCACCAGCTCATCGCCGGCGTGGATGGGACGGTGATGGGTGAAACGCTCCTCGGCGTGCACCACGCGCGAGAAGTCGATCCCTGCCTCGGGGTCGGAGATGAGCTGCGCCTCGGCACGCTGGGCGATCACCACGGCGAAGGTCGGCGAGGCGATCACGTCCGGATGCCCCAGCGCCCGGGCCGCGTCGGCGTCGTGGTGGGCGGGGTGGTGGGCGCCCACGGCGAGCGCGAAGTCATGCAGGTGCTCCCGCCCGACCGCGTACGGCTGGGTGGGCGGGTACGCCCGGCCGGCGTAGGAGAGGTTGACTCCCAACGGTCAGCGGGTCTCGCGGTGCGCCGTGTGCTTGCCGCAGCGCGGGCAGAACTTGGACAGCTCCATGCGGTCCGGGTCGTTGCGGCGGTTCTTCTTGGTGATGTAGTTCCGCTCTTTGCAGTCCACGCAGGCGAGCGTGATCTTCGGGCGGACGTCCTGGGTCTTGCTGGCCACGGTGTGCCACCTCCCACGCTGCAGCTGCAGCGCCTGGTTCGTCTGAGACGCGCCGTCGACCGACACGCCCGTTCTTGGTAGCGGGGGCGGGATTCGAACCCGCGACACCACGATTATGAGCCGTGTGCTCTAACCACCTGAGCTACCCCGCCGCCGGGAGGCCGGGCGCGACGGCACGCCGTCGTTCCTGGCACCAGCAGAGCCCCGAAAGGGAATCGAACCCTTGACCTTCTCCTTACCATGGAGACGCTCTGCCGACTGAGCTATCGGGGCGGCGCGAGCCAGGTTACCGTGCCTGGGCACCGGCGAGAAATCGCTTCGCGGTGCTGACCTGGCGGCTGGCCGGCACCCGCGTCGCGGGGAGCCCGCCCACCGGCCCCCCACCTCTCGCGCGGAGTCCGTCTTCCGGTCGAGTCCCCGTCTGGTGTGCGGAGTCTGCGTCACGCAGGGCGCTCCCGATCCTCCGCGCAGCGACGAAGGCGCCGCTGCTCACCGGCACAACGCCCGCGCAGCGACGAAGGCGCCGCTGCTCACCGTTCGGCAGCGGCGGAAGCCCGGAGAGTGGAGAACGGCACCGCCCGGGTGACGAGACCAGCGGACGGCGCCGTTGCCTGTGGCTGATGCAGATCGGTCCGCCGCTTCACACGGCTCCCGCGATCCGCCTACAGCGGTGTCGATTGCGGTAACACTACGCGCTGTTGATCGCAACCGGAGCGGCCCAACGTCCCAGGGCTGCGTTTTCACCCGCTGCATCCCGGATCGCGCCGCAGGCGAAGGCGCCACCGCGGAGACCCGCCCGCCGCAGGCGAAGGCGCCACCGGCCGCACGCGAAGGCCCCGCCCGGCGATGCCGGACGGGGCCTTGACGCGTGGCAGGTGAGGGATTCGAACCCCCGTAGGCTGTGCCGGCTGATTTACAGTCAGCTCCCTTTGGCCGCTCGGGCAACCTGCCAAGCTCACCTGTCGTTCGTCCACGAGAGGTGCGGATGGAAGGATACCAACTCGGAGCACCCCACCAGCACCGACGATGGAGGAGACATGGCAGCGGATTCCTCGTTCGACGTCGTGAGCAAGGTCGACCGCCAAGAGGTCGACAACGCACTGAACCAGGCCGCCAAGGAGGTCTCGCAGCGCTACGACTTCAAGAACGTCGGCGCGTCGATCTCGTGGAGCGGCGAGACGATCGTGATGACGGCCAACTCCGAGGACCGGGTCAAGGCGGTACTCGACGTCTTCCAGACCAAGCTGATCCGGCGAGGGATCTCGCTGAAGGCGCTGGAGACCGGAGACCCCAAGCAGAGCGGCAAGGAGTACCGGATCGATGCCGCCCTCCAGCAGGGGCTGAGCAGCGAGAACGCGAAGAAGATCGCCAAGATCATCCGGGACGACGGCCCCAAGGGCGTCAAGACCCAGATCACCGGCGATGAGCTGCGCGTCTCGGCGAAGAGCCGCGACGACCTGCAATCCGTGATCGCCCTGCTCAAGGCCGCGGATCTGGACGTCGCGCTGCAGTTCGTCAACTACCGCTAGGCGCGCGCCCGACGACGCCGACCTGACCCGTCTGGTACCGGCTCAGTACCGGCTCAGTACCGGACGATGCCGCCCTGCTCGTCGGCCATCGCCTCCAGGCGCCTGATCCGCTCCGCCATCGGCGGGTGGGTGGTGAAGAGCTTGCCCATCCCGCCGCCCTTGAAGGGGTTGGCGATCATCAGGTGCGAGACGTCGACCAGCTCCCGATTGGCGGGGAGCGGTGCCCGCTGGGTCCCCCGCTCGAGCTTGGCCAGCGCCGAGGCGAGGGCCCTCGGGTCGCCGGTCAGCTCGGCGCCGTCGGCGTCCGCGTCAAACTCCCGGGTCCGGCTGATCGCCAGCTGGATGAGCATCGCCGCCAGCGGCGCCAGGAAGAGCATGGCGAGCAGCACCAGCGGGTTGCCGCCGCCGCCACCGACCCGTCGGCCTCCTCCGCCGCCGAAGATCAGCAGCATCTGCGCCACCGCAGTGATCATCCCGGCGAACGCCGCGGCCACCGACGAGATCAGGATGTCGCGGTTGTAGACGTGCATCAGCTCATGGCCGAGAACCCCACGCAGCTCGCGCTCGTCGAGCAGGGTCAGGATGCCCTCGGTGCAGCAGACCGCCGCGTTCTTCGGGTTGCGGCCGGTGGCGAAGGCATTGGGTGCCCCGGTGGGCGAGACGTAGAGCCGCGGCATGGGCTGCCCGGCGCTCGTGGAGAGCTCCCGCACGATCCGGTACATCGTCGGCTGCTGCGCCTCGGTCACCGGCTGGGCCCGCATGGCGCGGATCGCGATCTTGTCCGAGTTCCAGTAGCCGTAGGCGGTGCCCAGCACGCCGAGCCCGGCGAAGAGCCAGAGGTACTGACCGTCCCCGATGAGCCAGCCCAGTCCGAGCACGACCACCCACAGCATCCCGAACAGTGCTGCGGTCTTCACGCCGTTGAAGTACCGCCGACCCACGACCGCTCCCCTCGTCCGTCCCAGCATGCCTGGTCACACTGTGGAACGCCGATCGGCCGCAGGGCCTTCCCCCCGGAGCACGACGACGGCGTCTGCCCTCGCCCCTCAGCGTTCTCCGCGCATGATCGCCAGCATCTCGGCGCGGGGCACGACCTTGATCCGCTCCCGGCCCTCGCGGGCGCCCAACGCCTGCTCGTAGGCGTCCAGCAGCATCCATCCGGACCATTCGACCGGCTCGACCCCCCGCTCGGCCAGGAACCCGACCACGGCGCCGACGTCGCGTTCCGGCGCCCGGTCCAGCCCTTCGGCGTCGGCCACCAGATTCCGGATCGTCTCGGTGGCATCGGACTTGGTGTGACCGATCAACCCGACCGGCCCGCGCTTGATCCAGCCCGTGGCGTACAGCCCCGGCATCTGCTCGCCGTCGGCGTCGATCACCCGGCCCTCGCGGTTGGGAACCACGCCGGCCACCTCGTCGAACGGCAGTCCGGTCAGCGGCGAGCCGAAGTAGCCCACCGCCCGGTACACCGCCTGGACGTCCCAGTCGTGCATCTGCCCGGTGCCGGCCACCGATCCGTCACCGGTGAGCACGGTGCGCTCGGTGCGCAGGCCGGTCACCCGCTCATCGCCGAGCACGGCCACCGGACGGTGCAGGAAGTGCAGGTGGATGCGGCGGGTGGCGGTCGGCTCGCCCTCCCGCAGGGTCCAGTCGGTGAGGGTCTTGACGACCTGCTTGGTCTGGTTGGACGAGTGGACGGCGGCCATGGAGCCCTCGTCGAACTCGAAGTCCTCCGGGTAGACCACCACGTCGACGTCCCGCATCTTGCCCAGCTCCCGCAGCTCGAGAGGGCTGAACTTCACCTGGGCCGGCCCGCGCCGGGCGAACAGGTGCACGTCGGTGACCGGGTTCGTCGCGAGCGCCTTGTACACGTGGTCGGGGATCTCGGTGGGCAGCAGGTCGTCCGCGTGCTTGGTGAGCATGCGGGCAACGTCGAGGGCGACGTTCCCCGCGCCGACGACGGCGACCTGTTGCGCGTCCAACGGCCAGGTGTCCGGCACGTCCGGGTGCCCGTCGTACCAGGAGACGAAGTCGGCGGCTCCCAACGAGCCGGGCAGCTCCACCCCCGGGACCGCGAGCGCGGCGTCGCGGACGGCACCGGTGGAGAAGACGATCGCGTCGTAGAAGCGCTGCAGCTCCGCCAGGCCCACGTCGGTGCCGTAGTCCACGTTGCAGAGCAGTCGGATGTCGCCGCGTTCCAGGATCTTGTGCAGCGCCAGGATGATCTGCTTGATCCGCGGATGGTCGGGCGCGACGCCGTAGCGCACCAGTCCGAAGGGGACGGGAAGGCGTTCGATCAGGTCGATGGCGACCGGCAGGCCGGACTTGGACAGGATGTCGGCGGCATAGATGCCGGCCGGGCCGGCTCCGACGATGGCCACGCGCAGTGGTGTGCTGCTCACAGGTGGATGAAACCTTCCGAGGTGCGGCAGGGGCTCGTGATGACCCCGAGGTCACTTCCCCCAGTGTAGGCGGGGCCCTGCTCGACCGCCGACGACGCCGCCCGCCGCCGATGTGCCAAGGGCGGAGGCGGGCCCCCAGGTTCACCGCACGACCCCGGGAGGGCTAGGTTCACCGGGTGCGCGCGTCCGTCCCGACCACCACCCACGCGCCCGTACCGGCCCTGAGCCGCAACGGGCTGGTGCTCGGCACATCGGCGTACCTGCTCTGGGGCCTCCTTCCGCTCTACTTCCCTCTCCTGGCCCCCGCGGGGCCGGTGGAGATCATCGCCCACCGGGTGATCTGGTCGCTGGTGTTCTGCCTGCTGGTGCTCGCGGTCACCGGAGCGCTCGGCACGCTGCGCACGGTGGTCCGCTCCCGTCGCACGCTGCTGGTGCTCGCCGGCGCAGGGGTGCTGATCGCCACCAACTGGCTGGTCTACGTGCACGGGGTGCTCACCGGGCACACCGTCGACGCAGCCCTCGGGTACTACATCAACCCCCTGGTCACGGTCGTCCTGGCCGTCGTCGCCCTCGGTGAGCGCCTGCGCCGGGCCCAGTGGCTGGCCGTCGGGCTGGGCAGTATGGCCGTCGTGGTGATCACCGTCGGGGTCGGGCGCCTGCCCTGGATCGCCCTGGTGCTCGCAGGGTCGTTCGGGGCCTACGGGCTGCTGAAGAACCGGGTCGGCCGGACGGTCGGCGCGCTGACCAGCCTCACCGTGGAGACGGCCGCAATGACTCCCCTCGCGCTGGCCTATCTCTGGTGGCTGAGCACCGCCGGCTCGCTGAGCTTCAGCGCCGAGGGCCCGGCGCACATGGCTGCGCTCGCGGCCCTCGGGGTGGTCACCGCCGTCCCGTTGCTGCTCTTCGGGGGCGCGGCACGCCGGCTGCCGCTGAGCGTGGTGGGACTGCTGCAGTACCTTGCGCCGACGCTGCAGTTCCTCGTGGCTCTGCTGGTGTTCGGCGAGGAGATGCCGGCAGCGCGCTGGGCCGGCTTCGCACTGGTCTGGTTGGCGCTGGTGGTCCTCACCGTCGACGGCCTGCACGCCGGACGGATGATGGCCCGCGCCCGCCTGGCGGACGCCTCCCCACGACCCGCCTAGGCGCTGGCCGGTCGCCTAGCTCGTCACCTCGGCCGTCCGGAATGCCTCCTCGAGGGCACCCGAGGAGAAGGTCGAGTCCGGTCCGGAGACGCCCAGGATGGTCAGCAGGTCACCCCGGAGGACCACGAGCACGAGCTCGCGCACCCCGTTGACCGTCTGGGAGCTCGCCACATGGTCCTCCCGACCGGTCCAGGTGGCTCTGCCCGCGTTCGGCAGTGCGGCGAGGACGTCCGGGCCGGATCCTTCGAGCCGCAGGTGCGCCGTGAGGACGGTGACCACCACGCCTCCGGGTGCGACGGCCCCCCATGCGCCTTCGATCCTCGCCCCACCGAGGGCCTGGCTGGAGCGGATGGGTTCGAAGGCCTCGGCGTCGACGATCGACCAGTCGCCGACGTCCTCGGGAAGGTGGATCGCCACGGGCCCCAGGAACGTGAGGGTGGGCTCGGTCGCGGGTGCCGCGGGTCCCCGGATCCCCGCGCCGGCGGCCGCGCCGAGAGCCATGACGGCGAGGCCGACGAGGGCGACGCACAGGTGTGCCGTGGTCCTGCCGAGTCGGGGCAGGATGGGGCGCCGACACCGCCGCGCAACCGAGCGCGCAACCGAGCGCGCAACCGAGCGCAGCGACCCCGGCGTAACCATGAGCCGCACGGTAGTCGCTGCCGGGGTGGTCTCCGGTGCGGGCCCGGCCACTCGAAGGAGTGATGCTCGGAGAGGGCCCGCGGCGCCGCTCCGGCACCGCGGTTCAGGCGGTGCGGTGGACGAGCGCCTCGGTGAAGTCCACGAGGGCCCGCTTGACCGGACCGTCCGGCAACGGCTCGAGCGCGTGGACAGCCTGGTCGGCCCATTGCACGGCCCGGGTCCTGGTCGCCGCCACGACGTCGTGGCCGGCCAGCTCACTGACGGCCCGGTCCAGGGCGCGGTCCTCCGACAGGTCGGAGTCCAGCAGGCGGACGAGGTTGCGGTCCGCGTCCGTCCCGTCGCCGTCGCCGACCCGTCGCCGCAGGAGCAGCGCCGGCATGGTGGGCACCTTGTCCCGCAGGTCGATCCCCGGCGTCTTGCCGGTGACGGTGCGGTCCGAGGCGAGATCGATCACGTCGTCGGCCAGTTGGAACGCGACCCCGGCCGCCTCGCCGTAGGCCATGAGCGACGCCTCGACCTCGGTGGAGCAGCCCGCGAACATGGCCCCGAAGCGGGCCGACGTCGCCAGCAGCGACGCGGTCTTGTCCGACAGCACCTGCAGGTAGTGCTCCACCGGATCGGCACCTTCGGGCGGACCGACCGTCTCGTGCAGCTGGCCCAGGCAGAGCCGCTCGAAGGTGGCGGCCAGGATCCGGATGGCCACGGGACCCAGGCCGGCGGCGATCGCCGAGGCCCTGGCGAACACCAGGTCGCCGGTGATCACGGCAACCTGATTGCCCCACACCTCATGCGCCGACGGCGCTCCTCGGCGCACCGGCGCGGAGTCCATCACGTCGTCGTGGTAGAGCGTTGCGAGGTGCGTGAGCTCCACGACCACCGCCGCGTCGACCACCTCCGGACGGTCACCGTCGCCCAGCTCCGCACAGAGCAGGGTGAGCAGGGGGCGCAGGCGCTTGCCGCCCGCGTCGACCAGGTGCCGCGAGGTGGCGCCGGCCAGCGCGTCGGAGTGCGCGACAGCCTCGCGCAGCCGCTGCTCCACGACGGCGAGACGACCCGTGAGCAGCTCAGCGAGCTGCGGGTCGGCCACCGGGAGTGCAGACGTCGGGGTCACGGGATGAATCTTGCCGCATCGCCCAGGAAGTCCAGCATCGGTGAGGGGAAGACTCCGAGCACCACCGTCCCGACCACCGCCACCGCGACCGCCACGATGGTGAACCCCTCGCCGCCCACGACCGTGGTGCCCTCTGCGTCGGTGGGTTCCGTGAAGAACATCAGGACCACGAGCCGCACGTAGAAGAAGACGGCGGCCGCCGAGGCGAGCACCCCCACGACGACGAGCCAGACCAGGCCACCTTCGACCGCGGCCGCGAACACCGCGAACTTGCCGGTGAACCCGGCGGTGAGGGGGATCCCGGCGAAGGAGAGCAGGAAGAGGGTGAACGCCCCCGCCAGCACGGGATGGTTCCGGCCGAGCCCCGCCCACTGGCTCAGGTGGGTGGCCTCGGCCACCACCGCTCCCCCGGGGCCGGTGTTGATCTCGCGGACAAGCGAGACCACGCCGAACGCCCCGATCGTGGCCAGCCCGTAGGCGAACAGGTAGAAGAGCACCGACGAGATGCCGCTCTGGGTGAGGGCGACCACCCCGACCAGCACGAACCCGGCGTGGGCGATCGAGGAGTACGCGAGCATCCGCTTGACGTCGGTCTGCACGATCGCGATGACCGTCCCCACGACCATGGTGAGCGCCGCGACGCCCCACAGGACCGGCATGACGTCCCACTCCAACGGCGGAAGCACGACGTACACGACCCGGAGGAGGGCTCCGAACGCCGCCACCTTCGTGCATGCGGCCATGAAGCCGGTGACCGGGGTGGGCGCACCCTGGTAGGCGTCCGGGGTCCAGGAGTGGAACGGGACCGCGCTCACCTTGAACAGCAGGCCGACGAGCAGGAGCACGACCCCGGCCAGCAGAAGCGGGTCCAGGCCGGACACCGACCCCACCGCCGCGCTGATCTCGGACAGGCGGACCGACCCGGCGAAACCGTAGAGCAGCGCGGTGCCGAAGAGGAAGAACGCCGATGCGTAGGCGCCGAGCAGGAAGTACTTCATCGACGCCTCCTGGCTCAGCAGGCGACGGCGTCGTGCCATGCCCACGAGCAGGTACAGCGGGAGGGAGAGCACCTCGAGCGCGACGAACAGCGTGAGCAGGTCCCCGGCAGCGGGGAAGATCATCATCCCGCCGATCGCGAACAGGGTCAGCGGGAAGACCTCGGTCTGGACCAGGCCCTTGCGCAGCGCGAGCACCTCGTAGTCCGACCCGGGAACCGCCGCGGACGACGGCGCGAAGGCGTCCTCCCCGCCGGCCTCGGTCCGGTCCGCCATGACGAGGAGGCCGAGCAGCCCGAGGCTCACGACGACGGCCTGGAGCACGAGCGCCGGGCCGTCCACGATCATCGAACCGCCGAGCAGCACCTCCCCGCCGTTCTCCGCGACGCCCCCCCACTGAGCGGCCAGCGCCACGAGGGCACCGGCGGAGGCGAGCAGCGCGAGCACCATCTGCACCAGCCGACGGCGGCGGAGCGGCACGAAGGCCTCGACGAGGACCCCGAGCACGCCCGCTCCGAGCACGATGATCACCGGGGCGAGGCTCGCCCAGTCGATGGTGGGGGCAACGAAGCTCACTGGTCGCTCCCGTCGTCGGTGGCCGTGGTGTCAGCGCCCGAGCCCTCGGAGGCCGCGCCGGTGGCCGAGAGGTCGTCGATCCCGAGCTCCGCGACCGTCTGGGTCGCCGGCTCCCGGACCAGGTCGAGCGCGGGTGCGGGGTACAGGCCCAGCACCAGGAGCCCGGCGATGAGGGGGCCCACCACCCAGCGTTCCCGGGCCGACAGGTCAGGACGCGTCGCGAGCGTGTCCCGGACGGGGCCCGTGAACATCCGCTGGTAGGCGATCAGGATGTACAGCGCGGCGAGCACCACCCCCAGGGTCGCGACCACGGCGGCCGCGCGGTTGGCGCTGAAGGTCCCGACGAAGACGAGCAGCTCGCTGACGAACGGGGCGAGGCCGGGCAGGGACAGCGCCGACAGGCCCGCCACCAGGAAGGTACCGGCGAGCACCGGGACCGCCCGCTGGAGCCCGCCGTACTCGCTGATCCGCGCGGTGCGCCACCGTGCCACCAGGAACCCCGCCAGGAGGAACAGCGCGCCGGTGGAGAGCCCGTGGGTGAGCATGTAGAGCGACGCACCCTGCGTGCTCACCGAGGTGAAGGCGAAGATGCCCAGCACGATGAACCCGAAGTGGCTCACCGAGGTGTAGGCGATCAGGCGCATCAGGTCCTCCTGGCCGATCGCCAGGAACGCCCCGTACAGGATCGAGATGACGGCGAGCACGATGATCACCGGCGCGGCCCAGCGGGACGCCTCAGGAAACAGGGGCAGGCAGAGCGTGAGCATCCCGAAGGTGCCGACCTTGTCCAGGACGCCCACCAGCAGCACGTTGGTCCCGGCGGGCGCCTGCTCCGCGGCGTCCGGCAACCAGGTGTGGACGGGCCACATGGGTGCCTTGATCGCGAACGCGAGGAAGAAGGACACGAAGATCGCGCGTTCGACCCACGTGGCCATCTCGACACCGGCCAGGCTGTCGATGAGGAAGCCGTCCGGGCCGCCGGGCCCCTGGGCGTACAGCGCGATGACCCCGGCCAGCATCACGAGCCCGCCCACCAGGGAGTACAGGAGGAACTTCACCGCTGCGTACCGGCGCTGCGCGCCCCCGAAGGATCCGATCATGAAGTACACCGGGATGAGCATCGCCTCGAAGAGCACGTAGAAGAGGAAGACGTCCCGGGCGGAGAAGACGGCGATCATCATGGCTTCCAGCACGAGGATCAGCGCGACGTAGTCGCGGATCCGACGGCCCGCGCCGGTCGTCGCCCCGTCGGCGGACGCGTCGGGGTGCTCGCGCCAGGCGGCCAGGAGCACGAGCGGGACGAGCAGGACCGAGAGCAGCACCAGCAGCAGCCCCACCCCGTTGACGCCGAGGGCGTAGCTCACCCCGAAGGCGGGGATCCACGCCGCCTGCTCGGTCAGCTGGACCGTCGCGGCGTCGCCGGTGTCGAACGCGAGCAGCGCGCCCGCCGCGCCGAGGAGGGTGAGCAGCGAGAACCCGACGGCGACGTGCCGCGACCAGCGGCGCAGGCCCTCCGGCAGCGCCCACAGCAGGCCGGCCCCGACGAGCGGCACGACGATGAGGCTGGTCAGCCAGGGGAATGACGGATCGATCATGAGTTCCCCTCAGATCCGGAAGGCCAGGACGATGGCTGCCAGCACCACGATGCCGAGGACCATGGTCAGCGCGTAGGAGCGTACGTATCCGTTCTGCACCCGCCGGATCAGCTCGCCCGAGCCGGCCACCGCTCGGCTGATCCCGGTGACCGTCCCGTCCACCACCTGACGGTCCCCGTAGACGAGCGAACGCGTCAGGTACTGGCCGGGGCGCATGACGAGTGCCTCGTTCACGTCGTCGGCGTACAGGTCGCGCCGGGCGGCCCGGGTGAGCACGGACCCGCGCGGTGGCACGACGGCCACCGGCGCGGCCGCGTACTGCCGCCAGGCGAGCACCACGCCCACGATGATCAGCAGGAACGTGAGCGTCATGATGACCGGGACGGCGATCACCGGGTCGTGGTGCTCGATCGCACCCGTCACGGGCTCGAGCCACGTGGTGAAGGCCCCGCCCCACGCGAGCACTCCGCCGAGCAGCGCCGACCCGCCGGCGAGGATCATCATCGGCCACACCATGAGGCCCGGAGCCTCGTGGGGGTGCTGAACCGGGCCGGTGGCCGTGCCACCGGGAACCATCCCCGTGCCGTCATCCCAGCGACGCGTCCCGTGGAACGTCATGAAGAACAGCCGCGACATGTAGAAGGCGGTGATCCCCACCCCCACCAGCGCGACGGTGCCGAAGACCCACGGTTCCCACACGCCGTCGACGGCGTAGGCGGACTCGATGATCCGGTCCTTGCTCCAGAAGCCGGAGAACGGGGGGACCCCGATGATCGCCAGCCAGCCCAGGGCGAAGGTCGCCCAGGTGATCCTCAGGTACCGCGACAGGGCCCCGAAGCGCCGCATGTCGACCTCGTCGCCCATCCCGTGCATCACCGAGCCGGCCCCGAGGAACAGGCCTGCCTTGAAGAACCCGTGGGTGAGCAGGTGCAGGATCGCGAACGCGTAGCCGATCGGCCCGAGCCCGGCCGCGAGCATCATGTACCCGATCTGGGACATGGTGGAGGCGGCGAGGGTCTTCTTGATGTCGTCCTTCGCACAGCCGACGATCGCTCCGAAGAGCAGGGTGATCCCGCCGACGATCGCCACCACGAGCAGCGCCGTCGGAGCGCCCGCGTACACCGGGGCCGAGCGGATCACCAGGTACACGCCCGCGGTGACCATGGTCGCGGCGTGGATGAGCGCGGAGACCGGTGTCGGGCCGGCCATGGCGTCACCCAGCCAGGACTGGAGCGGGAACTGGGCGGACTTGCCGCAGGCGGCGAGCAGCAGCAACAGCCCCAAGGCCGTGAGCGTGCCCTCGCCCGCCCCCTCGGCGCCGGCGAACACGGTCTCGAAGCCGGTGCCCCCGAACGCCGCGACCATCAGCATGATCGCCACGAGCAGGCCGATGTCGCCGACCCGGTTGACCACGAACGCCTTCTTGGCGGCTACCGCGTTGGGCAGCTCGGCGTTCCAGAACCCGATGAGCAGGTAGGAGGCCAGGCCGACCCCCTCCCACCCCACGAAGAGGAGCACGTAGGAGTCGGCGAGGACCAGCAGCAGCATCGCCGCGACGAAGAGGTTCAGGTACCCGAAGAAGCGGCGCCGGTCGGCGTCGTGCGCCATGTAGGCGACCGAGTACACGTGGATGAGCGTGCCGACGAAGGTCACCAGCAGCACGAAGCTCATGGACAGGGGGTCGACCCGCAGGCCGAGGTCGACCGTGAGCGCCCCGGCCGGGATCCACGTCGTCAGATACAGGTCCTGCACCCGCTCGGCCGCCGGGAGCCCGAGCATCGCGACCCACAGGACGGCGGCCACCACGAAGGTGGCGGCCGGGACGGCGACCCCGAACCAGTGCCCCCACCGGTCGCCGCGGCGACCGACCAGGAGCAGGACGAGGGCCCCGAGGGCGGGCAGCGCGACCAGGAGCCAGGCGGAGCCGAAGGCACCGTCGGCGGGTACGGCCGAGGTCAACCCGGGCAGTGCGAACTGAGCAGTGATCATCGCCCGGCGCTCCTCAGCTCTTCAGCAGGTTGACGTCGTCGACCGAAGCCGAGCGGCGGGTGCGGAAGATCGCCACGATGATCGCCAGCCCGACGACCACCTCTGCGGCGGCGACCACCATGACGAAGAAGGCGATGACCTGCCCGGTGAGGTCACCGTGGATGCGGGCGAAGGTCACGAAGGCCAGGTTCGCGGAGTTGAGCATCAGCTCCACACCCATGAAGGCGACGATGGCGTTGCGGCGCACCAGGACCGTTGCCGCCCCGATGGTGAACAGCACCGCCGACAGCACCAGGTAGTTGCTCAGGTTCACTGCACCGGCTCCTCACCTGTGATGGCGCGTTCCGGAGGCGTCGATCCGGTGCCCTCTCCGCCGAGGTGGGCATGGACGTCGCCCACCTCCCGCTCCTGCCCCCGCACCCGGAGCACCCGCGGCACCGAGTGCTCCAGAGGCCGTCCGCCCGGGCCGATGGCCGGGACGTCCATGGCGTTGCTCCGCGCGTAGACGCCCGGAGCGGGGAGCGGGGTCAGCGACGTGCCCGAGGAGACCCGGCCGTCCGCGCGCTCCTTCTGGCCGATCCGGCGGACCAGCCGGCGCTGGTGGGTCAGCACGATCGCGCCGACCGCAGCGGTGACGAGCAGGATGCCCACGACCTCGAGGGCGAAGATGTAGTCGCTGAAGATGATCCGGGCCACACCCACCGGGTTGGAGTCCGCGTTCGCCTCGACCAGCCCGACCGGGGCCAGGTCCGCCGCTGTGAGCACCACGCCGACGAGCACCGCACCCAGCCCGAGACCCAGGAGCAGCGCGGCCCAGCGTTGGCCGGAGATCGTCTCGGCGAGCGAGTCCGACGCGTCGACGCCGACGAGCATCAGGACGAAGAGGAACAGCATCATCACGGCGCCCGTGTAGACGATCACCTGCACGACGCCGAGGAAGGGCGCCTCCTGGGCCACGTAGATCACGGCCAGGGACACCATCACGACGACGACGCTCATCGCCGCGTAGACGGTTCGGCGTGCGAAGAGAAGACCGAGCGCCGCGATCACCATGATCGGTGCGAGCACCCAGAAGAGGACCTCCTCGGCCGCCGAGGTCTGGCCCGTCTCGGCGAGGCCGGCGGCCGCCCGGAGCGCGGAGAGGGCCGCGAGCGTGTTCATCGACCCTTCCCTTCCGTGCCGTCGGCGCCGGTTGCGGCATGCAGCGTCTCGAGCGAGGTGTCGTCGGGCCGGTGCTCGGCCACCCAGTCGATCTGCTCCGGCACGGGTCCCGTGACCGCCCCACGGTAGTAGTCGACGTCGTCCATCCCCGGCGGCATGGGGTGCGGCGCGGCGAGCATGCCCTCGGAGAGCGGGACGAGCAGATCAGTCTTCTCGTAGATCATCCCGCGCCGGGTGGGACCGGCCATCTCGTACTCGTTGGTCATGGTCAGCGCACGCGTGGGGCACGCCTCGATGCACAGTCCGCAGAAGATGCAGCGCAGGTAGTTGATCTGGTAGACCCGCCCGTACCGCTCCCCCGGCGCGAACTGCGCGTCGGGGGTGTTGTCTGCCCCCTCGACATAGATCGCGTCGGCGGGGCACGCCCAGGCGCACAGCTCGCAGCCGATGCACTTCTCCAGCCCGTCGGGGTGCCGGTTGAGCTGGTGGCGCCCATGGAACCGCGGCTTCGTCGGCAGCTTCTCCTGCGGGTACTCCTCGGTGATCACCGGCTTGAAGACCGACGACAGCGTCACACCGAAGCCGGCCACCGGCGACAGCATCTGCCCGATCGCGCCCTTCTTGGGGAGCAGCGAGGGAGCGGGCTGGGCCGGATCGCTCGGCCGGTCGACGCCACCGCTCGGGCGCCGCGAGAGACTGTCAGCCACGGGAGTCCTCCTCGTCGTCGACAGGGTCGGAGTCCCCGGCCTCGAGCAGTGCCGCCGAGGACGGGCCGGCGGCCCGCTGCTCGGCGAGGCGCGCCCGGCGAGGCGACGGGGGCAGGGTCTGGCCGGGAAGCGGTGGAACCGGGTATCCCCCGGCGAAGGCGTCGAACTCAGCCGGACGCCGTTTCTTGCGTGGTGGCGCCTTCTCCGGGATGACGAACGAGATCCCGACGCCGATCAGCGCCGCGATGCCGAGTGCCACCAGCAGGGTCTGCAGGTCCACGTCGGTGAACTGGCGCACGCCCTGGACGGCCGCGACCATGACCACCCAGCCGAGTCCGGCCGGGATGAGCACCTTCCAGCCGAAGCGCATGAACTGGTCGTAGCGGAACCGCACCAGCGTCCCGCGGATCCAGACGAACATGAACATGAAGAACCAGAGCTTCGCGAGGAACCACAGCAGCGGCCACCAGCCCGTGTTGAGCATGCCGTCGTTGATCGCCGAGAGCGGCCAGGGTGCCCGCCAGCCGCCGAAGAAGAGGGTGGTGGCCACCGCCGAGACGTTGAGCATGTTGATGTACTCCGCCAGGAAGAACCAGGCGAACTTCATCGACGAGTACTCGGTCATGTACCCGGACACCAGCTCGCCCTCGGCCTCGGGCAGGTCGAACGGCATCCGGTTCGTCTCCCCGATCATCGAGACGATGTAGATGACGAAGGCGGGCAGCAGGGGCAGGAACCACCAGACCTGAGTCTGGGCCGAGACGATCTGGGAGGTCGACATCGACCCGGAGAGGATGAACACGCTCACCAGGGACAGGCCCATCGCCAGCTCGTAGGAGATCACCTGAGCCGTCGAGCGGACGGACCCCAGCAACGGGTAGGTCGACCGGGACGACCAGCCGCCGAGCACGATCCCGTACACGCCCAGCGCCGCGGCGGCGAGGATGTAGAGCACCGCCACGGGGAAATCGGTCAGCTGCAGGGGGGTGCGGACCCCGAAGATGCTCACCTCGGGGCCGAGGGGGATCACCGCGAAGACCAGCAGCGCGCAGAACACCGAGATCATCGGGGCCACGAGGTACGCCAGCTTGTCCGCGGCCCGGACGGTGATGTCCTCCTTGAAGAGCAACTTCATCGCGTCCGCGATCGGCTGGATCAGGCCGAACGGGCCGTGCACGTTGGGCCCGCGCCGGATCTGCATCCTGGCCAGCACCTTGCGCTCGAACCAGATCGCCATCAGCACGCTGAGCAGCAGGAACACGATGATCCCCACCGCCTTGATCACCACGATCCACCAGGTGTCGTTGCTGAAGTCGGCGCCCACCACCTGCGTGGGGACGACCTGTGCGAAGGCGCCCATCACAGTCCCTCTCCTCGTGCAGGCAGCGCGGCGGGGGCGATGCTCACCACGTCGCCGGCGTCTGCCCGCAGCGTCGAACGCACCATGGAGCCCACCGAGTGCACGGGTACCCACACCACGCCGTCGGGCATCGGGGTGACCACGAGCGGCAACGTGATCTGGCCGGACGAGGTGCGCACGGTCAGGCCGTCACCGGTGGACAGCCCGAGTCCCGCCGCCGTCGTCTCCGAGAGCCTGGCCACCGGCCGTTGGGACGTCCCGGCGAGGAACCGCTCACCGTCCTGGCACCGTCCCGCGTCGAGCAGCAGGTGCCAGGTCGCCAGCACCGCCTGGCCGGCGCCCACCTCGGGCGGGTCGACCGCCGTGGCCCCGGGGGCCGACATGCGCCTGCCGTCCCACTCGTCGAGCTGGTCGAGCTCGGCGTGGACCTGCGCGATGGTGCCCAGTCCCAGCTCGACTCCCATGGCGTCCGCGAGCGCCGTCAGCACCCGGTGGTCGGTCATCGAGGTGGAGGTGAGCGCCTGGGGGAAGGGGCGTCGCCGTCCCTCCCAGTTCAGGTACGTCCCCGCGCGCTCCACCGGGGGCGCCACCGGTAGGACGACGTCGGCGACGGCGGTGATCGCGGAGGACCGCACCTCGAGCGAGACCAGGAAGACGCCGGCCAGGGCCGCGGCGGCTGCAGCCGGGTCGGGCAGGTCGACCGGGTCGACGCCGCCGACGAGCAGGGCACCCAGGGCACCGTCCGCCGCCGCGGCGACGATCTCCGCGGCGGACCTGCCGGGCTGGGTCGGCAGGGAGTCGACATCCCAGAGCGCCGCGAGGTCCACGCGGGCGGCCGGGTCGTCGACCGGCCTTCCCCCGGGGAGCAGCCGCGGCAGGGTTCCCATCTCGACGCCCGCGCGCTCACCGACCCGGCGCGGGATCCAGACCAGGCGGGCACCGGTGCGCTCGGCGAGGCGGAGCGCGGCGCTCAGCCCGCCCGGCACCGTGGCGAGGCGCTCGCCGACCACGATCACCGCACGCGCGTCGAGCGCGTCCGCCGCGTCACCGAGCGGTCCGTCGGCGCCGGGCACGACGGCGTCGAGCACCTCGGGCTCGGTGCCTGGGGCCGCCTGCAGCAGGGTCGCGCCCAGCCGCTCGATGCCCCGGCTGGCGAACGGTGCGACCGAGAGCACGCGGGTGTTGCCCGCGCTGACGCCCTTGCGGAGGCGCAGGAAGACGATGCCGCCCTCGTCCTCGGGCTCGAAGGCGACGAGCAGCACCGCCGGGGCGCTGTCCAGGTCCTCGAAGCACACCGCCGACGGAGCACCGGCCGCAGAGCCGCCCACGGCGCTGCCCACCACGTGGTGACCGAGGAACACCTCCTCCTCGGCCGAGTGCGGACGTGCCCGGTGGTCGACGTCGTTGGTCGCCAGGGCGACGCGCGCGAACTTGGCGTACGCGTAGGCGTCCTCGATCGTGAGCCGCCCACCCGGAAGGACGCCGACGCCGTTCGCGGCTCGTGCGGCGAGGAGACCCGCCGCGGCGCGGTCGAAGGCCTCGCCCCAGCTGGCCGGACGTAGCTGCGAAGCGCCGTCGTCGGTCGTCTCGCGGACCAGGGGCACGGTCAGGCGGTCGGGCATGCCCTGCCACGGGTAGGCGAACCGGTCCTTGTCGCTGATCCACTCCTCGTTGACCGCCGGGTCGTTGCCGGCGAGCCGGCGGAGCACCACGCCGCGCCGGTGGTCCACCCGGATCGCGGCACCGTTGCTGTCGTGCTCGGCCACTCCCGGGGTCGACACCAGGTCGAACGGGCGGGAGCGGAACCGGTAGGCCGCGCTGGTGAGCGCGCCAACCGGGCAGATCTGGATGGTGTTCCCGGAGAAGTACGAGGCGAAGGGGCGCCCCGAGGTGTCGACGGTCGCCTGACCGGCCGGGCCGGCCGGGTCCTGGGCGAGCATGCCGAGCGCGGCATCGATCGGGGTGCCGTCCGGCTGGACGCCCCGGTAGACCTTGGCCGGCTCGGCGTCGGCGAAGCCCAGAACGCCCTGGTCGAACACGCCGACCTGCTGGCCCGGCAGCCCGTGCACCGCGTGGCCCGGCGAACCTCCCCCGCGGCCCTGCATGTCGATGAACGGGTCACCGGCGATCTCCTCGGAGAACCGGGTGCACCGTTGGCAGAGCACGCACCGATCCCGGTCGAGCAGGATCTGGGTGGAGATGGCGAGGGGCTTGGGGAACGTGCGCTTGACGTCGTGGAAGCGGGACGTGGAGTACCCGTTGCTCATCGCCTGGTTCTGCAGCGGGCACTCGCCACCCTTGTCGCAGGTGGGGCAGTCGAGCGGGTGGTTGACGAGCAGGAACTCGATCATCCCGTGCTGGGCCTTGTCGGCGACGGCCGACGTGCGCTGGGTGGCGACCACCATGCCGGGGGTCGCCTCGAGCGTGCAGGAGGCCTGCGGCTTGGGCATCGGGCGGACGTTGCCCTCCCGGTCCGGGACGGCGACCTCGACCAGGCACTGCCTGCAGGCTCCCACTGGCGTGAGCAGCGGGTGCTCGCAGAACCGGGGGATCGCGATGCCGAGCTGCTCGGCGGCCCGGATCACGAGCGTCCCCTTGTCCACCGACACCTCGATGCCGTCGATGTTCAGGGTCACCTGGTCCGGCGGGGCGGCACCGGCCGCGCCGTCGGACGTCTGCGGGTTGGCGGTCATGCTCCCCCCGTCCCGGCCGGCATCCCGGACAGCTCGCGGCCCTCGCGACGTGCGCGCGGGGTGTAGTCGAACAGGGCGGAGGCGACGGGGTCGAACGGACAGCCGGCCCCGGTGATGTGGGCGGCGAACTCGTCGCGGAACAGCGCGATGCCCGAGGTGACCGTCGAGGTCGCGCCGTCACCCAGGGCGCAGAAGGCTCTGCCCAGGATGTTGTCGCACACGTCGAGCAGGGTGTCGAGGTCCTCCATCGTGCCCTGCCCGTGCTCGATCCTGGCCAGGATCTGCTTCATCCAGTAGGTGCCCTCCCGGCACGGCGTGCACTTGCCGCACGACTCGTGGGCGTAGAAGTCCGTCCACCGGGAGATCGCCCGGACCACGCAGGTGGTCTCGTCGAAGATCTGCAGGGCGCGGGTGCCGAGCATCGAGCCGGCCTCGGCGACCGCCTCGTAGTCCAGCGGCACGTCCAGGTGCGCGTCGGTGAGGAGCGGTGTCGAGGACCCACCGGGCGTCCAGAACTTCAGATGGTGCCCCTCGCGCACCCCGCCGGCCATGTCGAGCAGCTCACGGAGGGTGATCCCCAGGGGCGCCTCGTACTGGCCGGGGCGAGTGACGTGGCCGGAGAGCGAGAACAGGCCGAACCCCGTGGACTTGTCGGTGCCCATCGACCGGAACCAGTCGGCGCCACGCGCGACGATCGACGGGACCGAGGCGATGGTCTCGACGTTGTTGATCACCGTCGGGCGGGCGTACAGGCCGGCGACGGCGGGGAACGGCGGCTTGAGCCGCGGCTGCCCCCGACGCCCCTCGAGCGAGTCGAGCAGTGCCGTCTCCTCGCCGCAGATGTACGCCCCGGCGCCGGCGTGCACCACGATCTCCAGGTCGAAGCCCGAGCCGAGGATGTCGGTGCCCAGGTAGCCGGCCTCCCGCGCCTGGGCCACCGCCTCAAGCACCCTGCGGTAGACGTGCAGGATCTCCCCGCGCACGTAGATGAAGGCCTGATGGCAGCCGATCGCGAACGCCGTGATGATCGTGCCCTCCACCAGCAGGTGCGGGTCCGCCATCATCAACGGGGTGTCCTTGCAGGTGCCGGGCTCGGACTCGTCCGCATTCACCACGAGGTAACGGGGACCACCGTCGGACGGGGGCAGGAAGCCCCACTTCATGCCTGCCGGGAAGCCCGCACCGCCTCGTCCGCGCAGCCCGGAGTCCTTGATCGCGCTGATCAGGTCCGCCGGATCGGTCGCGAGGGCCGTGCGCAGCGCCGTGTAGCCGCCGTTGTCGGTGTAGGCGCGCAGGCTCCAGGACTCCTCGACGCCCCATCGGGCGCTGAGCACGGGCGTCAGGGTGGTGGCCATCACGCCTCCTCACTGGGTTCGCGACCGGTCTCGGTGTCGGCGGTCCCACCCTCGGGCGGCGCCGCCGGTGTGTCGACGCTCGACTGCTCGCCACCCGGCACCGGCTCCACCGGCTCCTCCTGGGCCCGGGTCGGCGGGGGCTCGGCGACGGGAAGCTCGGGGGCTTCCCACCCCTTGTCCTTCGCCAGTCGCAGACCCACCAGGGTGGGCTCGCCCGCGCCGATGCCCTCGCCGCCGCGGCCGTCGGGGAATCCGGCCAGCACCCGGGACATCTCCGTGAAGGAGGCCACGGAGTCTGCGCCCCGGGTCGGGACCACCTGATCGCCGGCCCGCAGCGTGTCCACGATCTCGGCGGCCGACTGCGGCGTCTGGTGATCGAAGAACTCCCAGTTGACCATCATCACCGGCGCGTAGTCGCACGCGGCGTTGCACTCGATGCGCTCGAGGGTGATCGCGCCGTCGTCGGTGGTCTCGTCGTGCCCGATGCCCAGGTGCTCGGAGAGCTCGTCGAATATGGCGTCGCCACCCATGATCGCGCAGAGGGTGTTGGTGCACACGCCCACGTTGTACGTACCGCACGGGTGGCGCTTGTACTGGGTGTAGAACGTGGCGACCCCGGAGACCTCCGCGGTGCTCAGGCCGAGGGTGCGCGCGCAGAAGGCGATGCCCTCACCGGTCACGTAGCCGTCCTCGGACTGCACGAGGTGCAGCAGGGGCAGCAGGCCTGACCTGGGGTCGGGGTAGCGGGCGGTGATCGCCGCCGCGTCGGCCTCGAGCCGGGCGAGCTTGTCACCCTCGTACGGTTCGATCATCAGCGATCCACCCCACCCAGCACCGGGTCGAGCCCCGCCACGGCGACGACGACATCGGCGAGCATGCCGCCCTCGCAGAGCAGCGAGACGGCCTGCAGGTTGTTGAAGGACGGGTCACGGAAGTGCGCGCGGTACGGCCGCGTGCCACCGTCCGACACGAGGTGGACCGCGAGCTCACCCCGGGGAGCCTCCACGCTCTGCCAGACCTGCCCCGCCGGCACCCGGAAGCCCTCGGTGACCAGCTTGAAGTGATGGATCAGGGCCTCCATCGAGGTGCCCATGATCTCGCGGATGTGGTCCAGGGAGTTGCCCATGCCGTCGGCGCCGATGGCCAGCTGGGCCGGCCAGGCGATCTTCTTGTCCGCGACCATCACCGGTCCGGGGCCCATCGACTGGAGGCGGTCCAGCGCCTGCTCCACGATGCGCAGCGACTGGTAGCACTCCTCCAGCCGCAGGACGACGCGCGAGTAGGAGTCCGCGTCGTTGGCCGTCGGCACGTCGAAGTCGTAGGTCTCGTAGCCGCAGTAGGGCGTGTGCTTGCGCACGTCGTACGGCAGGCCCGCGGCGCGGAGCACGGGGCCGGTGATCCCGAGCGCGATGCACCCGGTGAGGTTGAGGTGCCCGACGCCGATCAGCCGACCCTTGAAGATCGGGTTGCCGAGCATCAGGTCGCCGAGCTGGCCGAGGTAGTCCCGGACCAGGGGCAACGTCTCACGGACGGTGTCCAGGGCCCCGGGCGGGATGTCTTGGGCCACTCCCCCCGGCCGGATGAAGGCGTGGTTCATCCGCAGGCCGGTGATCAGCTCGAAGATCTTCAGGATCTCCTCCCGGCCGGTGAAGCCCACGGTCATGATCGTGGTGGCGCCCATCTCGTTGCCGCCGGTCGCCAGCCCCACGAGGTGGGAGGCGACCCGGTTGAGCTCCATCAGGAGCACCCGGATCACCGTGGCGCGCTCCGGGACGTCGTCGGTCACGCCGAGCAGGCGCTCGACGGCGAGGCAGTACCCCGCCTCCTGGAAGAACGGTGCCAGGTAGTCCATCCGGGTGCAGAACGTCACACCCTGGGTCCAGTTGCGGTACTCCATGTTCTTCTCGATGCCGGTGTGCAGGTACCCCACACCGGCCCGGGCCTCGGTGACCGTCTCGCCGTCGATCTCGAGCATCAGGCGCAGCACGCCGTGCGTCGAGGGGTGCTGCGGTCCCATGTTGACGACGATGCGCTCCTCGCCGAGGCGCGCTGCCTCCTCGGCGATCTGCGACCAGTCGCCACCGGTGGCCTCGAAGACGGGGGCGTCGTCCGGGTCGATGACCGGCGGGCTTGCGTGCGGGGTCGAGTCGGTCATCAGTTGTACGCCCTCCGCTCGTCCGGCGGCGGTATGTGCGCGCCCTTGTACTCGACCGGGATGCCACCCAGCGGGTAGTCCTTGCGCTGGGGGTGGCCTTCCCAGTCGTCGGGCATCTCGATCCGGGCCAGCGCCGGGTGCCCGTCGAAGATGATGCCGAAGAAGTCGTACGCCTCCCGCTCGTGCCAGTCGTGGCCGGGGTAGACCCCGACGGTGGACGGGATGTGCGGATCCGCGTCCGGTGCCGTCACCTCGAGCCGGAGACGACGGCCGTGGGTCACCGAGCAGAGCAGGTACACCGCGTGCAGCTCCCGACCGACGTCACCGGGGAAGTGCACCCCGGAGACCCCGAGCCCCAGCTCGAAGCGCAGGTCGGCGTCGTCGCGCAACGCCTGGCACACGGCGACCAGGTGGTCGCGCCGCACGGTCAGGGAGAGCTCCTCCCGGTCCACGACGACGCTCTCGACGGCGTCGTCGAACGCGAGGCCGGCCTCGCCGAGCACCTCGGCCAGGATGTCGACGACCTCGTCGAACCAGCCGCCGTAGGGACGCTCGCTCGGACCTGGCATGGCGATCGTGCGCACCAGGCCGCCGTACCCGGAGGTGTCGCCGGTGCCCGTGGTCCCGAACATCCCGTGGCGGACGTCCACGACCTCCAGAGGGGAGCGTCGTCCGGGTGTCGTGGCGGGCAGGTTCTG
>Ga0209347_1001279_pt1 | contig 43125 bp, 33 predicted proteins | sample AutmiccommuBRH23_FD_187382 | JGI IMG/M metagenome (GOLD analysis project Ga0209347, IMG submission 187382) | Deep subsurface microbial communities from Mt. Terri, Switzerland - Autotrophic microbial communities BRH/23 (SPAdes) (version 2) | ecosystem: Environmental > Aquatic > Deep subsurface >... | reverse complement strand
TCCGTTGATCAACTTGATTCTATTAATTATACTATAATGATGTGAACTTTAACCCGGAATTATTCATATATCTACCTTAATGACATCGAGCTCAGTGACCTTTGCCTGTATGCCCAGCAGCCCCGTAAGGCTTGGCTGTGTCCTTCCATCGTCGCCGGATACCAGTTCCTTGACATACAGTCCGCCTTCACAGTTCACCTGCATGATGGCGTATTCGTCCGTATGTTCCGTAAGCAGCATATCATGCACTTTTCTTTTGCGGACCAGGTCGGCCCTTCTGTGGGATACGCGCTGCGGTGTCCTCTGCGCTATCTCAACTCCGACAAGATTGTCGATGGCAGATATAAGCATTTCCTTGGAGACTGGCTCTTTGAATGTAACTTTAAGGTTATAAACCTTATCCGCCTTTGATGATTTCAGCGCCTCTATAACGTCCTTCTGCACCATCTTCAGTCCCTGGACCTCCACCTTGCCCTTTGCAAAAGCATTGATCCGGTTTTCAAGCTCTGTCACGTCAAAGGAGCGTATCGGAGAGTTAAGGACCTCAACTACGAACGGTCTTCCGGTACCGCCCATAAGGGCATCGATATCTTCCCTTCCGGCACCATGGAATGTTGTATCGGTGGCACCTGTGACTTTTATAATTTCTTCCTTGATCAGTTCATCTACAGACTCCGGGTACTGCTTGCCGGTGAAAGAACATGTCTCGCATCCCCTTCCTCCGCAGGTCCTGCAGGGCCACCTGGTCTGCGGGATGCCTCTTACAAGTTTCCGGTATCTTCCCTCCATGTAGATGGAACGCACATGCAACCTGACAGTGTCTTCCGCAAGGTCAAGCGTTACAAGCACATCCGGCCTGTCGAATTCTACCTCTTTGCCAGTACGTGCGGCTATGAGTTTTCCTACTTCCCTGTTCAGTTCGGTCTTTAGCTGTTCTGCATAGGTTATCCCGCACTCGCTCCATAGTATCTCTTCATTTTCACCCAGCAGCCCGCTGACCTTTGTTCCGACAAGGAATGTGGAATACTCGATATCCCCAATAGCTTTGACAGCTCTGTCTGCCCAGATGTCCAGGCTGTCATAGAGTCCCAGGCAAACCCAGCAGTTGCTGCCCTCTTCTTTGATCCCGAGTGTCTTTCTTGCGAAAGGACTGCTTGGGGCAAGCTGCCTGAGAATTGTGTCATCAGCCGATGCCTTATACAGCATATCTCCTTCCATGGCAAGGGCAAGCTTTACAGCTCTTCCTCTCTCGACATTTGTAAGTCCTGTAGACAATTTCGCGAATTGCCTGCCCATACAGTTGTCACAGATGGGTCCTTCATTGATAATTCTCTTCGCCGTTTCAAGTATGCTCATCCGATCACTCTCATAATTTAGTATATGGTGGTCCTTGCGACTATCCGCTTATGTCTCAGATTGTGCTTCTGTCTGTTTCAGCCCGATCCTGTCCAGCTCGTTGAGGATAATAATTATACAATGGTCTGAATGGAGTGACAGAGGTCCTATGGACAGGGTTCCGGCAGACACTGCTTTGATCGCTCCTTCTTCCTCTTCCGTGACCCCCATATGGTCGCCCAGTATAAATACAGCATCATCCGAAAGAGTGCTGGTGTTCCTCATGTCTTCTCCGTCCTCATGTAAATAGTATATGCGCCTGTTATTCTCCGTGAACTCTTCCAGGAGTTTCGCAAGCCCTCCTCTGCGTATCCATACGCCGGGAGTGGACTGTGACTCAAAAGGTGTGGCATCTTTTTCGAGTGCCTTCTTTATCAGGGATCCGCTGCTTCTTTCATCAGGGCTGAGATACCTGAGCTGTTCTCCGTTGAAGCGTATGATCTTACCGGGGTCGGGTTCTCCAAGCAGCACCAGATGTACGTTAATATCCCTTCTCATCCCGTGAGAGAGGAAAAGTGCTGTGTTGATGCACCTGCAGAGTATGTCCATCCGGCCCGCCGAACCCGGCAGGTCGTTCAGTGAGAAATCACCGGTAGTTAGTGCCTTGTGGCCTATTATCACAAAATCTTTCATATATCTCTCCTCCGGGTTTTCATGTGCAGGATCAGTTCTTACCTTCCTTCAGCACTATTTTTGCAAGGGCTGCAGCGATCTGCCTGTAGTCACTGCCTTCTGTGACCAGTTTTCCTACCCATTCATCATATTTACTCAGGTTTCCTGTGCGAATGCTCGTCTTCACTTTCTCAGCCACCTGTGCTTCTCTGGCATTCTCCGCATCCTTTATTGTGGGAATGTCCTTTTTGGTTATCTCAGTCTTGGTGTATCTCTGGATAGCTGTCAGCTTGCCTATCTCGTTCTTTGTGACAAACGAGTATGCAAGTCCCGGTCTTCCGGCCCTTGCTGTCCTGCCTATCCTGTGGACGTAGGTCTCTATTTCCTGGGGCATATCGTAATTGAACACAACTTCGATGTTCTCGATGTCAAGTCCCCTCGCCGCCACGTCCGTGGCAATGAGTATGCCAATGTCCTCATCCCGCAGTTTCTCAACGGTCCTCTCACGTACATTCTGCCTGATGTCCCCGTGCAGGACATCTGCCGTATGGCCGTGGGACCTGAGCTTCACAAGCACTTTATCCACATCTTTCTTGGTATTGCAGAAAACAAGCGCCGACCTTATATTCTCTATATCGATCAGCCGGTGAAGCACTTCGACCTTAGAGCTTTCCTTAAGCTCAAAATAATATTGTTCCACTCCGGGCACTGTCATCTCCTTTTTGGACACCTTTATGTGCTCGGGCTCACGCATGTACTCGTCTGTCAGTTTCAGTATGGTCTTGGGCATGGTTGCGGAAAAGAGCAGTGTCTGCCTGTCCCCTGATGTGAGTTCGAGTATCTTCCCAATATCCTCCCTGAACCCCATGTTCAGCATCTCGTCCGCCTCGTCAAGGACCATTATCCTGATGTTGTCCATATTGAGAGCTCCGCGTTCGATGTGGTCCATTATCCTTCCCGGCGTCCCGACAACTATCTGTGCGCCGCTCTCAAGTTCCTGTGTCTGCTGACCCATGGCCCTTCCTCCGTAAACGGCTGTTATGCTCAGCCCCTCTGTCAGCAGGGCTATCCTCTTAAGCTCATCCGCTATCTGGACCGCCAGCTCTCTTGTAGGGCAGAGCACCATAGCCTGCAGGGCCTTCTTGTCCCTATCGACGAGCTCCACCAAAGGTATCCCGAATGCTGCAGTCTTCCCGGTACCTGTCCTTGCCTGCCCGATGATGTCCTTTCCCTGCATTATCAGGGGGATTGCCTGCATCTGTATCTCAGTAGGCTCGATATAGCCCATCGCTTTAATGCTTTTTAGTACACCTTTAGAGAGGTTGAGATCTTTGAATGTTATTGATTCTGAATCCATGATTGTCACTCCTTATTACAATATTATACTACAATGGCCTGGATGTCCTTATGAGCGGCCGGCTCTCAGGGGTCGGATATGAGTGCGCGATTACTGGCTATGCTGTTTGCGGTCCTGGCAACTTCTGTGGCGCTCCTGCCTAAGATCCTGATCATCGGCTCCTTTCCCAAGGCACCTCTGTCAAAGATGATATCGGGCACATCTCCAAATATCCGGATCGCATTAGAAGTGCCCCATTCCCCTTTATGCGTTATGGAGGCATTCTCCGGCTCTTCCGTGCGGTCAAAGGAGGTAATCCTTAATCCAATTTCTTTGCAGACCCTGATCGCAGCTTCTGAGTACTTCACATTCATCGCAGCCCTGATATTTGAGTCCTGTTCAAGTGCTGCAAGTACTATGCGGGCAACGTGGCCGCTTACTCCAAAACCGACTTCTCCTACAGCTTTTGGAGATCCCCCGAACCTGACTATCCTCCCGGCAACTGCTGCTATGTCTTCCGTTCCCTTTGCATCCGGCAGTGCCATGGCTATGTTGCAGCCTACTTCAGGTATCATCTCTGCAAAGTGGCCGGAGGTGGAAATGATCCTGACAGCTTCCTTTACATCTTCCGTAACTTCATATGCAGCCGCATCCCTGAGAATTCCTGCAAGGGGATTTACCGGGCCGGCACCTTTGCCGACCGTCTTGCTGCCTTTGATGGCCGTGACCACAAATTCCTTAGCTTTGCCGGCGGCTTCAACTACTGTCATTCCCTGTGCCAGGCAGCATGTAAGAGCCGCAGCGTAAGTACATCCTGAGCCGTGTGTGCCACCCTTGACGAATTCCCCCGGGATGACTGTGAACCTGTTCTTCCCGGCTTCATAAATGACATCAGATGCGTCCAGATGCCCTCCTGTAATGATAACGACCCTGACGCCTGTCTCGGCAATGATCCTTGCTGCCTGCTTTGCTTCTTCCACGGTTGTTATGGCCTTGCCGGAAAGAGCCACAGCTTCATTGATATTCGGGGTCACTACCTGGCTTATGGGCAGAAGTTCTTCTTTGAGTGTCGTGACCGCATCTTTCCTGAGCAGATCACCTCCGGCTTCAGCTGCCATTACCGGGTCTACTACAAGCCGGATGTCATGTTTGCGGACCATTCCGGCAACGGCTGAAATAATCGCGGAAGATGCCAGCATCCCGGATTTAGCCCATTCGATCTGCATGTCAGCGCATACAGCGTCCACCTGGCTCACAACCACTTCAGGGGGCAGGTCATAAGAACTCAGGACACCAGTAGTGTTCTGTGAGGTCACCGATGTAATGGCGCATGTTCCATGCAGCCCAAGGGAAGCGATCGTCTTGATATCGGCCTCTATTCCTGCCCCTCCCCCGGAATCCGATCCTGCGATGGTCATTACAACAGTTGCCTTTTTCATTGGTATGTTCTCCTTATATAGGTTGTATTACATTTACTTGTGTGCGGAGGACTTAAAGTCTTGTGATTTAAATAGTAGTTGGTCATCTACAGTGACCGGATGGTACTATTTGGTTACTGAATTGTTCTCCTTACGATACATTTATATAATCCGTTTGCGACAATGGAGCATCACAAGACGTATATATGTACGTAAACAAATTTAGATATCTGGTATACTACCAATTATCGGGATTTATTTAATGAGGCAACTAATATGGGAAACAGACCTCTTGATATATTGAACAATGCATTGAACACACCTGTGATCGTGAGATTGAAAGGTGCTAGGGAATTCAGAGGAAAACTTCAGGGTTACGATGTTCACATGAACCTTGTACTTGATGAAGCTGAAGAACTGAAAGAAGGAGATATCGTAAGAAAGCTGGGCAGTGTTGTTATCAGAGGCGATAATATCGTATACGTGTCTCCCTGAAAACGAACGTAACCTATATCAACTACTAATGGTATCAGGGTAATCCAGACGATAAACTCTCATTTCCAATTTCAAATAAAAGGTGATTATAAATGTCAAAAGGTACTCCCTCAATGGGTAAAAGGCAAAAGCGCACACATGTTGTATGCAGGCGCTGCGGCAGTGTTTCACTCAACATCCATACAAAACAATGTACATGCTGTGGTTTCGGCAAGACATCTCGCATGAGAAGTTACCAGTGGCAGGCAAAGTGCAAATACTGAACCGTTCTATTCTTTCTACACGCCGGAGATAAAAATGCGTGAAGAATGCGGTGTTGTGGGTGTGGTGAAACACGGAACCGAATCACACCCGGTACCCGCTTCGCTTCAGATATATTATGCTCTTTATGCGCTGCAGCATCGCGGACAGGAATCCTCCGGCATAGCTGTTCACAATGGTAAGGATCCCGTCTCTATCAAGGGCATGGGACTTGTTCCGGATGTTTTTAATAAGAATGCTCTTCTTGAAATGAAAGGTAAAGTAGGCATAGGACATGTGCGCTATTCAACCTGCGGCGACTCTATGATAGAGAACTGCCAGCCATTCATAGTAAAATACAAGAGCGGTAGTGTTGCTATAGCTCATAATGGTAACCTTGTCAATGGCACTGATCTTCGCAGGAAGCTGGAATCTGAAGGGCACCTTTTTGTAGCAAGCTCGGACACTGAGGTCATAGCACACCTTCTTGTTAAAGAGCTTTTAAAATATAATGTAATCGAAGCTATTGAGAATGTAATGAAGCAACTTAGCGGCTCTTACTCTCTCGCTATTATGATCGACGATCTGCTCATGGCTGTAAGGGACCCCTATGGTTTCAAGCCTCTGTGTATCGGGACGATAGATTCGGGGTACGTGGTCGCATCGGAAAGTGTAGCCATTGACACACTGAACGGGAAGCTCATAAGGGATGTCGGTCCCGGCGAGCTGGTCATTTTCCGCGGCGGTGAGATCGAGTCCCACCAGCTTTACCGTGAAACCAATTCGGCACATTGTGTTTTTGAATATGTCTATTTTGCCCGTCCGGATTCTATAATAGACGGGAAACTGGTCTATAAGGTCAGGGAGCGCATCGGTGAGCGGCTGGCCAGGGAGCATCCAGTTGAAGCAGACATGGTTTCTCCCGTACCGGACTCCGGTATCACTTCAGCGATCGGTTATTCCCGTGAGTCCGATATCATCTATGAAGAGAGTCTCATGAAGAACCGCTACATAGGGAGGACTTTTATCCTGCCGGGCCAGGCGATGAGGGAGACTGCCGTGCGGCTCAAGATGAACACTATCGCAGAGAACATCCGGGGCAGAAGGATAGTTCTTGTAGATGACAGCATTGTGAGAGGCACAACCTCCAGGCGTATAATCGATATGATAAAGAATGCAGGCGCTAAGGAAGTACATGCGCGCATAGGCAGCCCCCCTATAGTCGCTCCCTGTTACCTTGGCATAGATATGGCCTCAAGGGATGAACTGATAGCCGCCCACAAAACCATAAAAGGTGTGGAAGCTGTCATTAATGCAGATTCACTTGGATACCTCAGCATTGACGGCCTGGTGGAATCCATAGGAATTGACAGGGATCATCTCTGTCTTGGCTGCCTGACCGGTGCCTATCCTGTCGATATTCCCGGAGAGAGCATATGCCAGCGAAGGCAGCTAAAGCTTCACGACTTTCATTAAGTTCCAGTGAAGCTCATACCTTTTGACTTTTCTATTCATCGATAGTTTGCCAGGCAGAAGCAGATGATATTCCATTGTGTGAGCCACATATCCGGAATAAGGTCGTGGCTCTCTTCAATCGACTGTTCTCAGCTCTCTATGCAGAGCATCCAGCTGCTTTCAGGTAAGCGCTTTGGTCAGCACCTTAAATAGAGTGCAAGATCACACTGACTCTCTCAGGTAGTACAAAAAGGATTCAAAAGTAATATGGGGCCGGGATCGAGAATCGAACTCGAATCGTAGCCTCCACAGGGCCACAGGATAACCGCTACCCTACCCCGGCACGCGTAGGTCTTTTGTTTGGAAGCACCCTATAGATGTCCGTTTCTTACATAAAGTTTTCCTTCGGAAAGGTCGTTCATGCGGCACGAATGTCAGTATCGTCAGTGAAGTATAAGTTGTCTTCTCAGCGGCAGATCCGGGATGTAGTCCATATCGTCCTCATTCAGGGATGGTTGCGGCTCTGCATTATGCTCGTACTTTTTAAACTTCACCCAGAACACGCTGCCCTGCCCCATGGGATTGTCCTCAACGCCAACCTCTCCGTCCATTATCTCGACTATTCTCTTAACTATTGCAAGCCCGAGCCCGGTGCCTTTTACACCTTTTTTATGCACGCGCTTGAAGCGGTCAAATACCTGCGCCTTAAGATCATCAGGTATGCCTTCTCCCTGATCGGTTATCTTTACCTTCCACTGGCAATCGGAATCAATGACCTCTACAATGATACTGGTGCCTTCAGGACTGTACTTTATAGAATTGGAAATGAAGTTAGCGAATATCTCTTCTGCTATAGGGTTTATGAATGAATGATAAGTCCCTTCAGTTCGGATCTCGAGCGCCATCTGCCTTTCAGCGAGCTTCTGGTCAAACTGTCCGGCAACATTTCTCAGAATGGCTCCGATATCCATTATCTCTAGCTGTATATCTGTAACGGATTCAAGTTTTGCGAATTTGGCCGCTGTCTCTATCATTTCAATGAGCTTATCATTGTTGCGCCTTACTCCGTCCATAAGGAATCTCTGCTTATCGGTAGCCTCTGTTTCGAGAAGCAGGTCGGAGTATCCTTTGACGTTACCTGCCGGATTCAGCAGGTCATGTCTCATGATATCTGTAAACAGGTCCTTTAGTTCGTTGGACTTACGCAGCTCCTCTTCGACTTGTTTCCTCCCGGTGATATCCATGGTTGTGCCTGCAAGTCTTAACGGCCCCTGAGAACTGTCATGTTCCACCAGTTTCCCCCTGGCAAGGATCCATCGCCATGACAGGTTCCTGTCCTGCATCCTGAACTCGGATTCAAAGGACGGTATCTCATCCATGAGATGAAGTTCGATGTTATCCATCATCCCGGGCAGGTCTTCCGGATGGATGAGATTCTTCCACGATTCAAAGTTTGGCTTTATATCTGCCGGCTCATATCCCAGCATCTCAGCCCACCTGTCATTGTAAATGAGCTCATTGGTCTTGATATTCCAGTCCCACATGCCAAGGTCTGCACCCCTTAAGGCAAGTTCCACTCTTTCCTGTGTTCTGCGGAGTATCTCTTCGACCTCCTTACGTTTTGTGACATCGCGTACTATGGCCAATGCATAGCTGTTATTTTCGTGGGTAGTGAAAGTGACATTCATTTCAACAGGGGCGATGCTGTTGTCCTTTCTCAGAATATTCCTGTCAATATCAAGAAAACGGTTCCCGCATATATCCCGGATGTCCTGCTCCCAGAAGCGGCCGCAGAATATGCGCTCAATGTGATCTTTTCCCATACCCAGGAATTCATCTCGTGAATAGCCAAGCTCATTACAGGCTGTTTCATTGACGTCTATGATAACCTCCCGACGCGGGTCTATGACAAATATAAAGTCATTGGACTCATTTATCAGGTTCTTAAAAAGACTGAGATTCGCAAGGAATGATTTGTGCTGTATGGCCATCCCTGTGAGCTCTGAGAGGATCCTGAGTGCTGGTATCTGTCCCCTGTAGCCCTTACTGTGGAAACCGGGATTTTCGATCGATATAAAACCTGCAACCTTCCCGTCCACTTCCGTCGGGACTATGACCATGCAGTCCACGCCTCTTGTAAGCATTACCTCCTTTTCCCGGGATGCGACTTTTGGCAATGATGCTCTTTCCAGCAGCAGGGGATATGCATTGTTCCTTATTTGCTCCATCAGCCATGGAAAATTGGACTCGCTGAGATTCTCACATACGGTTTTCCTTTCATTTATACCTGCAGCACTCCATTTGTGGCTGATGTGGAACATATTCTCATCCATGCCCAGCATAACCAGGTAGTTGCAGTCGGAATTACATAACCTGCCCGTTCTTTCCAGGGTTTCGCCGATAGCCCTGTCAACATCCTTGGGGGCCACGAACAGCGAGATGAGGGAACTGAGATTATCCTCTATGGCGGAGTTCTTTTCCAGCAAGTCTTCCACTATTTTTTTCTCATCATTGAGGTCATTGATCTTATGCTCAAGTTCCCTGTTCATCCTGTCTATGCGTGTGCTTACATAGATGATGGCTGTAAATGTTGTAACTATCAGCACGGAGCTGAAGATCACTACTGTCCTCCCTTCACTTATCAGGAACGGCGACAGCATGATAAGTCCCAGGACGCACACTATCAACAGAAACACGCTATCCACAAGATTTGGTATTTTCATGCCATGTCGCCCCATAGGACTCATTTAAAAGGGAATTATGTTCATATACATATTATCTATTAGTATATTTATTATATGGTAATATATGCTTGCATCATTGGGACGGCAGAACTATTAAGATTTAAACTCTTTGCAGATGCAAAAAATTATAATGAGTTGCATGTCATTAACCTGTCAAGCAGTCAGCACTCACCATTATTTTATGGAATTGTATTTTTTTGTTTAAGTGAGGGTGTATGGGAGGTTCTGATCTCTTCCTAAGGGAAGGATGTTAACAAAACAATGCACTGGTCAGGTCTCTGTTAACGGTATCGAGCCCTTTAAGTAGTACCTGAATAGTTCATTTCCCCATCCAAGTGCAGCCGGATCATTGCACATAATATATTGGCCATCGATCTCACCATTGTTTTTTATTATGCGCAGGAGATTATAGTGGTCATTAACCAGAAGTGCTAGAAAGTCCAGTCTTTTGGGGTGAACATAAATATTGAATGATTTACCCCGGGTCATTTCTTCTAAAAAATTATAGTAGTTTTTTTGTAGATGGTCAAGCAGATCTTTGGAGAATATGGCATTTACATTTACATTTCTATTAGCCATTTCAGAGAATAGTGCAGGGTAATCCGGGTGAAAATATGCAGCAATCATATTAACAGAGTTCGAAATATAGCACGAACTAGTTATTTTATTATTCAATTCATACATTTCCCTCGTAGGAGGTTTTATTACTTCACAGTTCCGAAGCTCATTCATTCTCTTCAATAGATAAGGTGGAATAAAATCAAGGTTACGGGTTCCCCAGTAATCAATGTCTGCATCGAATGTTTCGACAGTTTCTAAAAGAGGGAGCATTTCATCAACTACCAGTTTTCCGATAGTGGTCAGTTCAGAAGTATCCCTTTGATGGGAAACAAGGTGGTGCTCTTCAAGTATCCTTATCTGAGGAAGTAGTGCCTGTCTGGTAGTACCAAGGGACTTCAGGAGATATTCCATTTCCTTTGCTCCATCCTGTAGCAGCAGGAGGACTCCCTTTCTCTTCTCTGACATGAACATAACATCAAGCAAGGATTTCTTCATTGATCTCACAACCTCTATGCAACTATATTTTCAAATACACCCCTCTAAAGCACCAGAATGCGTTATTTGTATTTATAACCAATTAAATCTATTTTTAATTAATCTGAGCTTACAATTATACCATAAATGGAAAATGCAGCCACATCGACCGGCCTGGGTGCACGATTATTTACCTGGTTCTGCAGATCCGATATGTCACAATAGAAGAGAATGTTTATTAGTTTGCACTTATAGGAAGTCCATTGTACTGAAATTGAGTGCGCAATGCGGTACACATCCTAAGAGCTCTGATACGATAAATTTATAGTTCTATAACGGGTTTAAGGGTTAATTTTAACTATTTAGTGAATTCAAATTACATATAAATAACAACAAAGAGCTGATATTCATCGCAAGGACTTCCCAGAAAACCAACCTCGCCGTAAACAGGGATATAGCAGCGGATTCCGTGGAAAACACAGCGGAATATCTGGTGCTTGAGCCTGCCGGATATCCTATGACCAGTATCCTGGAAGAGTATCCGGAGATAGAGGACTCCGGGGTCTTTGAACATTATGCGCGGGATCAATGGAAAGGTATTATCGCCATCAAAGGCGATTATCTTTTTGATAAGCGCATGTATCCTGATTTTGCATACAAGGTCAAGGAGGTTGAACCTCCGGGATCTGTCATTGGTCCCAATACCAGTATCATAGTGCGGGATTCCATGGATAGTGCTGTCCCGAAGATCGAATTTCGGAGCAAGGTCAGTTTTGACGATGTCATCGGACAGCTTAGCGCGCGCCAGAAGTGCAGGCTCATCGAGCGCTTTCTCGAGGAACCGGAAAAGTTTGGAAAATGGGCACCCAGGAACATACTTTTCTATGGCCCTTCAGGAACCGGTAAGACCATGTTCGCCAAGGCCATTGCAAACAAAGCGCAGGTTCCCATAATCCCTGTGAAGGCAACCGAGCTAATAGGGGAGTTCGTAGGCGAAGGGGCCCGCCAGATACACCAGCTCTACGAGCGGGCGCAGGAAATGGCGCCATGCATTATCTTCATCGATGAACTGGATGCCATTGCTCTTGACCGGAGGCATCAGGAACTGCGTGGAGATGTGGCTGAGATAGTCAACGCCTTGCTTACTGAGATGGACGGCATTGTGGAGCGCCCGGGCATATGTACCATCGGGGCCACTAACAGGACAGATACGCTTGATCCGGCCGTGCGTAGCAGGTTTGAGGAAGAGATAGAGTTCGTGCTGCCTAATGAGCAGGAGCGGTACCAGATAATGGAGTCCAACATAAAGACCTTCCCGCTTGAAGTTGTTGATGTCGACCTGAAGCCCCTTGCTAAAATGACAGAAGGTCTCTCGGGACGCGATCTCGTAGAAAAAGTTCTCAAGACGGCTCTTCACAGGGCTATTACGGATGACCGGGAAAATGTCACCCAGGAGGATTTCGAGACTTCAGTGAAGAAGATCAAGAAATCCGGCGAGACCCTTAACCCTGAAAAGATGTACATTTAGGGTCACCTTTTTAAATTTACCTTCTATATCGTGGTTCTATGACAGAGATAAATGAGTCCGACAGGTTTGAATGTGTGATCGTTAACGTCTTTGACCGGATCACATGGAAAGGAGTGGTTGTAGAAGAAGTAAGGTCCGGAGGGCGTGTTTATTTCGGCAGGACGCAGTCCGAAGGCTTTGATTATCAGCCCGGGGATACTTTATATATCGGTGTCAAGCCCCTCGTTTATCCGGTCGATGACCGTACCATGGAAGTCATTCTATATGACGCCGATGACAATAAGCTGGACTGGACATATCTCTGATCCGTCTTACTTTTTTAGCCCGGAGCAAGCCTTGCGGGTTAGCTGTCTGCATGTTCCCGGAACATTACTTCAGTTTCCATAAGGTCTTTGGCGACCGTCACATTTTCAAAGACCTGCTTTGCTTCTTTGAGCAGGGGTTCTGCATCGTCCGAGTACCTGGAACTGATATGTGTCAGTATAAGCCTGGATACATTTGCTTCTTTTGCGATGTGTGCCGCTTCCTCCGCAGTGGAGTGCATGGATTCCTGCGCCCATTCCTGCTGGTCATTTGCAAGCGTGGCATCATGGATCAACAGGTCCGCATTACGGCTTGCGTCCAGTATACCTTTGCATGGTCTTGTATCTCCGCTATATACTATCTTCCTGCCAGGCCTCGGCTTTCCGACAACTTCCTCAGGCATGATCGTCCTGCCGTTGATCTCCACGGGCTCGCCGTTATGCAGTTTTGAGAAGAGGGGTCCGGGCGGGACTCCAAGCTCAATGGCTTTCTCCCGGTCAAATCTTCCCGTACGCTCATCCTCAATGAGTGCATATCCGATGCAGGGCACACTGTGTTCTGTCTTTATGGCCTGGATGGAGTAACCATCCCTTTTGACAATGTCTCCTGCCTCCAGGTCTATTGCATCTATCTCGAATCGGAGTTTGTAATATCCGAGGGCGCTGAGTATCCTTACGAACTCATGTACGTGGTGCGGCCCGTATATCTTGAGCACCTCTGTTCTCCCGTGGAAGGACATGGTCTGTATCAGTCCCGGTATGCCAAGTATATGGTCTGCATGGAAGTGAGTAATGAATATGGATGTCAGTGCTTTCATGCCTGTCTTTGCCCGCATCATCTGCTGCTGTGCTCCTTCTCCGCAGTCAAACAGCATGAGCTCACCTTCACGATTGACCATAATGGCTGCAGGGTTGCGTTCAGGTGTGGGCAGGGAGCCACCGGTGCCAAGGAAAGTTACTCGAAGCATATACCTTTATTAAGCGCTATGGTTATTTATGAATTGCTTATTTTAGTAATCTTAGATGCTATTCTTTGCGTATGTTCTCCTGCCCATTCGAAAAGTTCATATAGAATCTTATTATTAATGATACTTCCATAAGTCATATTTTGATTATACAATCATAATCAATTTCTCATACACTTATCAGAGGATATATCATGAAATGGCAAGGCAGATCCAGAAGAAGTTATACAGGTGCCAAGATAAAGGCATTCCGCAGCAAGAGAAAGTTCGAACTAGGGCGCGAATCCGCTGATACCCGCATAGCTGATGTCAAGAGAAAGAATGTCTCAACTACAGGCGGTAACAGGAAAGTAAGGCTTCTGCAGTGTAACATTGTCAATGTTACCAATGCACAGGGCAAGGCACAGAAGACAACCATTGATACTGTGGTAGGAAATACTGCAAACGAGCACTACGTCAGGCGTAATATACTAACAAAAGGCTCTGTCATCAAGACTGCTCTTGGTAATGCAAAAATAACAAGCCGTCCCGGACAGGATGGAGTTGTCAACGCAGTACTGATCGAATAAATCTAAATCTTCTTAAAACCTTTTAAATTTTTCTTTCTGTTGCTATGGAGTTGCTCCGCATGGATGAATATACACGTCATATACTAGAATGCCTGGAAGAAGACGCGAGGATGACTCATGATCAGATAGCGGCCCTTACAGGTCTCCCTGCAGAAGAGGTTAGCAACAGAATAAAAGAAATGGAAGATAATGGTATCATACGCAAGTACAAGACAGTCGTTGACTGGGACCTTGCAGGTGATGAGAATGTGTATGCCATTATCGAGCTTAAGGTCAGCCTGGAGCGCAGGCTTGGTTATCAGGCACTTGTGGAACGCCTGTATAAGTTCCCGGAAGTGCGCTCCGTGAGGTTGCTTTCAGGGCAGTATGACCTGTCTCTCACGGTGGGCGGACAGTCTATGAAAGAAGTCGCTTTCTTTGTTGCAGAGAAGATATCCACTCTTGACCAGGTGCAGCACACAACAACCCATTTCGTGCTCAAGACCTATAAGGAAGATGGAATAATTCTCTATGAAGAGGACCGTGTTGCACGTTTGCCTGTAACGCCCTGAACTTATTCGTATAATATCATCTTCAGGAAATGATGCCAATGAGAAAAACATGCCGTCCTTCCAGGTTTGTTGCGGATGTAATGAAAAGGGTTCCTCCGTCTGGTATACGTCGCTATTTTGACCTCGCATCAGAAGTAGATGATGTTATCTCTCTGGGCGTAGGTGAGCCCGATTTCGTAACTCCCTGGCACATAAGGGAAGCATGCATCCATTCTCTTGAGTGCGGGGAAACTTCTTACACTTCCAATTATGGCCTGATAGAGCTGCGCGAAGAGATATCCAGGTTCTTTTCTAATAAATTCAGTACTTGCTACGATCCGAATTCGGAGATACTTGTAACCTCGGGTGTAAGCGAGGCACTGGACCTTGCCATACGCGCAATTACAAATCCGGGTGACGAGATAATAGTTCCTCAGCCATCCTATGTTGCATATATACCTTCTGTAATGTTCGCAGGGGGAGTGGCTGTTCCGGTGGACACCTGCCTGGAGAATGAATTCAAATTGAATGCAGAAGACCTTGAAGCTGTCATTACGGATAAGACAAAGGCTCTGATCCTCAACTATCCGAATAATCCCACAGGTGCAACAATGGGTAAAAAGGATATGGAAGCCATTGCCGACGTAGCTGCGGAGCATGACATAATGGTGATCTCCGACGAGGTCTATGACTGTCTCACATATCATGGGAAGCACACATGCTTTGCTTCACTTGACGGCATGCGTGACAGGACCATACTCCTGAACGGTTTCTCCAAAGCTTATGCAATGACAGGTTTCAGGATGGCCTATGCCCTGGCGCCTCGTGAGGTCATCTCTTCCATGATGCTGATACATCAGTATTCCATGTTGTGCGCTCCCATCATCGCCCAGATCGGAGCAATCGAAGCCCTGCGCAACGGCACCCATGAAATGGAAAAGATGGTGCGCGACTATGACCGCCGCCGCCACCTTATCGTAAGCGGTCTCAATAAGATCGGCCTCGATTGCTTCGAGCCCCGCGGTGCATTCTATGCTTTCCCGTCCGTGGAGCACACCGGACTGACCTCGGAAGAGTTCGCTGAAAAGCTTCTCTTTGAGCAGAAAGTGGTCACGATCCCCGGCACTGTCTTCGGTAAGGCCGGAGACGGCTTCCTGCGCTGTTCCTATGCCACTTCCAGGGAAGAGATAGAGAAGGCTCTGGCAAGGATAGAGGCATTTGTGGACGGGCTGTGATCCTTAGTTCAATTAGATGCGATCTGATCAGCGTGCAAAACTTCTTATTTTTGCAACAATATATTTTTATATAAGGACACTCTCCTTAAAAAGAAGTGTATAAATGACGGTCTTATATATCTATATAATGCACATGTCTGTCCTGGAATAATTACAAAACCATTAAGTTCCTAATTATTTGAAGCGGTTTGGCTGAATGCAGATGGCTGATATACTACTACTCAACTGCGGTCCGGAGCATCCGGACGGAATCATTAGGATGCTTATTGATAATGATCATTCTGTATCTGTGCGGTCTCTGGCCAGCACAGATGCATCCGGAGCAATTGCCGCACAAGAGCCGGATATTATTATATGCTCCTGCGTAAACGGAACTTCAGATGTTGTACTGGGCCTTATCGAAGAGGTTCTGCATGAAAGCCCGGCTCCTGTGCTGTTTACCATTACGGGGTCGGACGAGCGTTTTTTTATGTGGCTTGGCACAATGGGGCTCACAGCTTACCTCAAAGAGCCATTCACGGGAAATGAACTATTTCATGCGATTACTCTGCTTATAAAGGCTCATCATCAGGAGCTTGCTTTAGGGGAGCATGAGGACAAATATAAGGGCACGGCCGATAAATGTGCCGGCATGTCCGGCTGGCATAATGACGCAGTTCCTGATATGATCCTGAAAAGTGTTAAAGAGGAATCACTGAAGGAGATCGAAAAGAGATTCCGCATGATCACCGAGAATATCGATGACGTTATCTGGACAATGGATAAGGAAGGCAATTTCCTTTACGTAAGTCCTTCACAAACAAAACTTACCGGATATTCGCCGGAAGAGGCAATGCAAAGATCCCTGAGGGATAAATTAACTTTCCACTCCTTTCAAAAGGTAAATGAAAGAATGAAGACGTTCCTTGCAAATATGCAGCAAGGCATCATATCCGATCATGTGAGCATGTTAGAGCTGGAGCAATACCGAAAAGACGGTTCTACCGTGTGGATCGATGTGACCATGTCTCCTATTTTTGACGATGCAGGAAACTTCCGGTTCTTTCTGGGAGTTTCACGCAACATTAACGAGCGTAAACAGTTCGAGGCTGAACTGCAGGAACAAAAGAACGTTCTTGAAACAATTTTCAATCATGCACCCGTTGCCATGCTACTGGTCAATGGGGAAGGCAGGATCGCAAATATCAACCACACAGGCGTTGAAGCGATCGGGAAGCAAAGAGAAGACATTCTGGGGTTACTCGGAGGTGCAGCCCTCTCCTGCGTGAACTCTTTTAAGGATAAGGGCTGTGGCGCAAGCGAGGAATGCACAGAATGTGTTATCAGGAACACGTTCACTGAATCCTTTAATACGGGCAGGGATTTTCACAAGGTGAATGGCACTCTCAATATTATCCTTGATGGCGAAATATCCACGCGCCATCTGCTGATATCCGCCGCCAGGGTTGGATTGAACGGTAATACCAATGTGATGCTAAGCCTGGATGATGTCACCGACAGCAAAAAAGCACAGATGGTTCTGGCGGAAAGTGAGGAACGCCTGGCGACCCTTTACGAGAACATGCCGGGCGGGACGCTCATAATCGGTCCCGATTATGTGATCGAGGATGTAAACTCCCGGACCTGTGAGCTCACAGGCTATAAGAAAGAAGAGCTTGTAGGGCAGCTTTGTGACATACTATGTCCGAAAGGCTCTCTTTCAAAGAAATGTCCTGTCTGGGAGGAAGGCATGGAGTGTTTCCAGGGAATGGACACCACTATTAAGTGCAAGGATGGCAGAAGAAACCCTATTCTGAAGAATGCCACAAAAATATCTATTGAAGGAAAGGTCTGCATTCTTGAGAACTTTCAGGACATCTCCAGGCAGAAAGATGCTGAAGAAGCCCTTATCCGTGCGAAAGTGACAGCTGAAATGGCAAGCAACACAAAAAGTGAGTTCCTGGCCAGTATGAGCCACGAGCTCAGGACTCCGCTGAATGCAGTCATCGGCTATTCGGATATGTTGCTGGAAGAATCTTTTGGAGAAATAAACCCTCATCAGAGGCGGTCCATTGGGCATATATTGGCCAGCGGGAAACACCTTCTGGAAATCATCAATGATATCCTGGATCTCTCAAAAGTAGAATCAGGCAAGATGGAATTATTCTATGAGGACTTTTCTGCCCGTGAAGTTTTCAGGAACGTGGGGAACATAGTCTCACTGCTCGCAAAGAAGAAGAACATCTCAATATCAGTTTCAGTCCATCCGGAATCCCTGTGCCTGAGTGCTGATAAAGTACGCATGAAACAGATATTATACAACCTTGTCAGTAATGCTATAAAATTTACTCCTGAAGGCGGGTATGTGCGTGTGGATGCATGTGAAAAAGATGGCATGCTGGTGTTCTCTGTGAGTGATAATGGCATTGGCATCTCGGAAGATGATCAGAAAAGACTGTTCACTCCATTTACCCAGATACATTCGGGTACATCCCGGAACTATGACGGGACCGGACTTGGACTTTCTCTTGTGAAGGTATTTGTGGATATGCATGGCGGCGATGTCAGCCTTGAGAGTGAAGCCGGACTAGGCACTACTTTTACTATCCGGATCCCCTTGGAACCGAAGATCAAAATGGATTAAGGGTGCAACACATCTTCGGAAATACATCCATTATGACCATGGACATCTTCTGGTATCTTCTCTTTTTCCCCTGTTCCATTTATTCTTAAAAGTAAGAGCCAATTATCTTTGATACTTCCGGCATGTCAACACTTACATTGATGAAAGCGAACTTTAGTTCAAAAAGTTATTAAGTAAACAGTTAGATACAGAATTATGGAAAGAAAGTATCTTATTATTCCTCCGATATAGTGGAGCGATTTGATTCAAGTTACTATCTGTAAATAACACTCTGCTCTGATTAGGTCCCGGGGTGGCCTTAAGGCAGCGGGTGGCTCCTTTACTGGAGAGTAAGAACTGTTTTGATGAGGTTGGGATGAGATGATGCAAATATTAACTATAGACAATTCCGGCGAGTGGGATGATTTCGTTGATAACAGTCCGTATGGAACTTTTTTTCATAAGTGGGATTTTTTGAAAACGATCGAGAAGCATACGGGCCACACATTGCTTCCATACGGTGCGTACCAGAAGGACAGACTGGTGTGCATATTTCCGGCTTTCCTGAAGAACAATTATGGATTAAGAGTTGTACTTTCTCCTCCTCCGAGCACAGGAGTGCCTTATATGGGTTTTGTGATGGGCTCGGATTATGACGGTCTTACACAAAGTGGTAAAGAAGTCCTTCTGAAGGAAACCACCACGGGGATTATAGGGAAGCTTGAGGAGTTCTCGCCGATCTATATATCAGCTCAGCTGATCCCTGCTTTTAATGATGTCCGGGAATTCAAATGGAAAGGTTATTCAATAGAGCCGCTGTTCACATATTCTCTTCCTACTGACTCTTCACTGGATGAAATATTTAAGGGATTCAGCCGCTCGACAAAACATATAATAAAAGGGATAAAAAGTAATAAATATGACATAAAGATGATAGAAAGCAATGAACTCATACCATTCTGTGATCTGTTATCTAAAAGATATGATGAACAGCATATCAGGTTCCCGATTGTAAGCAGGGAGTATCTTGCAGACCTTCTCCGGCTGTATCCTGATAATATTAAGTTATATTACGTATATGATGGGAACGGTAGTATAATAGGGGCTAATATGGCTGTTATCTACAAGGATAAGGTGATCTCGTGGCTGGGCACTCCTAAACCGGAAGTAGACCTGCCTGTGAATGAGCTTCTATTCTGGGAGTTCGTCAAAAAGGCCAAAGATTCAAACCGTGCGTTTGAAATTGGTGGAGCTGATACCCAGCGGCTCTGCGCATTCAAATCACGTTTTAACCCGTCCCTTGAGACCAGTTACAGGGTAGTCAGGCGCGGGAATATAGGAGCTGTGGCAGAGTGGGTTTATCTGAACGTCTATAAGAAGAGCAGTTCATTCAGATGATGCTCTTCTGTCACATTTTTTGGGAATTACGATCATGTGTAAACTGAAATACCACTGGAATCATATATTTTCCTGTATCCTTTCAGGGAAGACCAGAGCTTTTCGTTATCGGGGTAGTAGTACTCTAAGGAATAATCTATAGTGGGCTTTTTAATAAACCCTTCATCAGTTAGATAAAACCTTAATGGTCTTCTCTCAAGTTCCTCTTTCCTTATCAGGATCAGGTCTGGAGGGCCGCCTTTGAGGAATTTTTGGGTTTGGTTGTTCACTTCAAGTATGTGGCTTTTCTCCCTGTAAGGGGTGGCATCCATATACCTGGTTGTAACAAAATCAGCCATTACATATCCTTTTGATGTATTGCCTGCATGGTCAAAGCCCTTTACCTCTCCTTCTGTCAGGTAGAACGTATAGAAAGGCCGCTTGACAAGAGGATTGTCCGAGGCTATAAAATCGTTAGATACTGACAGGAATACCAGGATCATGAACAAAATTATAAGGGCGCTCTTGAAAAGTCTTTTGGATTTTGTATAGGTTGTATAGAATCCGAAGGAGACAGCAAGAACTATCAAAAAGAACACGTATTCTCCGAATCTGTCAATATTGAAGTTCCCTCCCAGCTTGGTAAGTAGCAGGCTCGGGCCGGGAAAGGATACGACGGTAAATAGCAGTCCTGCCAAACATATGACCTTTACGATCCGTGGGATATGGTCTTTCTTCAGAGCTTCCAGTGTTCCCATAAGCAAAAAGAACAGAAGAGGGGAATATTGCAGATAATTGAATAATTCATTCAGAGGAGCCAGAAATACGCCTCTGGTTGTGACCTTCTCGGGAGCTGAAGCTGTTATGCTGTCAATGAGAGTTTCAAACAGGTCGATAGAGATGTACATCCAGTAGGATAACATTGCAATAATAGCAAATATCATGTAATCAGTGTCGACTATCTCTTGATCAACAACTACGCCGTATATCTTCTGGAGCACATACAGTACTAACAGCACTGTCAGCACAAAAGGTATTGACACTGTATGGAACACGATGATAGAGGCCGTCATTGCAATAGCTATCAGGCTGGCAGCCCAGCTCCTGCGATGTAGCAGTGTAATTACGAGCAGGACACCTAAGAACGATATGGGGCTTCTTGCAAGTGACGCTATTCCATATTTGAGCACGTCCGGGTAGAAGGATACAAAAATTGAGGCAAGCAGTGCTATCTTCTCTTCGTTGAACAGCTTCTTTGCAAGTATGTATACTCCAGGTGGTATGGCTGCAAAGATAATGCCATTTATCAGGTACATTGCCTTGTAGAATGAAACATCTATAAGGGTTATCTTGTAAATAGAGGCGCATAATATATGCCACAGGGGGAATGACCTATAAAGATCAAAAGACTCATTTATAGCTCCCTCTTCCACCAATATCTGCATCATCCACGAATGAAAGAACGAATCTGTTCTTTCGATGGAGAAAAAATAATTCAGGCTGACCCCCCAGATGATATCGAGCAGTAACAGACTTGACTGGAAAAGTATTAGCATGGATCTGCTCTTCATGCTCGGAAAAAGGATGACCTGGAGCAGTATCACTGTTGCCATGACAGTGATAACGGCATAATAACTATATGGCCTGACCTCGGTGGTATAGAGTAGTATAACGGATACTGTCAGGAGTATGAAGAACGCAGCTGGAAACAGATTGTAATACCTGTCGTCTATCTCATTTAACAGGTGTGGATTGCTCTTCTGCCTTATATATATAAGCGGAGCCAGTATCATGGGAACAGCCAGATACATTCCAAGCATTGCCAGATTTGTCTGTCCTAATATTAGCGGTGCAGTCACCCCTATAATTGCAAATAAGCAACTTCCTAAAAGCACAACACTATACGTAAGTTTATATCTATTAGTAAAATTCCCCATGCACACCCTTTAAGCCTATATCATGCTTTTACTATAAAACCCATCCCTATTTTAAAGAGAGCCGCAGTATATTTATGATGATCACTTTCCAAAAGTATCCCGACCAAGTGGACATTACTGTTTATACGATAATATGGCTCTGCAAAGGATTTATTTTCTACTGATCAGGGGTCAGCATAATATAAACTGCTGCGTAGCTGGTCCTCTGTCAAGTTATTTCAGTTTCTGTTATCAAATTACTTACTGGGAATAATCCTTGATCTACAAATATTCATCATGGAACATCCTTGCCGTCAGTATCGTGTAGGACAACAGAAGGGGTCCCATTATAATGCCCAGCAGTCCGAACAGGTTGAGGCCCATCACGACCCCTATAAGGGATACCAGGGGATGCAGCTGGCCTACTTTCTTATTTATGGCAGGGCGTATGAGATTATCCACCGAACTGACTATCATACCTCCGACAAACACTCCTGCAGCACTGGTGTAATCCTGCTGCAATAACTGGATAAGAATCGCAGGAACCCATATGATGGAGGTTCCCAGTGCCGGAATGAATGACAGGATAAAGGTCATGAATCCCCACAGGAAAGCGCCTTCCACTCCGATAAGAAGAAACGCGACGGTAAGCAGCACGCCCTGTATTACTGCAATGACGCCGGAGCTTATAAGGATGGTTTTGACCACAGAATCAAATTTGCTTAAGAGCTCCCTGGTATTCTCTTCATTGAAAGGCACTGCGCTGCGCAGGCCGCGGGCGAATTTCGAGTTTCCTCCGACAAGCAGGTAGAAAAGCATGAAATACATTATACTGAACTCGAGGAATCTTTTGCCTGCATCCCGGACTGCGCTTATCAGTATCGTACTCAGCAAACCGGCAGCGTTGACCGCCAGGCCTGTTATCCTTTCCTGCAGGTTGATGGCCGGTGGAAGTATGTCTCTTATAAGCTGCATCGCAAGAAGACTGCTAGTTTCCACAATGGATGCGAGATCCGTAATGCCGCCAATGCCCGCAAGTAAATCCTGTATCTCCAGGATCACGATGGTGAGAAGGATATATATCGGTATCAGGACGATCATAACAGTGACGATGATCACTGTTACTGCCGCCAGACTGGCCCTCATTCCCAGCGTAGCAGTGAGAAATATATACAAAGGCCTGAAAATAATATAAAGTATGAATGCTCCGAAAAAGGCGTTAATATAGGAAGATATTGCATAGGCGAGCACTGCTGTCAGGATGATAATAAGCAGCATCGACAGCGCCTTTTTATAACTACGTTCCATCCGCCCTCCGCTGATCCTCTCTATCGGTCCATCTATTCAGGCAACTTTGTATTAATTGCTCCGCTTTCTTCAACATTCTTGCTTTTAACCTGCTCATAGTGCCCATTCTCCTGCCGGGAAATGTATTCTTCATGGAACATCGCTGACACAAGCAGTACATATGATATCAGAAGAGGCCCGATGACAATTCCCAGCAGCCCGAAGAGCTTCAGACCCGCGATTACTCCTACAAGAGTTATCAGAGGATGGATCTTTCCTACTCTTTTCTGGACAAAGGGCCTGAGTATCTCATCTACAAGGGTGTGGAGAATTCCTCCGATAAGTACTCCGGCTGCAGTGAATAAGTCTCCCTGGATTATTTGTAATATCAGTGTGGGCACCCATATGACAGGTGGCCCTACAACCGGAAGGAAAGCGAGTAACATTGTCACGAATCCCCAGAGGAAGGCGCCTTCAATGTCAAGTAAGAGAAACGTTACTGTAAGTATGGCTCCCTGCATGACGGCAATCATGCCCGTGCTTATAAGAATTGTCCTTACAAGGGAAGTGAATTGCTCCAGCAATCTCTCTGTGTTCTTTTTATTAAAAGGTATGGAATTCTGAAGGCTTTGTGCAAATGCAGACCTGTCCCCTACAAGTAAATAGAACAGCAAAAAGTACATTATAATGAACTCGATAACTCTTTGGCCTATTGTAGATATGGCTCCCACGGCCATGATACTAACCGAATTGGCCAGACTGGCTACAAGCTCCATCAATCTATCCATCAGGCTTATTTCCACAGGCAGCAGAGCATTGCTGATGTGATCGATGTAATTCATTGTCAAGTCAATGGTAAGGTATATTCCGCTGATGTCATCAAATAATGCCTGTATCTGCAAAAAAGCGATGGTCATAAAGATATACACGGGTATCAGGATGACCAGGATCGAGATGGAGATAACTGCCAATGCAGATATGGCAGGTTTGAGACTCAGCCGGGATGTCAGGAATCTGTAAAGGGGCTTGAACACCGCATAAAGTATGAATGCACCGAAAAAGGCGCTGATGTAAGGATATAATGCATAAGCAAGCACTATTGCCAGGAGCATCAGAATAATAAGTGCCTGCCACATTTTACTAGAACGTTCCATCATATCTCAGATTCTTGCTGATGATATATAATATGTTATATCTGTAAGGGCCTGATACAGTTTCACTCATCTCTGCTATACATTTTATGAGCCGGATGCTTATGCATGTATTCAGGCTCTTTTCCAGTGAGGATACCTGCCTGGCAGCTTATGATCTAATTATCATCATTATGATTATATACTCGTGGATAGATATATTTATATATTATAATATTATACTTGCAATTGTACTCACATGAGCTGAGTGCAAATATGGCTGAATTGAACAGCTGGATCAAGCTGTCAGTGATTTGGTCAGATGGTGCCATTCGGTGGTACGATATGTCATCATCAGAAAAAGCTGAAGAAATGGTTTGCTCGCAAAAGGAACGTGGATGTCTACAATCCTCTCTCAAAAACGTATGCCCACGTTCCGGCTCAGCTTTAAGGTACCAGGAGTATGAGCAGGGTCGGGGTTATTGTCACTCTATATTTTTAGCCGGCCCTCCCTATTCTTTTAAATAGTGCCACTCACAGAGAGCAGGTTGGGGTGGAAATACCTCTGTATCAGTATGCTGGCTCCTGGAAAAGATCCCAGGTGGCTGTATTCGATACTGTCCTTGTGACTGTTGCTGCCGGACCCGTCGCTATTACTCTGGGTCTCATCCTGGGAAGCTCTATTGGCATCATTCTCCCAGAAGCTCACGGTCAAAGTTCTCTACAAGGTCGCTCATCTTTTGATACCATTCGTCGATCGTAGCTTTGATCATCTTTTTTACCTGGGAGGGCTCAATGGCAGTATATTCATAATAGTAGCCGCCGATATCTATCGACTTTGTCTCTCTGTAAACAAGGCCTGCAGAAGTGAGATTCTGTAAGGAGCGATATGCTGTACTGCGTTCCCTGCCAAGCAGCTGGCCCAGTTGTTCCGCGGTCGTGGGGCCATTTTCAAGGAGCTTTTTGTAAGTACTGATGTCAAGTTCTTTCAGGCCAAGTACGCATTTTGCCATATCTTCGCATTTACATTCCGCTCTCAGCATTTCAGGGATCGAACTTGCCATGATCTGTCCTCTAAAGAAATATGTCCCGTGCAAGATATGTTTGAAGCGCCAGTGTATGTTTTGCACAAAACCGTACAGTGTTTGCGTCACTTATATATATAGTTTCCCTGATATTGCTACTCCTTGACACCAATTATACCTGAGAATGAACGTTCGGACCTGCCTCTGGATACACAGGAGCTGATCTACCATCCTGACATGATGCGTGCCAATGAATGGGTGCTCACAGAGTATGAACCTCCAGTGAGGGATATATGCATCTTTGTGCCGTGCTCGAAGAAAAAGCCCTACCATGAGAGCCCCTCGCATAAGGTCTTCGACAGGGTGATATTCGGTCTCCTTGAGCCTGAACAGGTCCATGTGGTCGTATTTGGAACATGCGGTGTCACACCCAGGGAAATAGACACAGAATATCCTTTCATGGATTATCAGTTCATTATGGGAAAATGCAATGTTGCCATGGTGAAGCGCGATTTCCTTAAAATGGAAAGTGAGCGCCTTGCAGCATATCTTGAGAAGACGCGTGATAACTACAAGCATCGCATCGCTTACTGCATCGGAGATTTCAGGAAAGCTATGGAAAAGGCGCTTGAAATGACTGATGTTGAAGTGGTTATTGTTCCAAAGGAGGAGACCATTCTTCAAAACCTGCAGTCACAGCGCAAGTTCATATATGGCAGCCTTAACCAGAAGAAGTACCTTAAGGACTTTTATGATGCAATAGCTTCAGCTGCGGGCAAGCCACTTATGGATCCTTATATTGATGACGGGGACAGCTTTGAGGATGAGGACTGGTTCCGGCTCTGAATGAATAAACGAATGGAAGGTGGCAGAATGCCACTCTTCACTCAAGATATGGGGACTGTGCAAGTACGGACATCCCATTGTCTGAGATATTGAGCACCCGCACCTCATTAATGGTGCCCGAGCCTCTCATCTTCATGATATATATCGATCTCTGGAGATTGTTTCCTGTAATTATACGTCCAAGCTTGATCACGGAATCCGCTCCATACTCTACCATGTTATCAAGGTTGTACATAGATCCCACCGTTATGACCGAAGTTACCTGGTGCTTGCGGAACACGCTGAAAACATCGTCGATGAGTGTTCTTAACTTGTAGTTCGATTCAATAGCAAGGAAGAGTGCCTCTATTGAATCAATGAATACGCGGGTAGGCTTAATATCCTCTATCTTGCTTTCAACAAGCTTTTTAAAGCTCTTGATAAGCTCTGATGGTGCTATCTCAACACTTTTCTGAAGGCGAAGGCTTGGGTCCGTTATGTCCACAAAGGTAAGCTTTCCCTGTCTGACGTATTCTTCGAGATCCCAGTTAAAAGAGGTTTTCATCTCTCTAACAATGGATTTTGACTCTTCTGAAGTGATGATGCACATCACATTCTCGCCTTTCTTTGCTCCTTCAACAATGAATTGTGTCCCAAAGATAGTCTTACCTGTACCGGAGTCTCCCGAGATGACATTTGCAGTTCCCACGAAGTATCCGCCGCGGAGCATTTCATCCAATCCCGGTATTCCTGTCCCTATTCTCTCTGATAAATATGCCTCTGACACTTATACCACCTTATGATATCTAAGTAGTTCTGGTTTTATTCCCAAACTCAATAAATGTGCTGTTTTAATAAAAGGCTACTTCTACCTTCTTGGGGTTAATGGTATCCTTTTCTCCGGATCACCAATGGATCGGGCATTAGTTTATTATGTTATTCTAATATAAAAAAGCGCGTATTTTATTTTCAAATGCTTAAAGTGTGTTCCCAACTGCTGAAAATGCATTCACTTTAAAAGCGTGAACTATTTGTATTATTGTAAACAATTCCCTGTAGCTTACAAAGGGACTTGTTTCAGCTTCTGGAACTCGCTTGTCCTTCCGGAGATGGATATGACATTAAGAGATGACTTGAATGAAAAAGAGAGGGATATTCTTGCAAAGGTTATCAAAGGCGAGATCCCTTACCACAGGATAGATTCACTTGCGGGCAAAGAAGCAGCAGTCAGGATCAGGCGATATGCCGTAGAGGATTTTTATGGTGTTGAACTTGAGCACATACAGCTGTGTTCCCTGGATCTTGAAGCTGCAACAAAGCGTAATATAGAAAACATGATCGGTACTATCCAGGTGCCTCTGGGTGTTGCAGGTCCCCTGAAAGTAAAAGGTGAGTTCGCAGAAGGTTCATATCATATTCCGCTGGCTACGACAGAAGGCGCCCTTGTTGCAAGCGTGAACAGGGGATGTTCTGTGATCACCGGATCAGATGGTGCAAATGTACGCATTTTCCAGGATGTAATGACGCGGGCTCCTGTATTCAAACTTGACAATGTGGTCCGTGCCAGGGAGTTCTCAGATTGGGTGAAGAGGCCTGATGTATTTGCCAGGATGAAGGATAAGGCGTCCCAGACGACCCGCTTTGGAGAACTTGTCGGAGTTGAGCCATATGTTGCCGGGAATACGGTCTATCTCCGTTTTTCCTATGATACCAAGGACGCCATGGGCATGAACATGGTCACCATAGCTACAGAAGCGCTGACAGCACTTATCGGGGATGAGTTTGGAGCAATTCCCGTCTCCCTTTCAGGCAATATGTGCACTGACAAGAAACCGGCCGCTATAAACACTATTCTGGGCAGAGGGAAAACAGTTGTGGCGGATGTTGTCATTCCGAAAGAACTGGTAGTGGAGCGCCTCAAATGTAAGCCTGAGACAATGGTCGATGTCAACTACAGGAAGAACCTGCTTGGCTCTGCACGCGCAGGTGCGCTTGGGTATAATGCACATGCTGCAAACATAATCGCTGCAATGTTCATCGCATGCGGGCAGGATGCAGCCCACGTGGTAGAGGGCAGTACTGCCATTACGACCATGGAACTGACACAATATGGGGATCTTTACTGCTCGGTAACTATTCCGGCCCTTGCTGTGGGTACTGTCGGAGGCGGCACCAGTCTGGGGCCTCAGGGTGATTGCCTGAAACTGCTTGGTGTAAAAGGCCCGGGGACCCCTCCTGGCACAAACTCAAAGAAACTTGCTGAGATCGTGGCCGCAGCAGTGCTTGCGGGAGAGATATCGCTTATCGGGGCCCAGGCTGCCGGGCATCTTGCCAGGGCACATGCGGAACTTGGGCGCTGAGCATTTTGAGAAAATCGGGAAAATGGTATGCACCATTTTCCATCTCTTAATTAAAAAGAACCGAAAAAGAGCATTTTAGCATTTTTCCCTTGCTTTTCTCAGCAGGTCCGAACATTCACTCATTTTGTGTTCTGCCTGCAATATGTCCTCGGCCAGTTCTGTATAGCCTGCCTCCCGCACTTTCACAGCCCACTCCTTGAAACTCTTGCTGTGGCTTTCATTATGTTCGACCCAATGTTCAAGAAGATGCGCCAGTTTTGATCTGTTAATATCTTTAGTCATTTACCCGCCTCAATATTCAATCTTTAATGCTAAATAGGGAATATAGCCCTAAATGTCTGCCGGGCTGGTTATCTCCCCGGTTAGCGCTGATGCAGCAGCTGTGGCCGGGGATGCAAGATATACAAATCCGCCAGTACCCATCCTGCCTTTGAAATTCCGGTTGGCTGTCGATATGCAGACCTCTCCTTTTCCAATGACTCCCATATGCCCTCCTAAGCAGGGTCCGCATCCAGGGGTGCCAATCGTTGCGCCAGCCTCAAGGAGCGTTTCTATGATGCCTTTACGGACAGCCTCGAGGAAAACCTCCCGTGATGCAGGGATAACAAGTGTCCTGACAGCCACGAGTTCTCCTTTGAGGATATTTGCTGCGGCTTCAAGGTCTTCGAGCCTGCCATTGGTGCAGGTTCCGATAAATGCCTGATCTATACGGGTGTTAGGCAGTTCTGAGATGTTGCGTACATTATCTACATTATGGGGGCATGCGACCTGCGGTTCCAGGGTGCCTGCGTCGAAATAGTACTTTTCTGAGTACTGCGCATCATCATCCGCATATACGGGCTCATAGTTTTCTTCAGAGCGCCCTTTCAGATAATCAAAGGTTGTCCTGTCAGGGGGGACTATGCCTGCCTTTGCTCCCATTTCTATTGCCATGTTACAAAGCGTCATCCGGCCTGACATGGAAAGATCCTCTATCGTGCTGCCATAGAACTCCGCGGCTTTATAGGTAGCTCCTGCAATTCCGAGGGTCCCGATTATCTTGAGTGTAAGATCCTTTGCATGAACATGTTTTCCCAGTTTCCCTTCTGCAGTGATCCTGATGCTTTCAGGAACCCTGAACCAGAGTTTTCCTGTGGCAAATATTTCTGCCATGTCCGTAGCCCCCACGCCGGTCCCGAAAGCCCCGAAAGCTCCGTAGGTACATGAATGGGAGTCAGCTCCGACGATAAGTCTTCCGGGCAGTGCAAATCCTTTTTCAGGAAGCAGCTGATGGCAGATACCTTCGCCGGAGTCGTAGAAGTTCTTTATTCCCTGATCTTTCAACCATTCACGGGTGTCCTTATGCAACGCTGCGGTCGTGTCGGTGTTTGCGGGAGTGAGATGGTCGAAAGGAATAATGATCCTGTCCGGATCCCATACTTTTTTTACTTCCATCTCTCTGAAGGACTTTACGGCAAGAATGCTTGTTCCGTCATGGGCCATGGCATAGTCTACGTCCGCTATAACAAAATCGTTTGCTTTGGCCTGGATACCTGCTGCGCGACTAAATATCTTTTCACTAATAGTACTCAAAAAAATAGCTCCGTTTATTGCAGTTTATTATTGCAGTATGTGAGTATGAGACCGGATATCTTTATTTAAAGTCTCCGATTAAAGAAGCTGTCGGTAACTAAAATAAAAATTATTTGGAGGGGATAACGCTATGTTTTGTTGCCACTTCAAAGATGATCGAAAGTAAGCAGACAACATACGATCCTGTTTAATTATCCGGCGAGGCTTTTGAGTTTCTCTATATTCTCGAGTACGGATCTGCTTTCATATATCACTTTTTCTTCGATACTGCGGATTATCTCCTCAAGAGGGGTGATCAGCCTGTATAGTTTGACCGGCCTGCCCTTACCTTCGTTTTTCTTTTCTTCCCTTATCTGGACCCATTTGTTGTCTCTAAGGTATCTCATGGCAATACTGACTTCAGGCTGGCGTAGATCGGAAGTCGCTTCTATTTCACGGGAAGTTATTTCATCCCCACTTGCCAGGGTAGCGAGTGTAAGTGCAACAGGTCTGTTCATGTTCAGTTTCCTGAGCAACTCGACCATTTCGTACTCTTTCTCATTCATGTTGTGGGGTTTCTGTTCTCTCATGCAATATCACCGAATAATTTAGATCTTTTTATATGGATGCTTAAATTGTCCTCAAGACTCTTTCCCCTCGCTGCACTGATTAGACGTTTGCCCGATGAGCACCTTTTGTCATTTGTGCATACTTATGTTGCCTCGAATGCCTTCAACTATTATAAGTATTTATTATATATTAATCTATTTTACAATAAAATAGTGAGTCCGCAACGTATATTTTTCACAATAGATTATTCGCTGTAATAAATGCTTTATAAACGATTTGTATCAAAGATCTGCTCCAGGCTTTTCATTCAAGAAGCTAACTCAAAACGAGGATCTCTGAGTAAAATCATCTTTATAAGGAATTCTAAATCACGAAAAATTATAAAAACGATGGCTACCCGCTGAGATCCAGAACCCAGATGACGCTTCTGGAGCGCGGTTCGGGGTATCTCGCTGCGCTCAATACCGCAAAAGTGATCATGCAAAGTAAAAACAATTGTAGAACAATAATGGATAATGGGCCCGCTGAGATTCGAACTCAGGACCTCACGGTTATCAGCCGTGCGCTCCACCGAGCTAAGCTACGGGCCCGCTTGTATTTTTCGCTGTTGAATGAGTGTTATTCAAGCGACACTCCAAATACGCATACAGGTACTTTAATATTTCGCTCAGAGGTCTTCTGACATCGTAATATTCTTAGACGCTATTCTCCCGGCAGGTACTTCCTAGCGATAACTTTATTTCATATGATATCTGTATGAGGTCAATTACTGGGCTGGTAGATCAGGGGAAGATCGCTACCTTGGCATGGTAGAGGCCTCGGGTTCAATTCCCGACCAGTCCACTAAAATATATCCGGCAGACCTATGCCAGGTCTGCTCTCTTTCTATTGTCTTTTTTTCTTTTTTCATAATAAATCTACTTTCTCTTTCTATTTGTTTCCTATTTGTTTTTATGAGTTCGGTATCCTGCGCATGAGGTGTGGCGGGCATGATGAGTCCGGGAAATTACTAAGAACAAAAAAGGATATTATGAGCACTTTATAAGCAGGGCATCTGTGAGAACTCGCCAGAGGAGTCTGCTCCCTGACACTACCTGCAGAGTGCTCTGATCCGGCTAAGGATCATAAAATATATTAAATATATAGAATAGACTTTTATACTATTGTAACTTAAGAAGAAGATAGTTCAATAAGCTAAGGTGATGAGGCACCCGGAAACCACCACGCTTTAGGGTGCCTCTTTCCTAACGAATCCGAGATGTTCCCCAACATCTCTTCAACTCCACTCCCGTTTGCGGCTCATTCCCCCACGACCCGCAATACATAACAAGACTTATTTTTATATAACATAACCCTTTACTAATAATTGCAGGAAGGTTTATTTTTGCCTTGCTAAGTTTTTTCAATGGCGGCGAATTTTCAGGTCAGTGCATAAATTGTTCTGACTTCATCACGAATGAGAATATAGTAATATCTATTATAATAAAGAGCATTTGTGAGCATTTGTCCCACAAAGGCGGCTGTGTTGTAGCCTGTCTAAGCCGGGCAGTATGCTGCAGGCAATTATCTCTCCTTATTTTCTATTCTTACTATTTATCTTTATACATCCTGAAGTAAGTCTGTCAGTAACTCCAGCTGTTTTTCCAGTTCTGGCATAAGAGAGACAATTTCGTGCTGTTTACCCATATTGCCAGCTTCCTCCATCCGGGCAGCAACAGTGTACAGGGCCATACCCCCAAGGTTTGCAGAAGCACCTTTTATACGATGTGCATATAAAACGGCTTCAGATACTTCAGATCGATCGAGGGCGTCCTTCAGGGCATTGATCTGTTTTGGAATGTCTTTCATGAAAATTGCGATTAGTCTTCTGGCAAGATTCTCATCACCCATTGTTCTTTCAAAAAGGCCCTCTTTATCAAATACAGTTGAAAGTGCGGGCATTTCTATATCCGCCGGGGACAAGATCTCTTCTGCTTTTTCTTTCCGGGCCACTTTAAGCCATTTATCTATAATCTCTACCAGAGAGTTCAATGAGACTGGTTTTGATATGTAATCATCCATCCCTGCCGCTATGAACCTCTCCCTGTCGCCCTTTATGGCATGTGCCGTCATTGCTATTATAGGAATTTCCCGATCAAGGACTGCTGATCCTGGCTCCCGGATTAGCCGCGTAGCTTCCAGGCCATCCATCTCAGGCATCTGCACGTCCATCAGCACAAGGTCGTATGGCAGCATTTCAAGAGATCTTACTGCTTCTGCACCATTGGCCACAGTATCTGCACGAAAGCCCAGTTTTTTTAGCATGCTCTGAGCCACCTTCTGATTGACTATATTATCCTCCGCCAGCAGGATCCTTACATTACTGGCACGCCTTCCAGGAGTATCATTTCGATCAATCACTGCAGGAGATTGTGAATTCGGTCTCTGCGCTTTCATTTCCTGAGCAGCAGATAACTTATAAAATAGCTCGGAATGTCTTATCGGCTTGGTAAGATATGCTGCGAAATGACTCTTTTCAAGATGTTCGGAGGCGGTCCGCTGTCCCAGGGATGTCAACATCATCAGGCAAGTGTTTTTTATTTTCTCATCGGACTTGATGATCCTTGCAAGGGTTTCACCATCCATGCCAGGCATGTGCATGTCAAGGATCGCCACCTGCAATGGCTCATGATCTTCATATGCTCTATAAAGAGCCTGCAATGCACTGGCACCGTCCACAGCCTCCTTTACCTTTGAACCCCATGAAGATAGCTGGGTGACAAGGATCTCCCGATTTGTAGCGTTATCATCTACCACAAGTATATGTATATTTTTAATATCTGCCGATGGAAGTTTCTTGCTGCCACTTTCCGGCTGCCTGGCAAAACGGAGCGTGAACCAGAATTCTGAGCCTTTACCTACCTCACTGGTAACGCCAATTTTCCCGCCCATCATTTCCACAAGCTGTCTGGAGATGGCAAGGCCAAGCCCTGTACCACCGTATTGGCGTGTTGTGGAAGCATCTATCTGGTAGAACTTAGTGAAGAGAAGGTCTTTTTTATTTTCAGGGATACCATTTCCGGTGTCTCTCACAGAGAAACGCAATACGGCTTCTGTGTCTGTTCCTGCCTCCAGTTTCACTCTTACTACTACCTCTCCGTTCTGTGTGAATTTAACGGCATTGCCCGCAAGATTGGTTAGGATCTGCTGCAAACGTCCCGGATCACCCTTGATATGAACAGGTACATCCGGTTCTGCTGCACAGATGAATTCCAGTCCTTTATCATGGGCCCGTATAGCTAGCATGGCAGCGAAGTCGTCCAGCACGTTGTGCAGATCAAAATCCAGCATCTCCAGTTCGAGCTTGCCGGCCTCTATCTTTGAGAAATCCAGTATGTCATTAACTATCTGAAGTAATGCTTCCCCGCTTGCCTGTACTGTTTCCACGTAATGTCGCTGTTCATCATTAAGCTCAGTGTCCAAAAGCAGGCCTGTCATGCCTATAACACCGTTCATCGGTGTGCGTATCTCATGGGACATATTGGCCAGGAACTCGCTTTTGACCCTGGTGCCTTCCTCCGCTCTGTTAAGGGCCATGTCAAGTTCCAGGTTTTTCTTTTTCATCTCATCTGCATATGCGAGCAATTTTTCTTCTGCTCGTTTGCGCTCGGTGATATCTGTCAAAAAGAGAGTAAGCCCTATTACATTTCCTTCAGCATCCTCAAGCGGGCTGTAGACATTCTCATACCATTGCCTTGTAAGTGCAATATCTCCATATTTCTCTATAAGGGTGAACGCTTCACCTGCCAGCGCCCGGTCAAAGTTGATTTTTGCCTTCTGCCTGTCTGCAGGGTCTTTGATGTAACTGAGCATACTAGAGCCAACCTCTATCCTGGCGCCCCATATGTGCTCCATTGTTACCTGGTGATTCCTGTTAAAGGCAATATACCGATATTCTGTATCAATGGCGAATATGACTACATCCTTAGGACTTTCAATGACTCCCTGTATGAGATTATATGCCTGCCGGTATTTACCTTCACTCTCTTTAAGCGCTTTTTCAGCCTGCTTGCGCTCAGTAATATCGCGTACTGCTGCGACACGAACCAGGCGCCCGGCATGTATAATGTTGTACGCTTCTATCTCAACTGGCACTATCGATCCGTTCTTCCTCAATCCGCGAACTTCATAGTTCTTTGAAATATCTTTGGTCATCTGCTGCCTGACAATATCACGATCATCGGGATGAATGACCAGTGACAGAATATTCCTGCCAAGAAGTTCATCCTGTGCATATCCGGTTATGCGGGAAAGTGCCTCATTGACCTCAAGAGCTATACCGTTATCATGAACGATGATGCCTTCAAAGGTTACATCGGAGAGCAAACGATACTTTTCCTCATTCTCCCGCAGTGCCTCCTCCGCACCTATCTGTCCTACAATGTTCCATACGGAGTCCATTAGCAAAGTAAGCTGGAGGGCATCATTTTCATTATACTCCGCTTCCTTGTTGGCAACCCCTATGACAGCGACTATTTTATCACTTCTGAAGATCGGCACTGTCAGGAATCTATAAAGTTCAACATGCCCTTGGGGGTATCCTTTTCTCAGTGCATTTGGGGCCTGCAGATCGTTCACGATTATTGTCTTACGCTGCCTGACCGCTTCTCCCCAGATGCCGGTGTCCTCAAGCTTATATACTGTCTGGGGCTTGGTAATTGCACATTCTTTCATCACCTCTTTGGACCATGTGTTCAGGGTGAACTCATTTCTATCTTCATTAAAGTAATATATATAACCAATTTTACTGTCAACAACCTTAATGGCTTCATCAAGTGTAAAATCAAGTAACTTCTGAACAGAATCATGTTTTGACTGCAGGATATCTACTAGACTTCTTAATCTGGCCTCTCTGAGAAGCAGTTCTTCCTGGGCCCTTTTTGTTTCGGTTACGTAGGAGATCACGCCAACAATACCTTTTAATCTGCCAGTTGTGTCGGTTATCGTTGCTTTGTCAAAGATCAGGTCTTTTATATTGCCGTTCTTGTCCCTGATCTGCAATTCATAATGCTGTTTTCCTGGCTTTTCATAGAGCTCTACGTCCTCTTCTGCATACTTAACAACTACCTCTTCCGGCCATATTTCGTATACAGTTCTATTAATGATCTCTTCACGCTTCAGCCCAAGCAGTTCCTCAAAAGCCTTATTGCAGTCAGTATACTTTCCCTGCATATCTTTATAGAACACAGGACTGGTTATAGTGTCCAGAAGAGTGGTAAGGAACTCTGTCTGGCAGCCGGAGCTCTCCTCAGGGACGCATTGCCTCAGGGAATCTTCATCTGTTGGCAGAACAGTGGAAATTTCTGAATCTGGTAATTGTGATCTCTTTTTCATTAGATTCCATCCTGTTCATCTGAATTATATGAACGTAGTTTTTCGGCGGAGATGAAGCATTGCTATGGCTTGATATTTTTAATTATTATTGTATATGCCTGCTTATATATAATTTATTAGTGGTCTTCTGTCTAAATGTTACTGATATACTGCTTTATTATCTTTAATTGATCCAAATAATGATCCCAGAGCCGGGCATTTAATAGAAATCTGGTCTGGTATACTATTTATTTACCGGATGAAATGAATTAATTTATATATAAGCATAGTTTTTACAGTTGTATGTATTTATGTCAGTATTGAACTGGCGGGTAAGTCATATAGTGGGCAGTTCATTATAATTCAGGTGATTGTATGAAGAAGATCATAGTATTGGTTTTGATGTGTCTGGTCTTCCTGAGCGGATGCGTTTCGCAGGATACCGTACAGCAGGGTGACAATGTAACTGTTGATTACATCGGCAGGTTCGAGAACGGAAGTGTTTTTGACACTTCTATTGAACAGGTGGCGGTCGATTCAGGAATATATACTCCTGCCCGGAATTATGAACCTTTGAATTTAGTTGCAGGTGATGGTCAGAGGATAGAAGGATTTGACGAAGCTATTATGGGCATGGCTGTAGGTGAGGAAAAAACAGTTACCATCCCGCCGGAGAAAGCTTATGGGAATTACTCTCAGGACCGATTGTTCGAACTTCCTTCAGAGGAATTCACAAATGCCAATATCACTCCGACTGTGGGGGGAAAAATTCCTACAATGCTGGGTACATGCACGATCGTGAATATCTCGGAAGGGAATGTGACTCTTGATTGCAACCATCCGCTTGCAGGGCAGACACTGGTCTTCACGGTACAGGTAGTTTCCATAGGTGACTGATCATCAGGCAGAGTTGTACATGGAAAAAGAAGAGAAGGTCGTAGTCATCCTGCTTTCAATGGTGTTACTTTCCCTTTCGATAGCCTATGTGACATTCTTCGCAGATGGCAGTCCGGATGTGACTGAGCTCTCAGCCACATCCGATGCAGGTGAAAGGGTTTTCCTGGAAGGCCGCATAGTTTCCAAAAGCTTTACTCATACCGGTGACCATCTTTTAATGACAGTGGAATCCAGCTCAGGACCGGTTAAGATTTTCATTCCGTCGGGAAATGGTGCAGAGGACATAGGTACAATGGTGAATGAAGATGACACCATTCGAATTGTCGGGACAGTTGAAGAATATCAGGGCGAGGTCGAGATAGTCGTACAGAACAAAAACGATGTTGTTCTGGTCTAGGCTGCATGACTATCTCCAAAAAAAACAATTCATCGCTAAAGATTTAAATGAACAGAGCGTCCTAACCAAGCATGAAGGCCTGTATAATGTGTGGAGGCGAGGGGACCCGGCTACGCCCTTTGACATTTGAAAGACCAAAGCCGAGTATACCAATACTCAACAAACCCTCTGTTGTGCATCTGATAGAACATCTTTCCAAGGAAGGGTTCAATTCCATAGTCATCACACTTGGGTATATGGCAGAGAAGATCGAGGAGCAGCTTGGCGATGGCCGTATTTTCGGAGTGCACATAGATTACGTTTATGAGAAAGAGAAACTTGGGACTGCCGGGGGCGTAAAGAATGCCCAAAAGTACCTGAAGGACGAGCCTTTTCTGGTGCTCGGAGGAGATCACGTACTGAACCTGAATCTACGGGAGATGTACCGTTTCCATGACACGACAGATGCTCTTGTGACAATAGGTCTTCTTTCCATAGATGATCCGCGGGAATTTGGTATTGCGGACATGGATGTGAATAACCGGATACGCAGGTTCCTGGAAAAACCCGGGCCCGGAGAGATATTCAGCAATCTTGCAAGCACGGGCATATATATGTGCGACCCGGAAATATTCGACTGGATACCAGATAACGTGAAATATGATTTTGCAAAGGACCTTTTCCCCTCGATGCTTGCAAAAGACTATAAGATCAACGGCATACTCGCACGTGGCAAATGGACTGACGTAGGAAATGCTTCAGCTTACAGGCAGGCTCAGAGATGGATGCTTGAAGCCCTGCCGGGAACCACCATAGTCGGCCATTTCAGTAGCAAGGATGCCCGCCTGACGGGTCCGCTACAGTTAGGGCATAACGTTTCGGTTGGCTCTAACTCTGCTATCGTGGGTCCCGTGGTGATAGGCGAGAACACGAGAATAGGCGATAATGTGCTTATAGGGCCCTATACAACGATTGGATCCAATTGCATTATCAATAATGAGTCCCGGATACTGTCTTCATACATCTTCAATAATATTGTCATTGGCAGTAACTGCAATGTTTCAGGCTCTATAATCGATAACGGCGCAAAAGTGTCTGATAATTCCTGTCTTGAGAATGGCACCGTCATCGGGCCCAATGTTGCTATAGGCAGCAACACTACCGTGCATTCCAATACAAAGATATGGCCTGACATAGTGATACCCGCAGGTACGAGCGTAAAAGCTGATATGATCAATACATCTTATATTTAGGCATATCTTTTCCTGCCTCACTTTTTCATTTTCGGTCTGGTCTGAATGAACAAATTGAAGAAATGGCTTGTGATCTCTTTGTTCATAAGCCTGATGTCGGGACTTGCTGTCTTAGCCCTTACATTTGATACCGGTACGATCTATGGTTTGCTTAGCATAAGGCCTGAGTACATTATTGCAGCGGCTGGCATTCGGATCTTATCATATCTGGTATGGGGTTTGCGGATGCGCGGCATGTGCAGGACGCTTGGTTACAATGTAAGCGTTGCAAGGTCTTTTGAGATAGTCACCTCCAGCACCCTCGCAGCAGCTGTCACTCCTTCCTCTATGGGCGGGGAGCCTATCAGGATCCATCTTCTGCATATGGATAAAATGCCTTTAGGAAAAGCATCTGCAGTAGTGCTTGGTGAACGGCTGCTTGATGGTATTGTCATACTCTTCCTGGCTCCTCTTTCCCTCTATGTTCTAAAGGGCACAATGGATGATCCTGGTATGGATGCTGTGCTTGCTGCAGCAGCGTTCTTTTTATTAGGAGTTCTCCTGCTGGTACTGTATGCAGTATGGAAGCCGGAGGCTACAAGGGGTATGACAATGTTCTTTGTAAAAAGAATAGCTCCTTTTGTTGGTGCCAGGACTGATGCAAAGCTTGAGCATATAATGTTAAAGGTCGATTCCGAGCTTGAGAACTTCCATAGCAGTATATTCCTGTTCATGAAAGCGGAAAAACGCAAAGGCCTTTTGGTCGGAGTGCTCAATACGCTCCTTCTCTGGACCGTGGACTTCTCCATACTTTATGTAATACTGCTCGGTCTTAATCAATATCCTGACCCCCTGGTTGTGATAGCCTCCCAGGTGTTAATGTTGCTCCTTATGGCAATACCTGCAACGCCGGGGGCCAGCGGTATTGCAGAGTTCGGTGCAACCACGATATTCTCCGTGTTCGTGAGCTCTTCTCTCCTGGGTATAACTGTTGTCGTATGGAGAGCCCTTACCTTTTACATGAATCTCTTAGTTGGCGGTTTCGTCAGCTTCTGGATACTCAAAGATACGGAAATAATGAAAAAGTTCCTTCGGTGAGCTATTGATGTCCCTGGCGGAATACAAGGTAGCTTTTCAACAGTTCGATGCTAGCGGGTTCCATGTCGCTCATCCTTTTGATGAAATCCTCTGCATCCCGGAACGGTGCCCTGTTTTTGATTACCGTTGCGTGCTTCTTCCCAATTCCCGGCAGTTCTCTGATTAGTGAGGCCGGCGCCGTATTGATGTCAAGGGGAAACGGCACTCCGGTTATCGAGCGGTGTCCATGTCCTGTCACCATCACATCGATGAATTTGCCCAGGGGCATCTTTGCAGGAATGCCTACAAGCAGCGGGTAGGAACCCAGCTGTCGTGCAAAGCACACATTTCCGTCATTCACTTCGCACAGGACTTCTTTCAGGACAGTACCCAGAGGCACGAGTTTTCTGAGCATGGGCAGGTCGATATCCTTCCTTACATTTTCTTTATAGTTCAGGAATATCCTCTTGTTCTTTGCAACAAGCTCGTCATTGCCGTACATCCCGGTCCCGGGAAATGCCATGACCTGGCGGATATTTATCCTTCTTACCAGCAGGTCCGCATCAAGCACTTTCCGGAGAAAATCCTGGTTTAGCTGAAATGTCTTTTTTGTCTCGCCTTTGAGTCCATGCACGAAATTTATGCCGGGAAGCAGCTCCGGCATTCCGTTAACGCCCCGTTTCCTGCCAGCTTCGTTGATGAGGCTGATAGCTTCGAACACCTCTTCCGGCATGGCCTTGAGATCATTGGCCCGGATAACATCAGGATCGGCACTCTCCATCCCCAGGGCGGCAACATCGCCCGGAGTATGGTACTTTATAATGGTTTTGAATATCTCTTTGCACTGCTCGGGATATGTGGCTATGGTGGCAGGGTTGGCATTGTCCATATGCAGGACCCTGAGTTCAGGAGCCACTGTGCGGATGCCCTTGTAGAGAGATAAAAGTGCTTCAGGGTCCGGCTCCGGGATATCACCCCCTGTATCCTTTGCATGGTAACTGAGTATATCAGGCTGGCGTCCTATTCTAAAATATCGGGCGCCGTGGCCGTATAGTTTTGCAACCTCCCTGATAACATCGTCCACAGGCCTGTAATCCGAGGCTCCGTAGAAGGGTTCCGTGCAGAAAGAACAATGCACTTTGCGCCCACATCCCCTGTATGTCTCAAGCTCGCAGACTAAGTCGGGATAGTCCGGATGTTTTTTGATCACAAATGCTCCCTTTGTACTCCATCTGCCGATCTCCCCGACCTTCCTGAAACGATGGGTGCAGCTTTCTGCGTTTTTTCCCGTGCTGCTGTCCTCAAGGATGTCGAAGACGAATGCCTCTACATCCGCCTCTGATACATGGACGTTCTCTGCCTCTATGCCAAGCGAGCGGGCAGTCTTCCCTCCCTCATAACTGAAGCCAAGTCTAATGGGTCCTCCAAGAACCTTCAAGCCTGAAGCTGCACTGAAAATGCTTTCTATCTCTTCCGGGCTGATGGGCGTAGACCTTAGGTATTTTCCGGGAACTGTCATCCCGGCTACGATGATCACAATACCGGCTTTTTTGATCAATTCTCCGGATGCACGGGGATCTGCCCTGACAGAGTCGATGGTGAAGTAATGGATCATGTCCTCGTCCAATCCTCTTTCCCTTAGTGCCCCTGCAATATATCTGATATAAGGGGAGATATAAGGGGGAACCCCGAAGCATGCTGGCTCGTCCACATACCCGTCAATGATCACTGCGTTGGTAGTTGTCATAATTCCCTGCGGATAACTTGATCTGTTCAAAAGTACTGTAGATTATCTATATCCTTCGATATATTCTGTACATTAGTGTCTTACGTGTCTCACAGGATCTGAGTCCGTGCTGTCCGTTTGCTGAACCTGGTTCAGGATGTTAAGGCATATCCTGAGTATGTCTGCAGCATCGTGGGACTCCCCGTTTCTTACATTTCATACTACAGATGCTGCTTTCATACATCGTATGCTTAATTCATACTTGATGTTCAGTGATTAAATGTATGCATCCGTCTTAATCGCTTCTTATTAGGGAATTATGATCTGTATGCTTTTAGCCGGCGAAAGATGTATGAAATGTTAGGGTCCGTATGTTCGCACACTTGTTATATATTCCTTTTTCTATTACTAACTATTAAGATTCCATGCAAACAGAGGTTTTCCAATGAGAAGTGACAAGACCAAGAAAGGATTCGAGCGCGCGCCAAACCGCTCACTGCTGAAAGCTACCGGATTGACTGATTCGGAAATGGAAAAACCATTCATTGCAGTGGTCAACTCATGGAATGAGCTGATCCCCGGGCACATTCATCTGGATAAGGTAGCCGAGGCGGTCAAGGCTGGTATAAGGACTGCCGGCGGCGTACCCTTCGAGTTCCATACTATCGGCATATGCGATGGGATAGCCATGGGCCATGAAGGAATGAGATATTCCCTTCCAAGTCGTGAAGCTATTGAAGACTCTATTGAGCTTGTCCTTCAGGGGCACCAGCTTGACGGCATGGTCATGATAACAGCATGTGACAAGATCACTCCGGGGCATCTGATGGCATCGGGCAACCTGGACATCCCTACCATAGTTGTGACAGGAGGGCCCATGATGCCCGGTTTCGTTGATGATGAGTTCAGGGATTTGATCTCGGTGTTCGAAGGGGTGGGCGAATGTCAGGCTTCCAAGGTATCCGAGGAGAAACTGAAGCTCCTGGAAGATTGCTCATGTTCCGGCGCAGGCTCCTGTGCGGGTATGTACACAGCCAACACAATGGCCTGCATGACAGAAGCTCTCGGGCTGAGCCTGCCGGGATGTGCCACGGCTCATGCTGTTGATGCCAAGAAGATACGCATTGCTAAAGAGTCCGGCGAACGTATTGTTTCAATGATCCGCGAAAACCTCACATCACGCAAGATGGTTACCATTGAGTCCTTTGAGAATGCTATCATGGTAGACCTGGCAATAGGAGGCAGTACAAATACAACCCTTCATCTGCCAGCTATTGCGCACGCCTTTGGCCTGAGCCTGACGCTCGAGACTTTTGACCGGCTTAGCAGGACCACGCCGCACATAATATCCCTTAAGCCGGGCGGCGTGCATTACATGATCGACTTCGAGCGCGCAGGAGGCATACACGCTATCATGCAGCGCCTTAAGCCAAAACTGCACCTTGACCAGATGACGGTCAACGGCAAAACGATCGGCCAGAATATAGATGAGTTCCCGATAATAAACCCAAAGCTCAATGCAAAGGTTATAAGCACGCTTGAATCGCCCATCCATCAGGAAGGCGGTATAGCAGTGCTCAAAGGCAGCCTTGCTCCGGATGGTTCGGTTGTCAAGCAGGCGGCCGTAAGTCCTAAAATGCTCAGGCACAGCGGTCCTGCGCGTGTTTTCAACAGCGAGGAGGATACAATGCAGGCTATCCTTAACAATAGGATCGTACCGGGCGACGTTGTTGTCATAAAGTATGAAGGTCCCAAGGGAGGTCCCGGAATGCGTGAGATGCTTTCTCCGACGTCTGCCCTGGCAGGCATGGGTCTGATCGATTCAGTTGCCCTGGTGACCGACGGCAGGTTCTCGGGAGGCACAAGGGGGCCCTGTATAGGGCATGTTTCCCCTGAGGCGCAGGAAGGAGGGCCCATAGGTCTTGTACAGGAAGGGGACATAATTGAGATAGATATCCCCGCA